>Ga0209683_10000724_pt1 | contig 12694 bp, 9 predicted proteins | sample DOMMetBare2Fresh_FD_187474 | JGI IMG/M metagenome (GOLD analysis project Ga0209683, IMG submission 187474) | Wetland sediment microbial communities from St. Louis River estuary, USA, under dissolved organic matter induced mercury methylation -... | ecosystem: Environmental > Aquatic > Freshwater... | reverse complement strand
GGGTTCTGCACCGTCTGCGGCGGCGTGTGGCCGTGCGCACGCGCCGAGGGCGCGATCGCGGCACCCGCGATCCCCGTCCCCCGGCTGGCCGCCGTCCACACCGGCCTCTGACCGGCCCGAGCACGCGGTCGGACGGCCGAAGGAGGCCGACGTGGACGTCAGCATCCTCTACGCCGGGCTGCTCACGTCCCGGTCCGCCGAGCAGCGGATGTGGGGGATCGGACGCTGGACCGAGCACCACGGCGACAGCGCGCACCTCGTGCCGCTGCTCGACGACGACGCCCCGGTCGTCCGGGCGCACGGGAGGCCGCGCCGCGGGCACCGTGCGAGACTGCGCCGATGGCGACCGATCCTGCCGCCGGCCCCGTCGCTGCCACCGCCACGCCGACCGGCTCCACGACGACTACCGCCACGACGGCTGCCCCTGCGGCCCACGACGACCCGGTCGGCCGCAGGGTGTGGGCGCTGTTCCTGCCGCACCGCAGACGGCTGGTCGTCATCGTCGCGCTCGTCCTTGCCGCCAGCGGGCTCGGCGTCGTCACCCCGTTCCTCGTTCAGCGCACGTTCGACGAGGCCCTCTTCCCGGCGGACGGCAGCGGCGTCGACATGCCGTTGCTCGGAGGGCTCGTCGCCGGGATGATCGCCTTCCCGCTCGCCGCCGCCTGCGTCGGGGTAGCGCAGACGTACCTCACGACGCGGCTGGGCACCGAGATCATGGCCGACCTGCGCGTCCGGCTCTTCAAGCACCTGCAACGCATGGAGCTCGCGTTCTTCACCGCGACCCGGACGGGTGCGATCCAGTCCCGGCTCGCGAACGACGTGGGCGGCGTCAGCAACGTCCTGACGAGCACGTTCTCGTCGATCCTCGGCAACGTCGTCACTGTCGTCGCAGCCCTCGTCGCGATGCTGCTCCTGTCGTGGCAGCTCACCGTCGTCTCGCTCGGGGTGCTGCCGCTGTTCGTCGTTCTGCAGCGCCGGGTCGGGCGGGTACGGCAGCGGATCGCGAAACGGACGCAGGAGTCGCTGGCGGAGATGACCGCGCTCACCGAGGAGTCCCTGTCGGTGTCCGGGATCCTGCTGGCGAAGCTCTTCAACCGGCAGGCGTCGGAGGTCGAGCGCTACCGGGCCGAGAACGGCCGGCAGGCGAAGCTGCAGGTGCAGCAGACGATGACGGGCCAGTGGTTCTTCGCCGTCGTCCAGACGTTCCTCGCGATCACTCCGGCGCTCATCTACCTGGCCGCCGGGATCGCCGTGAACGGCGGGTCGAGCATCACCGCCGGCACGGTCGTCGCGTTCACGACGCTGCAGACGCGGCTGCTCTTCCCGACCGTCCAGCTGCTCCAGGTGGCCCTCGACGTCCAGACGTCGTTCGCCTTGTTCCGGCGCATCTTCGAGTACCTCGACCTGTCGCCCGCGATCACGGACGCGCCCCACGCCCGGCGGCTCGACGCGGGCTCGACGGCCGGCGAGATCCGGCTCGACGGGGTCTGGTTCCGCTACCCCGGGCAGGACTCGTCGTGGGCGCTGCGGAACGTCGACCTGGACGTGCGCTCCGGTCAGCTCGTCGCGATCGTCGGGCCGAGCGGCTCGGGCAAGACGACCTTGTCGTACCTCGTCCCACGGCTCTACGACGTGACCGAGGGCGCCGTCCTGCTCGACGGGGTCGACGTGCGCGAGCTCAGCACGGGCTCGATCGCGGACGCCATCGGGATGGTCACGCAGGACACCTACCTCTTCCACGCGTCGATCGGTGACAACCTGCGCTACGCGCGCCCCGACGCGACCCGGGACGAGCTCGAGGCGGCGGCCCGTGCGGCCAACATCCACGACCGGATCATGTCGTTCGACGACGGCTACGACACGACCGTCGGCGAGCGGGGCTACCGGTTGTCCGGCGGCGAGAAGCAGCGCCTCGCGATCGCCCGAGTGCTGCTGAAGAACCCGCGGGTCCTCCTCCTCGACGAGGCGACGAGTGCGCTCGACACCGTGAGCGAACGGCTGGTCCAGGAGGCCCTGGAGAACGCCACGACGTCCCGGACGACGATCGCGATCGCCCACCGGCTGTCCACCGTGCTCGGAGCGGACCTCATCGTCGCCGTCGAGGACGGCCGCGTGGTCGAGCAGGGCACGCACTCCGAGCTCCTGGCCCTCGACGGCCTCTACTCCCGGCTCTACGCCGAACAGTTCGGCGGCGGGCGTGTCGAGGCGCGGTGCGCGGACGGCATCCGGTTCCAGGACGGCAGCGTCGTCCGGCACGTCCCCCGGGCGGACATCGCGGCGGGGGCATCGCCCGGGCGGGTCGGCGTTGCGCCGGGCGCCCCCGACGATCGCCGGGACGCCGTGTCGCTGCCGGTCCTGTGACGATGCCGGAACCGGCCGTCGGGCCGCGGGCGCCTCGCGTGCGACCCTCGGGCATGACGTTCACCGGCCCGGCACCAGATCTGTCCGGCACCGGCCGCGCGAGCACGCGTGACGACCTCCCGACGTCGGTGCGACGGTGAGGGTGGGGATGCTCGCCCCCGTCGCCTGGCGGTGTCCGCCGCTGCACTACGGCCCCTGGGAGCAGGTGACCAGCCTGCTCACCGAGGGGCTCGTCGCCCGGGGGGTCGAGGTGACCCTGTTCGCGACGCTCGACTCCGTGACCGGCGCGGTCCTCGACGGGGTCGTCCCGCACGGGTACGCCGAGGACCCGGACCTCGACGGTCGGGTCTGGGAGGCGCTGCACACGGCCTACGCGTTCGAGCGGGCCCGCGAGCTCGACCTCGTCCACAGCCATCTGGACTGGTTGCCCCTCGCGTTCGGGGCGCACTGCCCCGTGCCCATGGTCACCACGGTGCACGGGTTCGGCGGCCCGGCGATCCTGCCGGCCTACCGACGGGCGCGGTCGGCCCTCGTGTCCATCTCGGACGCCGACCGAATGCCTGGGCTGGAGTACCTGGCAACGGTCTACCACGGCGTCGACGAGTCCCTCCTGCCGCTGTGCACCGCCCCGGGAGACGACCTGGTGTCCTTCGGTCGTATCCACCCCGACAAGGGCACGGCGGAGGCGATCACTATCGCCCGGGCCTGCGGTCGCCGGCTCGTCATCTGCGGCATCGTCCAGGACGACGCCTACTTCGCCGAACACGTGCAGCCGGCCGTCGACGGCGACCGTGTCCGGTTCCTCGGCCCGGTCGGGCCGCAGCAGCGAGCCGAGGTCCTGGGCTCGGCGGCCGCGCTGCTGCACCCCGTCGCCTTCGAGGAGCCGTTCGGCCTGTCCGTCGTCGAGGCGATGATGTGCGGGACGCCGGTCGTGGCGTACCGGCGCGGGTCGATGCCGGAGGTCGTGGACGACGGCGTCACCGGGTTCGTGGTGACGGACGTCACCTCGGCGACGACCGCCGTGGACGCGGCCGCCCGGCTCGACCGGTCCGCCATCAGACGCCGCGCCGCAGCTCGATTCGGTGCCGCGCGGATGGTCGAGGACTACCTCGACGTATACCGGCGGATCCTCGACGGGGCGACCGCGCCGGCGCCGGCGCCGGTCCCGGGGCCGGTCCCCGGCACGAACCACTGATAGTCTCGGACCGGCGGTTCCCCTCATGATGAGCGGGCCATGGGTGCGACTCGCACCGGTGCAGGCCCGCTGAACGCCGGTCGTTCCTCCCCGCCGGACCACGCACCGTGGTCGACGCGCAGGTTCGGGCATTGTGGCGGCTCCTTCGTGGGCCGGGCAGGGTCGGTTCCGGCCCTGCGCTCGAGGTGGAGAGATTCCTTGCCCCGTACGTCGTCGTCCCCCCGCCACGTCCGTTGCGCCATGCTCAGCACCTACCCGCCGACCCCGTGCGGGCTCGCGACGTTCGCCGAAGCGCTCGTCGGCGGCTTCAGCGCCCTGGGCACCGAGGTCGACGTCGTCCGCGTCGTCGACGAGCACCAGACGCACCGATCCGCCCGGGTCGCCGCGCACTGGGTCGTCGACGGGGCGGGCCCGGCGGCGCGGGCGCACCCGACGACCGGGACGGGCGCCGTCGCCGCGGCGCTCAACCGGTACGACGTCGTCATCGTCCAGCACGAGTACGGCATCTACGGCGGCTGCGACGGCGAGAACGTGCTGAGCCTGCTCCGGCAGCTGCACGTCCCCGTCGTCACGGTCCTGCACACCGTGCTCAGCAGACCCACGACGCGGCAGCACCGCATCCTCTCCGACGTGGTCGGGGCCTCCTCGGCCGTGGTGACCATGACCCGGACCGCGCGGGCCCGCGCGATCGAGCTCTACGGGGCCCGGCCGGACATGGTGCACGTCATCCCGCACGGGGCGGCGGACGGCCTGCTCGTGGGCACGCCGGAGACCGGCCGGCGGGCGACGGCCGCGACAGCTCCCGTCGTGCTCACCTGGGGGCTGCTGGGGCGCGGGAAGGGGATCGAGTGGGCCATCCGCGCGATGGCGACGCTGCAGGACCTCCGGCCGCCGCCGACCTACGTGGTCGCCGGCCGGACCCACCCACGGCTGTGCGAGGCGGACGGCACGGGCTACCGCCGTGAGCTCGTCCGGCTGGCCGACGACCTCGGCGTCTCCGCGACGACCGTCTTCGACGACCGCTACCTCGACCCGGCGGCGCTGCACGCCCTCGTCCGCGGCGCCGACGTGGTGCTCCTGCCGTACGACTCGCTCGAGCAGGTGACGTCAGGGGTGCTCACCGAGGCGGTCGCCGCCGGGAAGCCGGTCATCTCGAGCCGGTTCCCGCACGCGGTCGAGCTGCTCGGGGACGGCGCCGGGCTGCTCGTCGAGCGGGGCGACGCCGACGGCATCGCCCGCGCGTTGCGCCGGGTCCTCACCGAACCTCTTCTCGCGGAACGGTTGTCGGGCCGCGCGGAGCACCTGTCACCCGGGCTCTCGTGGCGCTCGGTCGCCGGCGAGTACCTCCACCTCACCGCCCGGCTGCGCCGTCGCCCGCCGGCGGCACACATCCGGGCGCGGCACCCCGTCGGCGCGCTCGAGCGGCCGCACCGGGATCGGTCCGTGGTCGCGTGACCCGGACCAGGTCGCTGTTCAGCCACGTCGTCACCCTGACCGACGCGGTCGGCCTCTACGAGCACGCCCTGCTGGCGACGCCGCGGGTCGAGCACGGCTACTGCGTCGACGACGTCGCACGGGCCCTCGTCGCCGTGTGCCGCAGCGCACCGTCGCAGGGCCACCACGACACGTGGGACGTCGTGGCCCCGGACGGCCTCGAGCAGGTCTACACCCGGTTCATCGAGGCCGCGCAGAGCGCGGACGGCCGCGTCGTCAACCGGCGCGACGTCCACGGCACAGAGCACGGCGCCCCGAGCCTGGACGACTGCTGGGGTCGCGCCGTCTGGGCGCTCGGGACCGCCGCGGCGCGCAGCCGCGACGAGGGCCTCGCCGCCCGGGCGGCCGAACGGTTCACGGTGAGCGCCGCCCGGCGCTCACCGTGGCCGCGGGCCATGGCCTTCGCCGGGCTCGGCGCCGCCGAGATGATGCGGGTCGACCCCCGCCGGAGCGACGCGCGCACCCTGCTGCGGGACGCGGCGGCGGCGGTCGGGGTGTTCGACGGCCGACGCGACTGGCCCTGGCCGGAGCCACGGCTCACGTATGCCAACGCCGTCCTGCCCGACGTGCTCATGGCGGCCGGGGAGTGCCTCAACGACGACCGCCTCGTGGACCGCGGGCTGGAGATGCTCGACTGGCTCGTCGGGATCCAGGTGCACCAGGAGCACCTCTCGCTCACCCCGGCCCGCGGCTGGGTGAGCGGCGAGCCCCTGCCGGCCTACGACCAGCAGCCCATCGAGGCCGCCACGCTCGCCGATGCCTGCGCCCGGGCGTTCGAGCTGACCGGCGACGCCCGCTGGGCGGACACGGTGGAGCTGGCCGCCGCCTGGTTCTTCGGCCGCAACGACGTCGGGATCCCGCTCTACGACGCCGCGACCGGGGGCTGCTGCGACGGGCTCGAACCGGCCGGCCGGAACGAGAACCAGGGCGCCGAGTCCACCCTCGCGCTCATCACGACGGTCCAGCACGCCTCGCGGTTGGCCAGGACGAGCACATGACCCCCACCGCGCCCGCGCCGGCCACCCGGGGCCCGGAGGCGTCGACGGGGCTGCTCCGCCGCTGCGACGTGCCCCTGATGCCGGACCCGCGCCGGGTGGCCGGCCGGCTGTTCCTGCCCGGTCAGGAACTCGACGCGGCCGGCGGCTCGCGGGCCGCAGGCGTTGTCGCGCGGTGCTCCGAGATGACGCCGGCCGAGGTCGCCGAGACGATGGAGCACGTCGTCGAGCACTACCGGCTGCGGCACCGCGACCTCGACGGGCTCCTCGAGGCGCACTTCGCCGCCATCGCCCATCGCGTCCCGCAGGCCGCCGAGGTCCCGCCGGAGCGACGTCGGCTGATCGGGGCGTACTTCACCCGTGAGGTCGCCGTCGAGTCGGCCGCCCTGTTCAACCCGTCCGTCGTGGCACATCCGGTCCAGGACGCGGGCGCCGGACGCCTGCGGTTCGTCATGAGCGCCCGCGCCGTCGGCGAGGGGCACCTGTCGACGATCGTGTTCCGTTCCGGCACGTTCACCGCGCGACAGGACACCGCTGGGGTCCGTGTGGACCCCGGGTCGACCCTCGTCGAGTGCGCCGACCGGCGGGTCCCGCCGCTCCCGCGCGAGCAGCTGCGCAGGCAGGCGACGCAGGACGGCGCGGACGCCGAGACGCTGGACGTCGTCCTGGCGGACCTGCCGGACACCGTCGACGTCGACGAGCTCGCCGCGGCGGTCGACGTGCTGCGGCGGGAGAGGCTGACGCGCAGCGACGTCGAGACGACGATCGCGGCGCTGCGTCGGTGCGTCCGGCTGACCTACGACGTCACCTTCCACAGCGCCTCCGCCCTGTCCGAGCGGACCCTGTTCCCGGAGTGCGACCCGGAGAGCCACGGCATGGAGGACGCCCGCTTCGTGCGCTTCGTCGAGGACGACGGCGCGCCCTCGTACCTGGCGACGTACACCGGGTTCGACGGGTCGCAGGTCGTGTCCCGGCGCCTCGACACCGCCGACTTCCGGACGTTCCGGTCCGCGCCCCTGACCGGCCGGGCCGCCGAGAACAAGGGCATGGCCCTCTTCACCCGCCGCATCGGCGGCCGGTACCTGGCCCTTTCCCGGTGGGACCGCGAGAACAACGCCGTGGCAACGTCCGACGACGGGTACCACTGGGACGACGCCGTCGAGCTGCAGACCCCGTCGCAGACGTGGGAGCTGATCCAGCTCGGCAACTGCGGACCTCCGATGGAGACCGAGGCCGGCTGGCTGGTCCTCACCCACGGCGTCGGACCGATGCGGGCCTACGCGCTCGGTGCACTGCTGCTCGACCTCGACGACCCGGCCCGGGTCATCGGCAGGCTCGCCGAACCGCTCCTGGAACCGGACGCGTCCGAGCGCGACGGCTACGTACCGAACGTCGTCTACTCCTGCGGTGGGCTGGTCCACGACGAGAAGCTGCTCCTGCCCTACGGATGCAGCGACACGAGCATCCGCTTCGCCGTCGCCGACCTGCCCGTCGTCCTCGAGCGGCTGGCCGGCCGCTGATCCCGAGCAGCACCCACGTCCGCAGCGGCAGGCCCGGCGCGAACCACCGACGAAGGAGCACACGCATGAGATCGTCCCCGAGCGGGTCGCCCGCGGACCCCGGCCCGTCGAACGGGAGCACGGTACCTTCGCAGGCGACGACCGGTGACCTCGCGTCGCCGTTCACCCAGCACCTGCCCGGTCGACCCGCGCCCGCGGCCGGACGCCCCGGTGCCGCCCTCCACGTCGAAGGGGTGGAGCGGGTCGACAAGCCCTGGGGGCACGAGGTCGTCGTCGCCGTGCTCGAGGGCCGGTACGTCGGGAAGATCCTGCACGTCGACGCCGGAGCGGCGCTGTCGCTGCAGAAGCACCTCGCCAAGGACGAGACGCTCTGCGTCCAGTCGGGCCGGGTCGTCGTGGAGCACGGGACCGACCCGCGCCACCTCGAGACCGTGACCCTGGACCCGGGCCAGCGGGTCCTCATCCGCGCGAACGTCGTCCACCGCATCACCGCGGTGGTCGACAGCCAGATCCTCGAGGTGTCCACCGCCTGGCCCGGCTGGCGCACCGACATCGTGCGGCTGGAGGACGGCTACGGACGACAGGGGACGACGACGCCGTAGCACCCCGGCCGAGTCGCGGCCGGACCTGCCCGCGACCGCCTCCGCGAACCCATCGCATACCCGGAACCACTTGTGGCACAACGAGTCTCGTCAGGCAGGCAGAACATGGAACTTCACCTCACGACGACCCCGACGCACACCGTCGTCACGGCGGCCGGGCGGTTCACCGACGCGGAGACGGTCGAGCTCAGGCGCCGACTCGTGGACGCCGTCGGCCGGTCGACGGGGGACGTCGTCGTCGACGTCCGCGCCGTCACCTCCTTCGACGACGGCTGTCTCGCCGCGTTCACGGGCGCCCGGTCGCGGGCCAAGTTCCTCAGGCGCCGACTCGCCGTCGTCGACGCGGACGGCGGAGCCGTGTCCCTCGCTCTGCGTCGCTCCGGCCTGCACGCCAGGATCGGCAGCTACCCCGACGTCGACGCGGCGCGCGCGGGACTGGTGGAGGACCGTGCCGCCAGGGCGCGTCTCACCCTGCACCTCGGCACCCTGGACGAAGCGCGCGACGCACCGAGCGACGAACGGCGCGCCAGGCCCCCCGCCGGCGGGCGAACGCCCGCGCTGGCGAACCCGGTCCGTCACGTCGTCGCCTGACCGACGTCACCTCCGGCGACCGCGCGTCGGACCGTGAGGGCATCGACCCGGTCGGCATCGTCGAGCAGGTGCCCGGCCACGGCGGCGACGGCGTCGGCGTCGGCGAGCAGCCGGCCCGCCCGGGCACGGTCGCCCCGGACGACCGCGTGGCGGGCGAGGGCGTCCCGGGCGAGGACCTGGACCTCGAGGTCGTGCGCGTCCGCGGCCTGTCGCAGCAGGTCGTCGAGCTCCGCGGCCCGGCCCGCGGGATCGGCCGCCGCGGTGACAGACAGCAGGAGGCACCGGGTGAGCAGGGCACCGTCCCCACCCCCGGACGAGCGGTACCACCGGTCCGCCTCCTCGAGCAGCTCGCGGGCGTCGGCGTCCTCCCCCGCCGCCCGCCGGGCTCGGGCGAGATGGGTGCGCGCCGTCGCGGCGAGGCGAAGGTCGCCACCGGCGTGCGCCGCCCGGACGGCGCGTCGCAGGGTCCCCACGGCCGCGTCGAGGTCGCCGGCGCGCTGCTGGACGCGGCCCAGCCGGGTCAGGTGCAGCGCCGCCTGGCCGACGAAGCCGAGCTCCTCGGAGCTGGCGGCCGCGCGGGCGAGGGCCCGGGCGGCCTCGGCGAAGCGCTGCTCCGCCTGCGCGACCGTCGCGAGCGTGGCCTCGGCGTGCACGATGCCCCAGGGGTCCTCCAGGGGCGTCAGGAGCTCGAGCGCCTCGGCGGCCGACCGGGCGGCGTCGCTCGTCGCACCGAGGATGATCGACCCGTAGGCGGACAGCAGCAACGAACCGGCGATCTCCCAGGTCAGGCCGCGCGCCCGGTACACGGTGAGCGCCGCCCCGGCCGAGGCGAGGACCTCGTCGGGGCTGCCCTGCTGGATGTGCAGGAACGCCTGATGCCGGTGCACGTCGGCGCGCAACCGCTCGTCGGCGAGGGTCTCGGCGAGGCGGAACGCGGCGTCGAGGTCGGTCCGGCTCCGGTCGACGTTGCCCGCGGACGCCTCGAGCCAGCCCGCCAGCAGGAGCGCCTGCGCCTCCTCGCGCGGCGAGGCGTCCCCGGCGGCCGTGGCCAGCGCACCGCGGAGGCGTTGCGCGCCGGCGACGCCGTCCCCGAGGACCACCCACACCCAGCCGAGCCCGGTCGCGATCCGCAGACCGGTTGCCGGTCGGTGCGTCGCCGCCCAGGCCAGGGCCGCGTCGACGTTCGCGCGCTCGGAGCGGGCGAAGGCCAGGCAGTCCGCCTGCGCGGGACCGCGCACGGTCTCGGCGCACCGCTGCGCCCGGTCGGCGAACCAGTCGGCGTGCGCGGCGGACGCGGTGTCAGCGAGCCCGGCGTCCTGCAGCCGGGCCAGGGCGAAGGCCCGGATGCTGTCGAGGAGCCGGTACCGGACGGCGCCGCGCGGGTCGACGTCCACGCTGACCAGGCTGCGGTCGGCCAGCCGCCCGACGACGTCGACCGCGGACGCGGACGGCACGTCCAGGGCGGCAAGGACGTGCTCGACGGCCTGCAGCGGTGCTCCGCCGCTGAAGCAGGCCAGCGCCCACAGGCCCCGCTGGTCGTCCGGGAAGAGGAGGTCGTAGCTCCACCCGATCGCCGCCGACAGCGCCCGGCGCCGGTCGGGACGACGGCTCGTCGGGTCCTGGAGCAGGGTGAAACGGTCGTCGAGCCGGCGGGCGATCTCCTGGACGGACAGGGACCTCACCCGCGCCGCGGCGAGCTCGATGGCCAGCGGCAGCCCGTCCAGGCTGCGGCAGACCTCCTCGACCACCGCGGAGGTGGTGCCGTCGAGGACGAACTGCCGGCGCAGCTGCGCGGCCCGCGCGGCGAACAGTGCCACCGACGCCTCGATCGGCAACGGCTCCAGCGGGTAGACCACCTCCCCGTCCAGACCCATCGGGACCTGGCTGGTCGCCAGCACACGCAGACCTTCGGCGTCGTCGAGCAGCCGACCGGCCAGGTCGGCGACGGCGTCGACGACGTGCTCGCAGCCGTCCAGCACGAGGACCGTCGGCGCGTCCCGGAGCCGGGCTTCGAGCAGGGCATCGCCACCGGGCAGGTTCAGGGTCTCGGCGACGAGCCGGCGGATCGACGTGGTCGGGTCCGCGGCGTCGAGCCGGACCAGCCACACGCCGCCGGCGGCCCCGAGGCTGCGTGCCACCTCGAGCACCGTGCGGGACTTCCCGACCCCGGCGGTGCCGACGACGGTCACCAGCCGACGCTCGCGGGCCAGGGCCGAGACCGCGTCGACGTCCTGCGCGCGCCCGACCATGGGTGAGGACAGCGCCGGCAGGTTCCCAGCCGCGGGCGCGACGACGCGGGCGGGTGCATCACCGGTCGGTGGGGGCGGGTCGGGCCGGCCGGGCAGCAGGTCCGGGCTCTGCAGGAGGACCCGGCGTTCCAGGGTCTGCAGGTCCGGGCCGGGCTCGATCCCGAGCTGCTCCACGAGGAGACGACGGACCCGCGCGTACGCCGCCAGCGCGTCGGCCTGCCGGCCCGCCCGGTAGAGCGCGGTGACCAGGCAGACCCACAGCCGCTCCCGCAGCGGGTGCTCCTCCACCAGGGACTCGATGCGCCCGATGACGTCGCTGCCGGCACCCAGCTCCACCCGCGCCGCGAGCTCGTCCTCCCACAGCCCGAGCCGCACCTCCTCCAGCCTCGTCCGGTGCGGCTGCACCCAGGTGCCGTCACCGACGTCCGCCAGCACCTCGCCCCGGAACAGCGCCAGGCCCGCCCGGGCCGCCTCCAGTGCCACCGCGGCGTCGCCCGCCCGCGCGGCGCTCGACGCGGCCGCCAGGTCGACCACCCGCAGGGCGTCGACCCGGTCGGCGGCGAGCGCGAGGGCGTAGCCACCGGTCCGGGCCGCAACCAGCTCGGGTGCCCCGACCGCGCGACGCAGCTGGGAGACCTTGGACTGCAAGGTGTTCCGGCCCGTGCCGGCCGCCCTGTCGGCCCACAGGTCCTCGATCAACCGCTCCGCGCGTACCGGCCGACCGGCGTCGAGCGCCAGCCGGACGAGCACCTCGGTGGTCTTCCCCGACGGGAGCGTGACGAGCTCACCGTCCCGGCGGACCTCCACCGGGCCGAGCAGCGAGACCGTCCACATCGCGCGAGCGTACGCCCGGGGCCCGAGCCCGGCTCCCGGACCTGATCAGGCCCCCGGGGCCGGCTCCCACCGGCCGCGTCAGCGGATCGTCAGGGCGCCGTCAGCGGTCCCCCCGACCGTGGACACATGGCCGAGGACACCCAGACCCTGCTGAACCGCCTCGTCGGCGGCGACGACGTACGCCGCGAGATCCTCGCCCGGGCGGCGACGGACGACTCCCCGCTCCTGCTCGTGGCCGCGGCCCTGGTGACGGCGGCACCCGGCGACCTGCTCGCCCGTGCCGGCGACCACGCGACCAACACCCGCGACCGCCAGCTCGTCGCCATCGCCGGCGCACACCTGCGAGGCGACACCGACCTTCTCGACGCCCTCGTCCGGGACCACCTCGCCGACCATCCCGACAGCCTCCTCGCCGCCTGGATCGCCGCGCAGCACACCGGCTGAGGCCGTTCGCACCGTCCCGTCCCGTTCACACCGTTCACACCGTCCACACCGTCCAGACCGTCCACACCGTCCACCAAGGAGACCACCGTGAGCAGCAGCACCGGCACCAGGACCAGCACCGGGACCGGCACCGGGACCACCACTGTCCGACCCGTCCGCGTCGCCGCACGATGGCTTCCCACCGTCCTCGGGTTCCCGCTCGGCGGCTTCGCCGCCAGGGTCCTCGTCGGCCCCGCCGACACCGTGGCCGCGGCGCTCCTCGGCGGCCTCGTCACCGGCCTGGTCCTCGGCGTGGTGCAGGCCTGGGGCCTGGACGCCGACCGCCGTGCCGCCCTGCGCTGGACCGTCGCCACGGCGGCCGGTCTGGGCGTCGGTCTCGCCTCGGCCGGCGCCGCCGTCGGGTTCGAGA
>Ga0209683_10000723_pt1 | contig 12698 bp, 3 predicted proteins | sample DOMMetBare2Fresh_FD_187474 | JGI IMG/M metagenome (GOLD analysis project Ga0209683, IMG submission 187474) | Wetland sediment microbial communities from St. Louis River estuary, USA, under dissolved organic matter induced mercury methylation -... | ecosystem: Environmental > Aquatic > Freshwater... | reverse complement strand
GGTAATCGTAGTTAAGCGCGTTGAAATCAAGACCTCCCAACGCGAAATTAACCTGCGTCTCACCCTTGGGATTGTTGGCGTTGGTGTACTTGGAGTTGAAGCCAAAGCTCAGCTTGCCGCTCAGCAGTGGGTTCGCCGGATAGGAGCCGGCGGCTGCCGGAATCCACCCGCCACCAATCGTGTAGCCTCCATTCGGGTCGTAAATCACCACGATGGCGTCCAGATCTCCGTTGGTGGTCACCGAACTGGCCACGCCGGAGTTATCGGTTACCTTCATGGTGACTTTGTAAACACCGGGCGTGGTGAAGGTATAGGTCCCTCTCACCGTGCCGTTAGACAGACCACTCGGTTCGACGATCGTGCCGGAAGTGGTCAGGCCATCAAAGAGCCACTGCGCCGTGTGGCTCTTTCCGGCCACATCCCAGAAGGAGCCGGCAAAGTTCACCGGGGTGTTTATCTTGAAGGAGGCGCCGCTCATTGGTGCACTGATGTTGTGGGCCACCACCACAGTAGTTGTCTTAACTGTAGCGTTGCCTGAAGCATCAGTGCAGGTGACGGTGATGGTATAGATGCGGCCACTGCCGGTGCCGGCGCGTTCAGCGCGCAGGCGGACGTGAGTCGCATCGACGATCTCCCAGTCGGGAGAGGTATCGCCGTCACCGGTGCCGTTGATCGGCTCGTTACTGGCAACCGAAAGGACGCAGTTCAGATTCGGGCAGTTGTCACTGGCCGTGTAGTTGACCGTTATATCCTGCATCTTGTGATTGGGCGGCCACAGCATCGCCGGAGAGGCCGATGGGTTACTGACCACCGGAAACTCCGTATCGTTTACGGTAACGGTAAACGTACAGGTGGCCGTGGTGCCGTCAAGCTTTGTGTCGGTTAGCGTGACTGTGGTTACCCCCACCGGGAAAACTTCGCCAGAAGGATGGTCGGAAGTAACCACGCCGCCGCAGTTACCAGTTTCGGTAGGCATGTCATAGGTGACAACTGCGCCACACTGTCCGGCATCGTTTGGCACGCTGATGTTGGATGGACAGGTTAGGACACAAGCGCCGTCGCAACAAATGTAGGTCACTGTGTAGATGGAGATCGTATCGATGCGTAGTCCGCCGCCGGCCGGACTCGTGCCGGTGTCATAGGCCACACGCCACTTGAACTGGACGTTTTGACCGTAGGCGGTGGCCGGCAGATTGACGATGGTTGAGATGAAACCACCCGAGTTTCCGGTCCAGGCCTGTCGCAAGTTTAGTGTGCTATCCGTAGGTCCAATGGTCCCATTGTAACCACCGGCGGCAAATGTGCCGCCCGCCGCAAGAATGTCCTGGAAGGCGCCACTGTTGATGCTGATCTCAAGGACGCCGCCGTCAAAGCCAGCTTCAGTGTTGTAGTTGGTCTTAAGGGCTAGTTGTACTCCGGCATGACCTCCGCTTGGCGGTGCGTTGGGAATCGGGATTACCGGCGAAGTCAGAACGGTCTCGCCCGGTGTTGTCGAGCCGGCGCCAAAAGCTGAATTCGGGAGCGTATCTCTTAGCGATATGTTTGTAACCCATAGCGGCGGGTTTCCAGTCGCCGGAGTCTTGGTTGTGGTCCAACCCGCAGGCAGTGCCGGCGCGGTAACACCATCAAAGTTTTCAGCGAAGGCTGGCACGCCAGTCTGCAGTACGCCGAGAGTGAAGTTTATGCTGAAATTGCCGAGATCAAGAGCCCCATCCTGTAGATGGAAAGTCAAGGTAATCGTGTCGCCGCAACCCAGGTTATTCGAGAAGTGGAAATCCCTGGCGGCAGTGGCGGCCGCGTTTACCACGCCATAACTTTCGGGTCCGCTGGGGAAGGTTACACCTCCAGTTGGCAGCAGCGTGACGACGAGGTTCTCGGTGGGTCCGGCTCCAACGTTGTTGATCGCGATACTCATTGTTACGTCTTCGCCGGCATCAATAACACCATTGCCGGGTTGACAACCTTCCGCGACCAAAGTCGCGCCGCCGTTGCGAAGCACCGGCAATTGCCGGCCGGGAATGCCAATCTCCCAGATGCCTCGTCCGTGAGTGGCAATGCGCAGGTAACGCTGCACGTTGGAAATCTTTACGTCAAACACCGCCACGCGCGGCAAGCCAAGACCCAAAGGTGTCCAGTTTGCCCCACCATCGCTTGAGTGATAAACGCCGATATCTGTGCCGGCATAAAGCGAATTCGAATCCTGCGGATCCACGGCAATTGAGCTGACTGGGACCTGGGGGATGCCGTTGCTGGAAGCAGTCCAGGTGGGAGTCGGACTATTCAAGTTTGTCGTCTTGAAGATCTGTTGACCGGCAGGAGGAGAAAAGCTGGTGAAGCTTATGTACGCCGTAAACTTGTTGTTGGGATCGATGACTGTTTCACCGATTGAGTTTCTGGCCAGGTCAATCGGGTTCGGCGGCGGAAAGTTGCCGCCGGTGACGTCGGTCATGACGGCGGAACCAGTGGTGGTGGCAAATACTTGACCATTGCGCATGCCCACCAGCCTGACATTGTCGTCTTGCGGCGAAATGCCAATAGAAGTGACAACTACTCCTGAGCCGGCCGGGGCTGACGGAACCAGTGGTCCCTGACTCACCAGAGTCATCGTGTCGCCACGATTAGTAGATCGATACAAGCGGTCAGTTCCGAAGTAGAGCGTATTGAAAGGACTGCCTGGTCCCTGATTCATGGGCGCGTAGAACAACACGTTGTCGGCGCAGCGGAAGCCGTTGTTGCTGGTGGTTCCGGAGCAGCCTCTAAACGTCCAACCGGAAAGTTGACCGTCAGCGTTTGCCAAAGTATTGCTGGCGCGCTCGAAGCCGATCTGACTATTCGTTTGGTTAAAGAAGGTGTGATACATCAAAACGTTGAATGTATCCTGCGCGTTGTCGTCAATGACCGCATAACCGCCATCACCGTCGCGACAGTGCGAGACCGTTCCGTTTGCCGACCAACAGATGGTGCCGTTGTCCTGCGTGCCGCCAATCAGGAAGTTTCTGTCGTATGGGTGCAAAGCAACGCCTTGAAACTGCGTGGCGCTGAAATCGACGTTGTTGAGGGTTAGCCAGGTAGTGCCGTTGTTCGTGGAGCGCCAAATGCCGCCGTCGCTGCCCGTATAAACTATTTGCGGATTAGACGGGGCTATGGCGATAGCATGTTCATCAGCATGCAGCGTGACGTTATTGCTGGCCCAGGTGGTGCCGCCGTTGAGCGAGCGCTTCATTACGTTGGAACCGCAGTTCGCGGCTGAATTGCCCGCTGCGCCACCCAGGTGGATGGTCTGATTGTCGGGCGTAACGGCAACAGCGATGTCATAGAAACACTGACCCCCGCAAAAGCCCGTCGCCGCCGGCATTGCGCCAGGGCCCGACCAGGTCAAGCCGAGATCGGTGGAACGCCTGAGTATGCCAGCTTGAGTTGCACCGCAAGCCGGGCCGCCCAGGGTGGCGGTCGATTGTTCGCCGGTGGCCGCGTAAAAGGTTGTGGCCGGCACGGTGTTTCTGGTAACGGTCAGCTCTCCGCGCAGACCATTGGCCCACGCCAGCGTGCGTGTGAATGTAGGCGCAGGATCTAGCGCATTCGCAGTTCGCCAAATGCCACCGTCGCTTGTGACTCCTGTGACCGTGGCCAGCAACAAGTTAGGATTGGCCGGATCCATTTCGATGTCGATGGTGCTGCGATCGGCGCCAGCAACGCCCGTAACCGCCAGTTGTTCGAAGGTCGGCGTGGCAGACTGAGCGTTAGTCGAACGGTAGACGCCTCTGGGCGGCTGCAGCACAGTGGTCGTATTAGGGTTGCCGCCCGTTCCATTCGCCGTACACACGAAGATGGTGTTGTTGTTGAGCGGATTAACAAGGATGCGACCGATTGCTCGGCCGCTAAAAATATCAGCGCCGAGGCCGTTTAGGCGGAACGGTCCGTTCAAGGTGGGCGTCACGGAATTCGCGTTTCGAATTATGTAGAGTCCTTTGCCTGCGAAGCTGTCGGCTGACTGACCGTTCTCGCCCGTTCCCACGTAAACGATACTGGAGTCGGTAGGGTCAATGGTGATCGCGCCGATTGCGAGCGTCTCAAGCTGAAATTCAAATAGCTTGGTCCAATTGGTGCCACCATTCGTCGACTTGTAAAGTCCGCCTTGCGCGGTGCCGACATAAACAGTGTCTGGATTGGTTGGGTGTACCGCTATCGAGATTGTTCGTCCGCTTACCGGGACTCGCGTCGTCTGGGTTTGTCCCATTGGTATTGGGTTCGGTCCAATGAAAGCCCAATTAGTGGTGTCCACCGTCGGCGAGTTATTGGCAAATCGCCCGCTTGTTTTCATCTGAAGTTCTTGCTTTTCCATCAGTTTGATGGCTGCTTCGCGGGCTCCTTCCGGCACGGCCTGGTCTTTGCCACGCAACATGTCAAAGTAGTCGCCGCGGGCGCGCAAGTAAGCTTCCTTGTCAATCCTGCCAGCCATGCCAGGCGGCAGATCGGGATCATCGTCATCACCCTCGACGGGATCTTCGACAGTAACCGTTGGTTGGGGAATGGGAGCATTAATGCTCTCGGTGAGGATTCCGTTCAGCGTTTTCGGGGCGAAGGAAATCTGAGCGTTGCCGGTTGATTTTGGGGCTAAGCCTGCGGTTTCAGCTTCAACCATTGCGCTGTCATGACTGGAAGTAGGTGGGGTAAAGTTCCAGCCTGCTACCAAAAAAATCGCGAAGAAACTTAATAGTAGAGCCAATCTTGTTGCTTTATTCATGGGTGGTCCTCAGAGTTCTAATCTGTTAATGGTCATAATCACGAGTACGAAGCGAACGATGACGCTTCGGCAAAAAGCGTGAACCTGCAACAAAGGGTGGAACGAAAGAAGCCGGAGGCACTGGCTTGGGACCTGTGCCTCCGCTTTGTTAGGGAGCGGGGAATACCCGCTACTTCTGAATGATGATGCTGCTGCCGTCTCCCACCGGGGTGGTCGGATCAGCCGCATCGCTCGCACCCATTTGCGTGTCAAAGACAATGGCGCCGGTAGACCTGTTCCAGATCTTGATGCGGAACTTGTCTACGCTGCCACCGCCGGTTGCCTGGCCGTCGAACACGGTCAGAATGAAGTTGTAACCGCCATCGCCGTTGAACTTGCCGGCGCCCTTGAACTGGGCCCGGGCTCCGGAGATGGCCAGGTAATCGTAGTTAAGCGCGTTGAAATCAAGATTACCCAACGCGAACTGAATCTGTGTTTCACCCTTGGGATTAGTGGCATTTGTGTACTTGGAGTTGAACCCAAAGCTGAGCTTGCCGCTAAGCGATGGATCCGCGGGATAAGAGCCGGCGGCTGCCGGAACCCATCCGCCACCAATTGTGTAGCCTCCGTTCGGGTCGTAAATCACCACGATGGCTTCGAGATCTCCGGCTGTGGCCACCGAGCTGGTCACACCAGTATTGTCTATTACCTTCATGGTGACTGCGTAAACGCCGGGCGTGGTGAAGGTGTAGGTCCCTCTCACCGTGCCGCTGGTTAGGCCACTCGGTTCGACAACCGTGCCGGAGGTGGTGGTCAGGCCATCAAAGACCCACTGAGCAGTATGTCGCTTTCCAGGAAGATCCCAGAAAGTGCCCGCAAAGTTCACCGGAGTGTTTATCTTGAAGGAGGCGCCGCTCATTGGTGCACTGATGTTGTGGGCCACTACCACAGTGGTGGTCTTCATCGTCATGTTGCCTGAGGCATCAGTGCAGGTGACTTTGATGGTGTAGATGCGGCCACTGCCGGTGCCGGCGCGTTCCGCGCGTAGCCGGACGTGAGTGGCATCGACGATCTCCCAGTCGGGAGAAGTATCGCCGTCACCGGTGCCGTTGACCGGCTCGTTACTGGTCACCGAAAGGACGCAGTTCAGATTCGGGCAGTTGTCACTGGCGGTGTAGTTGACCATCACATCCCGCATCTTGTGATTGGGTGGCCAGAGCATTGCCGGCGTCGCCGTCGGACTACTCACTGCCGGAGGTTGGTTGTCTACGACGGTCACCGTAAAGCTGCTGCTGGCCCCCGAAGTTGACGTGGTTGTAACCGTCGTCGTGCCAACCGGGAAGAATGAACCGGAAGCCGGCGAGGTCGTTAACACACCACAACTACCAGTCGATGTTGCAGCCGGGAACGTGACCACTGCTCCACATTGATCGGGATCGTTGTTAATGGTGATGTTGCTTTGCGGATTGATCATGCACGCCTGGCAAACACCGCCGCCATCCGTGCCTGAGAGCAGGCCCGAAACGGTGGCCGTGTAGCTGGCGCATCCAGTGGTAGCAACTTCGTGAAGAACCAGCACGAAGGTTTGACCGGCCGGGACGTTGAACGAGAACGTTGCCGTGCCAGCAAAGCTGGCTCCTGCGTCGGCGAGGTAGTTCGTTTGAATGTTAGACGGATTGAAGCTACCCAGGTAAGAGGCGTAGTAAAGGTTAGTGCTGCAACCTGAAGTTACGGTTACCGTTACGCAGGTCGTGGAGGTGGTTGTATTGGTGAACGAATACGCGTCGTACCGGCGCGCTACTGAATCCACCAGAGTTGGGGTCGCTTTGGGAACAGCGCAACTACTGGCGACGCCGTTCCTGAAGAGCCGACCCGTCTGCGTTGGATCACCCGCGCCGATGCTTCCCGAGAGATTAATCGGTGCAGACCCACAGGTCGGCTTGCTGAAGTTGAGCACAAAGACGCCCTGAGCCGTGGTTACGGTCAACGTGAAGTTAATCATCGTACCGCAAACAAACGTAGGCGAAGTGCTGAACTCAAACGGCACCATATTGGTGGCATTGCCGCCAATAGGTATATTCGCATAAGGCGAGTTTGGCTGCTCCACGGTAACGCCCGGTGTGGTGCTGGAAAGCACAGCCGAAATACCAGTGGCCCCGGCGCAACCAGGGTTGGCCAGGTTGATGTTCAGCATATTGCACTCGTCGAAGTTAATTACACCATCGCCGTTGCCGCCTGAAACCATGGCCGAAGTTATGGTTGGCTTCGGCGTACCGCTGAGGCAGGTGCTATAGCTTGTCGTGCCGCCATCGGATATCGACACGCTAGCGGAAGCGCTGCTCATGCAGTTCTGGTTCCCTGCGGAAACCTGGACTGTGTAGGTTCCCGGTGAAACCTTGATCGAATAGGTACCGTCAGCCAGCGTCGTCCCTGAATGGCCATCGGAAAGTTGAACGATCGCACCTGCAACGGGAGCGCCGCCCTCGCAATAGGTGATAGTTCCCGAGAGCGTGCCCATCGCCGGCGCCGTGCATTGGGCGAACTTGAAGTTGCCAATGCGCGTCTGCCAACCCACTGCGCTCGCTGCCTGGCCTGCCGCAGTGTAGTACTCCTGTGTGTACCAGAAGGTGCAGTCGTCAGTCGGATCGACCGTCAGTGCACTATAGTCGCCCCAGCGATTGCCGGTGCTTGTCTGTACGCCGGTGCCGGCGATCAGCGTAGCTTCACCCTGGAACAAGCCGTTCGGCGGATCAGTTGCGAGCCGGCCTGCGTAACGGATGCTGGGAAACACGTTGCCACCCGCTGCGCCACTGGAAGCGCTGTAGCCTATGGCAAGATTTCCCTGATTATCTTCGGCCGCGCTGCCCATCCAACGGCTTACGCCATCGGCCGGGGCAAAGGTCGCTTGTTCGTTGACCGCGTAGCCCGAACCCGTGTTGCGCAGTTCGTAGTAACGCGGCGCTGCGCGGTAGGTTCCGAATACGGTTGAACCTGGTGCGCCGACAGTGTGGTTAAGCACTAGTGTCTCCACGCCGCCGCCGCGGTTCCGGTATTGGAGCCGGTGCATGAAGCGATCAGAGATCGAATCCAGTGCCATAGTTACACCCGAGGCCGGAGCCGGCTGGGGAACGTCTCGCCTGCCCGACGGATTAACCAGACTGAAGGCAGCAACTGGTACGGGGGCAGCGTAAGAGCTCTCTGGCCGCTCGGTAAAAGTCGAGTTGGCAGGTACGGCAAAGTCCGCATGGAAATTAAAGAGCCGGATACCATTCGCCGGGTCGGCAAAGTCCGTAGCCGTAAGATACGCGAATATATTCGGCGCGCCGGCTGGTGGCGGGTTAAGCCCATCCAGATCCGCAAAAAGGCCGCCGCCAATCCCTTCCGGATGGCTGGTCAGATTGAGATTGAAGTAAATGAAGTTCGCAGTCGGATCACCAACCAGCATCTTGGCACGATTGAATGAATAAGCGCCAGTGCCATTGAAAGGTCCGCCATTGGTGAACTGGTGGACCATCATGTAGTAACCGTCAGGCCAAACCCCTAAGTGGGGATAATCGGGAAACTCGTTTCCCGGCGTGACGAAGTCGTACAGGTAATAGGAGCCGGTGGGATCCCCATTCTTTGAGACCGCGATGCACTCGTGGTAAGGAGGAGCATTGGTCGCGGTGAAAGCAAACTGGCTCAGGATCCAGCGATCAGCCAGGGGATCGTACAAAACTATGGGATCGCCAGCGTCGGGCGCGGCACATTGCCCGCCCATCGGCGCAAACAGACTGCTCAACCGGAAGGGAGCAGTCAGCGGCACACCAGCCTTGTTCCAGACCCGCACGAGCAAATTGGTTTGTTGGACGTAGTGATTGGGGCCAACATATCCGTTCGTGTCGGGTGGTGACAGATTGCCAAAGCCGGCGGCAATGTTTTCGTTGCGGCCCAGCCCCTCAAACGTAGTGATCGGGCTTGGTATCGACAGCGTCGGAGCAGATGTTTGGATCGCTGCGTCGCCCTTCATGGCCTCGGATGTCGACATTTTCTGTGCCCGGGAAATAGCAGCTGCGGTCACATCGCGAACGGTTCTGTTTTCCGCGGCTTCGTTTTCCTCTTGATCGAATTCGACTGCGGCTGACTCGGTCGCGATCTGGCTCAAGGGAGCTGATTCGGCGAAATTGACCGCCGCGGAACTTACCGGCGTCGGACTGGCGGCTTGCGGCAAGGCCGCCGCCCTGCTTTTGGCAAACGAACGCGCGGACGCGTTACCCGCAGCCGACTTGCGTTGGGTTGACTTGTTAACTTTGGTTGCCGGGGTTGAGGTCTCGGCTTTCGCTTCTCGGGAAGGTTTATTTTGGAATCGGCTCGCGCTGCTGGTCGGCAGCAGCAATAGCGATACCATACCAACCAGTAGCAACAGAAATAGCCATCTACTAAAGTTTGTCATCGTTCTTGTCCTCCGGATACACTGACTGTTCAGTCGAAATACTGAACAGGGGGTTTTGAAGTGCCTGCCCACGATTACTTTGTTAACCACCGCATGGTTTGGGACCCGCGGCGGTCGTCAGTATCCAGGCCGATGCGGCCTCTAATTAACGCTAAAGAACCGAAGCCTTAAGGAGGAGCGAAATGTCATCGGACCTCCAGTGTAGTAGAAGTGAACCGGGAGATCGGCCGGGGCCAGCAGTCAATACCGCTTGTCCGCAGACCTTGGGAGGTACCTTGGGTCCAAGGCCGATAACCTTTGAGTTGTTATTCGATTTCAGTGGCGAATCGTCATAAACCAAGCGCCGCACTGCGTTGGGATGGTGTTCTCCAGTACGATTTTTCCTAATGCTGCCCCCTGGTTCGTTGAGATGACGTCAAGCGTCAACACCGCACGCTAGGCGATCTTAATCCAGTGATCGCCGGAGATTCAATTTGGACCGCAAGAACTGAGCAATTCGAGTGCGCAGAGATTAATACGAGGATAGCTGCCCTGTCAACGAAAACTCGTCGAAAACTCGTCGAGCGACAGGCGTTCAGAGTACGACTTTAGTCGGGCTTTTCGCGCCGTCTTACAGCCTCTTTAAACCCACCTCCGAGGGTCCCCAGGAGCGGATCTAGTACGGCCACCAAAAGCCCGCCTACATGCGGTACTCTAAACACGTGCCACGGAAACAATGCACCGATTGTATCGTTTGCGATAGAATCCCCATCCCGATGGACCACTGCCCTGTCTGCTCTGCCGACTTAACCGGAAACGCAATCCGTTGCCCGGCTTGTGGCGCCTCGCTTACCATCGCGCAGCCCACGCTCAAACAACCTTTTCCGGCTGTTCCTGCGGGCCAGCGCAAATCACCCGGCTCAGTGACCACGACTTCATTAAGTCAGGGAAGTTTCATTGCGGGCACGGTCCTCGATGGGCGCTATCGCATCGTGGCGCTGCTGGGCCGTGGGGGCATGGGTGAAGTCTACAAGGCCGAAGATCTCAAGTTGGATCATCAGGTCGCGCTAAAATTCCTCCCGGATTCTTTTGCCAATGACAGCGCGGCCTTAACACGCTTTCACACGGAAGTGCGCATTGCCAGACAAGTCACGCACCAAAATGTCTGCCGCGTCTTTGATATCGGCGAGTTCGAAGGACGGCATTTTCTTTCGATGGAGTTCATCGACGGCGAGGACTTGTCTTCGTTATTGAGACGCATAGGGCATCTGCCTGCGGACAAGGCGCTGGAAGTTTCCCGGCAGATTTGCGCCGGCCTGGCCGCGGCGCACGGCGCGGGCGTGCTGCACCGCGATTTGAAACCGGCGAACGTGATGATTGACGGACGCGGCAAGGCGCGCATCACGGATTTCGGCATCGCCGGCCTGGAAGAAGAATTGAAGAAAGGCGGAGTGATCGCCGGCACACCAGCCTACATGTCTCCGGAACAGATCACGGGCGGCGAGATCACGACTAGAAGCGACATCTATTCGCTGGGTCTGGTGCTTTACGAACTCTTCACCGGCAGACCGGCGTTTCAATCTGATTCCATCAGCGAACTAATAAATAAACATCAAACGACAACGCCCAGCAACCCTTCGGAAGTTGTGAAGGAGATTGATCCGCTCGTAGAAAAGACGATCCTGCGTTGTTTGGAAAAGGATCCGCAACAGCGTCCCGCGTCGGCGCTGCAGGTGGCGGCGATGTTGCCGGGCGGCGATCCTTTAGCGGCGGCCCTGGCAGCGGGCGAGACGCCTTCACCTGAAATGGTCGCGGCTGCGCCGACGGAAGGCGCGCTGAAACCGGCGGTTGCTTTGGCGTGTTTGGGGGCTACGCTGCTCTTGCTGGCCTTCCTGTTGTTGACCTCGAAAACAACCATGCTGCATGAGAGTGTGCCGCTGAAAAAATCCCCTGAAGTGCTGGCTGAGCGCGCGCAGAATCTTACTCGAAACTTCGGCTATAGTGCCGCGCCCGCTGATCGAGCTTTTGGGTTTGCTCTCGATCGAAACTATTTGGAGTATGCCTTCGAGACAAAAGCGCCGGCTGGTTTTTGGGAGCGGATCAAGACTGGTCAACCGTTGACCATCTATTTCTGGTATCGCCAGAGTCCGCGCTATCTGGCTGTCGAGCGATCCTCATCCGACTACCCTTCTTTGGGAGATCCGACGCCGGATGTGCCGGGAATGGTCAGCATGATTCTCGATCCGCTGGGACGGCTGGTTGAGTTTGAGGCGGTCCCACCACAAGTGATTCCGACTGAGAGTGCTACTGCCCAACCCGATTGGGCGCTGCTGTTTTCGGAAGCCGGTCTGGATTTCGCGAAATTCACCGCCACCAGCCCGCAATGGAACCCGCCTGGATTTGCTGACAAACAGTTCGCCTGGCAAGGCCAGCATCCCGATCACCCCGACGTGCCAATTCGCATTGAGGCCGCCGCGTGGCATGGACAAGCTGTCTATTTCAGAATCGTTGCGCCATGGGACAAAGCGCGACGGCAGGAAGCACCGGTGGTTAGCACTGGCAGAAAGGCCGGGACCATCCTGTCCATCAGCGTCCTCCTGGCGGTCGTACTTGGCGCCTTGCTGCTGGCGCGGCGCAATCTGCAACAGGGCCGCGGCGACCGTAAAGGCGCCTTCAAATTGGCGCTGGTTATCTTTGCGCTCAGCCTGCTCGGCATGTTGCTCGGCGCGCATCACGTGCCCACTAACGCTGAGCTGCGAATCCTCGGCGAAGCCGCTGCCGCTGCCGTGTACTATTCGGTGCTGGGCTGGTTGTGCTATCTGGCGCTGGAACCGTATGTCCGCCGGTATTGGCCAAAGCTGCTGATCTCATGGACGCGTCTGTTCGCGGGCGATTTCCGCGACCCAATGGTCGGACGAGACATTTTACTGGGCGGGCTGTTGGGACTGATCGGCCATCCGCTGACGATCTCGGTCGGCCAACTCATCGAGCAAGCCGTGGGCATCACCTCGTCCCCATCAGGAGACCTCAGGCCATTCGCGTTAAGCGGGATACGTCATCTGTTCGCCTATTTTCTTTCCGGTGTCCCAACCCAAGTCTTTACCGGATTGGCAATGATGCTGCTGCTTTTGCTGATCTACATCTTTGCGCGAAGGGAATGGCTGGCCGCGGCGACGCTGTGGTTACTCTTTTACCTATTCATTTGTCTGTTCTTCGCGACCTCATGGCCCCTCAGGTTGATGTATCTGATTCAGGCAGCGGCGGTTGTCATCACGGTCTCGCGTTTCGGACTGCTGGCCACGATAGTCTACTTTTTGTTCTTCTGGTTGAGTTTCGGATACCCGGTCACGCTGGATCTTTCAAACTGGTACGCGGGCAACTCGCTGTTTGCGATCGGGGTGATGGTCGCGCTGAGCGCTTATGGATGCTACACGTCACTGGGTGGGCAGAAAGTGTTCTCCGGGAAGCTACTGAAAGAGTGATGCGGGGGCTTCGACTTTGTCTGGTCCTTGCGTTTTGCAACTACGGATTCAAAGTGACGCTCGCCAATCGGCCGTTGTTTGG
>Ga0209683_10000722_pt1 | contig 12699 bp, 10 predicted proteins | sample DOMMetBare2Fresh_FD_187474 | JGI IMG/M metagenome (GOLD analysis project Ga0209683, IMG submission 187474) | Wetland sediment microbial communities from St. Louis River estuary, USA, under dissolved organic matter induced mercury methylation -... | ecosystem: Environmental > Aquatic >... | reverse complement strand
CGAGCGCCCGCGCATCGTCATCACCGAGGTCGGCCAGACCTGGTCCCTTCCGGTGACAGGATCGAGCGCGGTTGCCTGAGACGCAAACGCCCCCGGCTTCCCGGGGGCGGCGGCAGCGGGAGCCGGACCGACTACTCCACCGTCACCGACTTTGCGAGGTTTCTGGGCTGGTCCACGTTGCAGCCGCGCGCGACCGCCACATAGTACGACAGCAGCTGCAACGGGACGCTGGTGAGGATCGGCGTCAGCAGGTCGAGGGTGTCGGGGATCGTGAACGTGGCGTCCGCCAGGCGCTCGATCTCCGCGTCGCCCTGGTTGATGAGGGCAATCACCTTCCCGCCTCGCGCCTTCACCTCCTCGATGTTCGACACGATCTTCGAATGCACCGCATCCCGCGGCGAGATGAAGACCACCGGCATGTTCTCGTCGATCAGCGCGATCGGGCCGTGCTTCATCTCCGCGGCCGGATAACCCTCGGCGTGGATGTAGGAGATTTCCTTCAGCTTGAGGGCACCCTCGAGCGCCACCGGGAAGTTCACGCCGCGCCCAAGATAGAGCGCGTTGGCGGTCGTGCTGAGGAATCGGTCGGCCAGCACCTCGATCTCGGCGGACCGGGCGAGGATGTCAGCGATCTGTTCGGGAAGCCGGCGGAGCGCCTCGATGAACTGCCGCCCCTGCAGGATGCTCAGATTCCGCAGCCGCGCCAGGCGGAGCGCCACCAGGGCAAGCGCCGCGACCTGGCTGGTGAACGCCTTCGTGCTCGCCACTCCCACTTCGGGCCCCGCGTGCAGGTAGATGCCGCCTTCCACCTCGCGGGCGATCGTCGATCCCACCACGTTGATCAGCCCGATGGTGCGCGCCCCGCGCCGCTTGGCCTCACGGATCGCGGCGAGCGTGTCGGCGGTCTCGCCGCTCTGCGAGATCCCGATGACGAGGGTGCGCTGGTCCACCACCGGGTTGCGATAGCGGAACTCCGAGGCATACTCGACCTCGACCGGAATCCGGGCCATCTCCTCGAGCATGTACTCGCCGATGAGTCCCGAGTGCCAGGACGTGCCGCACGCCGTGATGACGATGCGCTCGACCCGCTTGAGCTCGTCGTCGCTCAGATTGAGGCCGAAGACGCGAGCCGTCCCCTCGTCGTCGAGCAGGTGGCCGCGGAGCGTGTTGCGGAGGCTCTCCGGCTGCTCGCAGATCTCCTTGAGCATGAAATGCGGGAAGCCGTTCCGCTCCACCATCGCCAGGTCCCAGTCGATCTGGTTCACCGGCTTGGTGATGCGCGTGGTCTGGAGGTTGCGCACCCGGTAGCCTTCGCGGGTGAGCACCACCATCTCGCCGTCGTCGAGGTAGACCACCGAGCGGGTGTACTGCAGGAGCGGCGAGGCGTCGGACGCGACGAACCACTCGTTCTCCCCCACGCCCACCAGCAGCGGCGATCCCTTGCGGGCCGCCACGAGCACGCCCGGCTCGTCGGCCGAGATGAATGCCAGGCCGTATGCGCCGTCCACGTCTCGGAGGGCCTCGGCCACGGCCTCCTCGAGATCGCCCTGGTAGAACTCACCTACCAGGTGCGCAAGCACCTCGGTGTCGGTTTCGGACTGGAAACTGTGGCCGCGGGCCTCGAGCGCCTTCCGAATGGCGTTCGAGTTCTCGATGATCCCGTTGTGAATGACCGCGATCCGTCCGGACTGGTCGGTGTGCGGGTGGGCGTTCGGGGTCGTGGGCGCGCCGTGCGTGGCCCAGCGGGTGTGCCCGATGCCGAGGGTGCCCGTCGGCATGCGCGCCTGGAGCTCCTGCTCGAGCACGCTGAGCTTGCCGGCGGCCTTCACGATCTTGAGGCCGCTGCCGTTCACCACCGCGATGCCCGCGGAATCGTACCCGCGGTATTCCAAGCGGCGGAGCCCCTCGAGGAGCAACCCGGCCGCCTGCCTTGGTCCGATGTAGCCGACGATGCCACACATCAGGGCATGAACCTCACTGCAGGAGTTCGCGAGCCGTCGCGACCAGCGACTCGGCGTCGGCCGACGTCGGTGCCTCGGCGATCAGTCGGACGATCGGCTCCGTACCGGACGGTCGGACGTGGAGCCAGCGGTCCCGCCAGGAGAGCCGGAGCCCATCCCGCTCGTCGGCCTCCGCATCCTTGAACCGCGCCCGGAGTCGCTGGTAGATCGGCGCGAGCCGCGGCCCGCGTGGGCCCTTCGCCTTGACGATGGCATACCGGGGGGACGACGCCACCAGCTCCGACACTGTTAGTCCATTCGTAGCAAGAAGATGCAAGATCAAGGCCACGCCCAGCGGAGCGTCGCGCCCGAGGTGGAGGGCCGGGAGTATCACGCCGCCGTTCCCCTCGCCGCCGATGACCGCACCCTCCTCTCGAATGATACGGGCCACGTTGGCTTCACCTACCGGCGCCCGGACCAGGTGGGCGCCGGCGGCCCGCGCCGCATCCTCCACCACCAGGCTGGTCGAGAGGTTTGCCACCACTATGGGGCTTTTTGCCTCGGTGATGTGTCCATCCAACACCGCCCGGACCGCGAATGCCAGCGTGTAATCCTCCCCGATCGGTTGCCCGTGCTCGTCCACCAGCGCGAGCCGATCCACATCCGGATCGACCGCCAGGCCCACGGCGGCTCCGCTCCGGCGCACCAGCTCGCCCAGCTCGCCCAGATTTTCGGGCACCGGCTCGGGCGGCCGCGGAAAGCGGCCATCGGGCTCGATGTTGATGGCACTCACGCGGCAACCCAGGCGCTCGAGCAGCGCCGGGATCGCGGAGGCCCCGGCCCCGCGCACGCAGTCGAGCGCCACGTGGAATGCGCGGGCCCGGATCGCCCTGAGGTCGATCATGGGCAGGGCGAGCACCGCGTCGAGATGTCGCGCCACCGCGCCGGGGTCCTCGCGGCGCTCGCCGATGCCGTCCCAGCCCATGCGCGGCGGCCCCTCCTCCGCCAGCGCCCTCACCCGCGCGCCGGCCTCCGCATCGAGATAGACGCCGTCGGGCCCCACGAACTTGAGCGCGTTCCACTCGATCGGATTGTGACTGGCCGTGATGATCAGGCCCGCACCCGCATGGTGGTGCTCCACGGCCATCTGCACCGTCGGGGTCGGAACCACGCCCAGATCGATCACGTCGACCCCGACGGACATGAGCCCCGCCGCCGCCGCATAGGCGAACATCGACCCGCTCGTGCGGGCGTCGCGTCCAAGCACAACGGCTGGCCGGGCACCCTGGCCCCCGCCGGGCGTCATTCGGGCGCCGGGCGACCGGCGGACCCAGGCGCCCAGAGCCGCGGCATGGCGCGCCACCAGCTCGGGCGTGAGGTCCGCGCCCACGTGCCCACGCATCCCGGAAACGCTGATCATCAGAGTGTCGGACATTGCCCCGGGACCCTGAAGGCCGTCAGATGGAGATCGGAAGGGCGGACATGTCGGCGAAGGCGCGCAGGAACGCCTCGACGACGTCGGGATCGAAGTGGGTCCCGGTACACCGCCGGAGCTCCTGGACCGCGTCCCCTGGCGTCAGCGACCCCCGGTAGGCCCGGCTGGTCGTCATCGCGTCGAAGGCGTCCACCACCGCGACGATCCGCGCCTCGGGCGGGATCTCCGTTCCCGTCAGCCCGTCGGGGAAGCCTCCCCCGTCGAGGCGCTCATGGTGTGAGCGAACGACACGCAGCACCACCGGAGACTCGGCGAGGAACGGCGCCAGGATGCGCTCGCCCAGCACGGCGTGCGCCTTGATGTGCTGGAACTCCTCGGCGTTCAGGGGGCCCGGCTTGTGCAGGATGTCTTCCCGCGTCCCGATCTTGCCGATGTCGTGGAGCTCGCCGCCCAGGCGGATCTGCTCGAGGTGCTCGGCAGTAAAGCCGAGCTGGACCGCCGTCTTCACTGCGTAGCGGCTCACCCGCGCCGAATGGCCACTGGTGTAGGCGTCCTTCGCCTCGAGCGCGTGCACCAGCATCTGGACGCCGTTGATGAGGGCTTGCCGGTTGCGGTGGTCGAGCTCCCGGACACGGCTCTCCAGGTTCCGCTGGTAGAATCGGTTCTGCAGCACGAGGTCGCGCTTCTCGAGTGCCTTGTCCACTCGCGCGCGCACTTCGTCGATCAGCACGGGCTTCGCGAGGTAGTCCAGCGCGCCGACCTTGAGACACTCGACCGCGGTGGTCACGTCGGCCACGCCGGAGAGCATGACGACGGCCATGTCGGGATACCGGTGGAGCGCTTCCCGGAGGAAGGTCACGCCGTCCATGCCGGGCATGTCGATGTCGGACACGACCAGCGGGAACTCGCCCTCGCGCTCCAGGATCGCCAGCGCCTCCGGACCCGAGGCGGCCTCGATCGTGGCCAGGCCGTTGGCTTCGATAATGCGGGCGACCGAGCGCCGCACCAGCGGATCGTCGTCTACCACGAGACACTGCGCCGCGACCGAGCCGGAAGGAGAGGATGGCACGATCCGAAGGTAACCGCGACCCTCCCCCTCTTCAACCAACCGGGCCGCGCCATTACGCTTCTCGCACCCCCACTATTCCCGGCCCGCGATGACCCGGATACTGCCCCACGATCACGACCATCGGTTCGCCACCCGCGCGGTGCACGCGGGGCAGGTGCCCGAGCCGCTCGCGGGCGCCGTGATGACGCCCATCTACCAGACCTCCACGTACGTGCAGGACGGCCTGGGGCGGCACAAGGGCTACGAGTACGCGCGCACGCAGAATCCCACGCGCGAGGCCCTCGAGCGCAACGTGGCGGCCCTCGAAGGCGCCGTCCACGGGTTTGCGTTCGGGTCAGGGCTCGCGGCGCTCGATACAGTGCTCAAGCTCCTCCGGAGCGGCGACCACGTGGTCTGCGGCGAGAACGTGTACGGCGGGACCCACCGGCTGATGCAGCAGATCTACGGTGAGCTTGGGTTGCGGTTCACCTTCGTGGACATGCGCGACGTGGGCAACGTCGAGCGCGCGCTGACGCCGGCCACCCGGATGGTCTACTGCGAGACGCCGACCAACCCGATGATGAACCTGGTCGATCTCGCGGCCGTAGGCGACCTGACGCAGGCGCGCGGCCTGCTCTACGTGGTGGACAACACCTTCGCCACGCCGTTCTTCCAGCGCCCGCTCGAGTTCGCCGCGGACATCGTCCTGCATTCCACGACCAAGTACCTGAACGGCCACAGTGACATGGTCGGCGGGCTGCTGGTCACGGGGCGTGACGACCTGGCGGAGCGGATCGGGTTCATCCAGAACGCGGCGGGCGGCGTGCCCGGTCCCATGGACTGCTGGCTGGCCCTGCGCGGGATCAAGACCCTCCCGCTCCGCATGCGGCAGCACGACGCCAGCGGCCGGCGCATCGCCGAGTGGCTCGCCCGGCGACCCGACGTCACCAAGCTCTACTACCCTGGCCTCCCGTCGCACCCGCAGCACGAGCTGGCCTGCCGGCAGATGACCGGCTTCGGCGGAATGATCTCACTCGACCTCGGCGACGCCTCCAGGGCGCGGCGGTTCGTCGAGGCGACCCGCATCTTCGCCCTCGCCGAGTCGCTGGGGGGCGTGGAGAGTCTCATCGGCCACCCGGCCAGCATGACCCACGCCTCGGTGCCACCCGCCATGCGGCAGGCCATGGGGTTGACCGACAGCCTGGTGCGGCTGAGCTGCGGGGTGGAGGATGCCGACGACTTGATCGCTGACCTGGAGCGGGCGTTCGAGGAGAGCTCTGCGTCACGTTGAGTGCAGCCAGGGGAGCGCGCCTCAGGTCGTGCCCCCCTCACTTCGTTCAGGGTGACTCGTTGGAGCCCCGGACCTCATCGTCCCAACATGAAACCTGAGATCCCAGCTGCCGTAGTGCCCCACATCCCCAACCCGAGCCGGCCATGAGCACATCCCTGCCCGCCCAGCGCCCGCGCCGCACGTTCCCGGAGATCTCCGGCGTCTCGTGGGAGCACCCCGCCGACCGGGCGGCCCTGCAGGCGCTGCGCGCCATCCCCGGCGTGGACGACGTGATTCGCAAGACCCTGGCGCTCCTGGGCGGCGAGCGGGGCATCCGGCTCCTGTTTCAGGGCAACGCCGTCCGCGTCGGGCCCGCCCAGTTTCCGAAGCTCTGGCACCTGCACACCGAGGCGGTCACGACCTTCGACTGGCCGACGATGCCGGAGCTGTATGTGTCGCAGACACCGTTCTTCAACGCCGGCGCCTATGGCGTCGACACGCCGTTCATCGTCCTGCACTCCGCTGCGATCGAGCTGCTCGACGATGACGAGCTTCGGGTGCTGCTGGCGCACGAGCTGGGTCACGTGATCAGCGGCCACGCGCTGTACCGCACCATTGCGGCCATCCTCGCGCTGATCAGCCTGGGCGCGCTGCCGATGCTCGCCAGCCTGGCGGTGCTGCCGATCCGGCTCGCCTTCCTCGAGTGGTCGCGCAAGTCGGAGCTCTCGGCGGACCGCGCGGGCCTGCTTGGCGCGCAGGACGTCGTCGCGGCCCAGCGGCTCGACATGAAGATGGCCGGCGGGGGACGCGGCGAGGGCTTCACCGGACAGCTCAACGTGGATGCGTTCATGCAGCAGGCTCACGAATACGCCACCGGCAGCGAGGGTCTCGACGTCGTGTACAAGGTGCTCAGCAGTCTCGCGCTCACCCATCCGATGCACACCGTACGGGCGGCCGAGCTGCAGCGCTGGGTAACGAGCGGCGAGTACGACCGCATCCTCCGCGGCGAATACACACGGCGCGGTCCCGAGACCACCGAGCGCCCGCTGCGGGACGACCTGAGCGCCGCCGGGAGCTACTATGCTGGCGAGGCGCGCGAGCTCGCCACACAGGTGGCCGACGCGGCCAAGCGCGCGGCCGAGCGGGCGCGCGAAGCCTTCCGGAACGCCCAGAAGTCGTGAGGCTCCTGGTCGTCGGCGGGGGCGGGCGGGAGCACGCCCTCGCCTGGGCGCTGCGGCGGGAGAATCCCGACGCCGACCTGTACTGCGCGCCCGGTAACCCCGGCACCGCCGATCTCGCCACCAACCTCCCCATCGCCGCCGACGATGTCGATCGCCTCGCCGATGCGGCCGACATGCACGGCATCGATTTGACCATTGTGGGCCCCGAGGTACCGCTCGCGCGCGGGCTGGCCGACCGGCTCCGCGCCGAAGGCCGAGCCGTCTTCGGGCCTGACGCCGCCGCCGCCCAGCTCGAGGCGTCGAAGGCGTTCGCCAAGGAGGTCATGGCGGCGGCGGCCATCCCGACCGCGGTCAGCCGGACCTTTCAGGAGCTCAAGCCGGCGCTCGCCTACGTGGACCGTCATCCCGAGCCGCTGGTGGTGAAGGCATCCGGCCTCGCGGCCGGCAAGGGTGCCGTCGTCTGTCTCAGGCGGGCCGAAGCCGCCGGGACGGTGCGTTCGATGCTGGGTGATCGCGCCTTCGGGGACGCGGGGGCCACCGTCGTCATCGAAGCGTACCTCGAGGGGGAGGAGATCTCGGTTCTGGCCGTCACCGATGGGCGGGAGGTGGAGATCCTGCCGGTTTCCCAGGACCACAAGCGCCTCCTCGAGGGCGATGCCGGACCGAACACCGGCGGCATGGGCGCCTACAGCCCCGTCGCGGTCGCAACTCCCGAGCTGCTGGAGCGGACGCGCCGGGAGGTGCTTTACCCGGCACTCGAGGAAATGCAGCGTCGGCGCACGCCGTTCACCGGAGTGCTCTACGCCGGGCTGATGGTGGACCGCCGGGGGACGCCCTGGGTGGTGGAGTTCAACTGCCGCCTGGGCGATCCCGAGACGCAGGTCGTGCTGCCGCTGGTCTCGGGAGGGCTCACGGAGTCGTTCTGGCGGGTTGCGCGCGGCGAAAGCGTTACGCCCATCGCCCGGCGGCGGGACGCGGCATCCGTGACCACGGTACTGGCCTCGCGCGGCTACCCCGAGGCGCCCGAGAAGGGCGCGGCCATCCACATTCCAGCCTCCCTGCCGCATGGCGTGACCGTGTTCCACGCAGGCACGACGCGCGGCGCCGACGGCGTGCTCCGGGTGAACGGCGGCCGGGTGCTCAACGTGACCGCGGTCGCCCCGACGTTCGCCGAGGCGCAGCGGCTGAGCCGGGAGGCGTCCGAGACGATCAACTTCGAAGGAAGGATCTTCCGGCGCGACATCGGCTGGCGCGAGGCGGCACGCCAGGCGGCCCCCGCGGTCTAGCAGGAGCCCGCATTACATTCCGGGGCGATGCCCGAGCTCCCTGAAGTCGAAACCATCGTCCGCGACATTCGCCCTGCCCTCGTCGGTCGCCGGTTCGGCCGAGTCTCGCTGAGCCACGACGATATCCTCCGTGGCGTCACGCGCCGTCGCCTCGTGCGCCGCCTGAAGGGCGCGACCGTCCAGTCGGTGTTTCGCCGCGCCAAGCACGCCGTCCTCGATCTCGGGGATCGCCGCCTCGTGGTGCAGCCCGGGATGACCGGCTCGCTCATCGTCTACGACCGCCCGCTGGCACCGGGTGAGGCCCGCTATGCCGTGCTCCGCGCGGAGCTCGACGACGGCCGCGAGCTGGTATACCGCGACATCCGGCGCATCGGCCGCATCCTCCTGCTCGACGCGGCGGGGTGGTGCCGCTACACCGAGGCGATCGGCCCGGAGCCGCTCGACTCCGACTTCACCCCGGACCGCCTCGGCGCGACCCTGGGCAGATCCCGCCAGGCGGTCAAGAAGGTGATCATGGATCAGCGGCACCTGGCGGGCGTCGGGAACATCTACGCGAACGAGGCGCTGTTCGCGGCCGGCATCGATCCGTCGAAACCCGCCAGACGCCTGACGGCGGAGGACCATTATCGGCTTCACGCCGAGATTCGCCGCATCCTGGCCGCGGCAATCGCGTCGAGTGGGACGACGGTCCGGGACTACCGCACCGGCACCGGACAGCCGGGCAATTTCCAGCTCGAGCTCCTCGTCTACGGCCGGGAGGGGGAGCCGTGCCGCCGGTGCGGCACGCGGCTCACCGGCACCCACGAGATCGACGCCCGCACCTCCGTCTTCTGCCACCGCTGCCAGTCGTGAGTCGTACCCGCAGGGCGCAGCGCGTCGCCCCGCTCCCCTCCACCGATCTCGATCAGCTGCGTCGGCGTATCCGCGCACTGGTCGAGAACCGTCCAGCGGTCTACCGGATGACGGACGCGCTCGGGCGAATCATCTATGTGGGCAAGGCCAAGCGGCTCCGCACCCGGCTGCTCAGCTACTTCCGCGCCGACTATCCGGACGACAAGGCGGCGCGCATCCTCTACGCCGCGAGCGACATCGCCTGGGACTACGTTCCGAGCGAATTCGCCGCTTATCTCGGCGAGCTGCGGCAGATCCGCAAGTTCCGGCCGCACTTCAACTACCGCGGCAACGTGACCCGTCGCTCGGTGCTGATTAAGATCTCCGGCGACGTAGCTCCACGGATGTACGCCGGTGCGACCGTCGCACGCGAAGACACTCGATGCTACGGCCCTTTCCGCTCGATGTCGCGGACGGTCGAGGCGGTGCGGACTCTCAACGACCTGCTCGGCCTCCGGGATTGCTCGGCGGACATGCCGGCGGTGTTCACGGGTCAGGGCGACCTGTTCGACCAGCCGCGGCAGGCGGGGTGCATGCGCCACGAGTTCGGGTTCTGCAGCGGGCCGTGCGCGGGCTTCGTGACACAGCGGGACTACCGGCGGCGGGTCGAGGCGGCCACGGCGTTTCTGGAGGGCCGAAGCATCCAGCCGATCGATCGCGTCGTCCAGGCGATGCAGGAGGCCGCCGACCAGGCCCGTTTCGAGGTCGCGGCCCGCTGGCGGGAGAAGTTCGAGCAGCTCGAGTGGCTGCTCGCCGCCACCAGCCGGGCCCGATCGGCCCGGGATGTCCTCACCTTCGTCTATCGCGATCCCGGCGACTTCGGCGACGACCGCGTCTACCTCGTCCGGCAGGGCGTCGTGTGCGCCTCCTTCCCGTACCCCTCCACGCCGATCGAAGTCGAGGCTTTCCGCGCGGTGGTAGCTGCGGAGGCCGCTCGGCCTGCCCCGCCGCCGGGACCGCTTCCCCTCGAGTCGATCGACGAGATCTTGCTGTTGATGTCCTGGTTTCGGGCCCACCCCGACGCGCTGCGGCGGACGTCGGCCTGGAGCGAGTGGGTGGCCTGAGCGACACTAGAGCCTCAACGGTCAGCCCGACCCGTCCACCCCAGAGGACAATCAGCCATTCTCCCGGGCCAAACGATTGACCCGCAGCTGTTTGGAAGTCTGCAGTTCGTGGCACCCACCCTGCCTGCCCTCCCTAGCACTACACCGCCGCGCACTCACACACCAGCAATGCGGGAGGTCACATGCTGAAGAACATCCTCTGGGCGGGTGCCGTCGCCGCCCTCGCCCTGACGACGCCGTTGACCGCCCAGCGCACCGCTGGCCCCTCGTTCGATCTCACACCCTACGCAGGCTATCTGAAGTTCGGAAATCTGGTCTCCGGACCCCTGGGCACGAGCGTTCGAAATGCGGGGGCGGCCGTCTACGGCGCGGAGGCAGCGCTCGGCCTGACCCGCACGATCGCGTTAGTGGGCAACCTGGCGTATTCGCAGCCGGATCTCGAAATCGGGGCGCCCTTGATCGGTGGGGTATCGGTCGGGCGGAGCTCGGTGCTGCTCTATGACGCGGCGCTTCGGCTGCGGCTGCCGGTCGGGAACGGCGGACTGCCGATCTCGCCGTTCGTACAGGCCGGCGCAGGTGCCGTCCGTCAGTCGCTCGACCTCGGGCCGGCCTCGACCCATGCTACCAATTTCGCCTACAACGTCGCAGCCGGCGCCGACGTCGCCCTTGCTCCGCGGCTCGGCCTGCAGCTGATGGCTAAGGACTACATCGGCAGGTTCGACGCGCGGGAGGCCACGGGCCTGAATCTGGACACGAAATCCACGCACAACTGGGCGGTGAGCGCGGGGCTGCGGCTGGGGCTGTAGGCGCGCGCCGAACCCGAGTCGCCCTGAACGCAGTGAAGGGGCCATGAACTGACGCATGGCCCCTTCGCGTCGCTCAGGGTGACTCGACGCGGTTCATCCGAAGCTAGTCCGCGTCGAGCGGCGTGAGTGGGACGAGACGCGCGCGCGGCGGGATCCCCGGCTCGAGCTCGAGGATGCCGACCGACGCGGGCAAGTCGAACCGGCGCGGACCGGCGCCGCCGGGGTTCATCACGGTCACGACGACGTCCACCAGGGTCAGCAGTGGTCGGTGAGTGTGGCCGAAAATGATTATGTCGGCGCCGGGAAAGGCCGCCTGCAGCTTCTCCGGCGTGGGGATGCCGAGCTGGTCGCCGTGGGTGACGATGATGCTGAAGCCGTCGAGCTCGACGGTGGCCACCTGCGGCAGGCGGCTTCGGAGCTCCCATCCGTCGGTATTACCGTACACTGCGGTCACCGGGGCGATCGTCCGGAGTTCGTCGAGGATTGCCGCCCGTCCCACATCGCCGCCGTGGAGGATGTGGTCCACTTCGCGGAAGACCTCGAAGACCTCCGGCCGGAGCAGGCCGTGGGTGTCCGAGATCACCCCGATGCGCATGCCGTCTCCCCGTCAATCAATGCGCGCAACCCGGGCGGAGGCTCTCGCCCGCGCCACCACCGCGGTGAACGCGCCGGCCAGCTCGTTCGGCTGGAAGTCGCAGTGACCGTACCGCGATACCGTCGGCGAGTCGAGCAGGCTCGCCGCGCCATGCGCCGCGACCTTCTCAGCGTAGCGCTCCGACTGGGTGAGCGGTACGATCGGGTCTCCTGTTGTGTGGAGCGTAGCCACCGGAACTGTGAGGGCACCGGACGTCTCGAACGCCGCCAGCCCGTCGCGGGCGGACACGTCGGCCGTGATCCGCGCGACGCCGGCATTGAGGGCCGCATCGTCAAGCGAGCCGTGGTACACGCGGCCGATGTTGTCGTAGGGTTGGCCGCCGAGCCGGACCCGGGCGTCGGGAAGCGCGAAGACATCGTACCAAAGGACGTCCACGACGGTCGCGCTGACGGAGAACGGGTCGCCGGGGTCGCTGGGCGCTCCAGTCACGGCCAAGAGCTCGAGCGTGGCCTGGGTGTTCGCCTGCAGCGCGGCCGTTATCGCCGGGACGTACTTCGTGCTCCACTGCACCCGCACCGAATCGGGCACGTCCACCGCGGGGCCGGGAATGAGGCCGGGGAAGAGGTAGTCGAAAGCGACGCGGAAATCACCCAGGTAGTCGATCTCCGCGGTAAAGTCGCCTACCGGACCGCAGGCAGCCACCACGCCCTGCACGAGATCGGCATGACGCTCCGCCGCTAGCGCCGCGACCAAGCCGCCTTCCGAGACCCCCACGACGTAGGAACGCACCGGATCGGGCCGGAACTTCCGGCGCACTTCCTGAACAAGCTGCGCCATGTCGTCCGCAGCCAGATCGGCGACGAGCCCGTTGGCGCGGTAACTGGTCGTCGCGTAGGCGTAGCCCAAGCCGTTTACGAGCTGCGAGATCGGCTGGCCGTTCAGCTGGTCATCGGGCGCGGCGAGCGGCGCCGCCGCCGAGACGTACCCGTGCGCATAGAGCACGAGCTCGCCGTTCCAGGTCTGCGGGAAGCAGACACGGTAGAGCGCCCCGGTCCCCGCAATGGTCGCGTCGCTGCAGCCCGCCACGACCGGCTCGCCCTGATCCACCGACGGGGCCTGGGCGTTGTCTCCGCCGCACCCGAGTGCCACGGCGAGTGTCGCGATCCAGGCGCGGCTGACCCAG
>Ga0209683_10000718_pt1 | contig 12723 bp, 10 predicted proteins | sample DOMMetBare2Fresh_FD_187474 | JGI IMG/M metagenome (GOLD analysis project Ga0209683, IMG submission 187474) | Wetland sediment microbial communities from St. Louis River estuary, USA, under dissolved organic matter induced mercury methylation -... | ecosystem: Environmental > Aquatic >... | reverse complement strand
CCCGCGTCGCTGGATGCGCGGGCACCTTTCCGGTCAAGCGGGCCGACCTCTTTCTTGGTAATGCGGGCACCGCGATGCGTCCGCTCACTGCGGCGCTGGCGTTTGCCGGCGGGGCGTATCGGCTTGACGGCGTGCCCCGGATGCGCGAGCGGCCAATCGGAGATCTGGTCGACGCACTGAACGCGCTCGGTGCGCATATCGCTTATGAGGGCGAAGCGGGCTATCCGCCACTCCTGATAGCACCCGCCGATCAGTTAATCACTGATCGCGTCGAGATCAAGGGCGATGTGTCGAGCCAGTTCATCAGTGGCTTGCTGATGGCCGCGCCGTTGATCGCACCGGCCGATGGGCTTCAGATCCGCGTGCCGGGCACGCTGATCTCGCAGCCCTATGTCGCGATGACGGCGGCGATGATGGCGCAGTTCGGCGTGGCCGTACGCCGTGACGGAACTGCATTTATCGTGCCGCGCGCGCATTACGTGGCGCCCGGGCCGTACGCGGTCGAAGGCGACGCGTCTGGCGCATCGTATTTTCTGGCGCTTGGAACCGTTGCCGGCGGCGCAGTGCGAGTCCGCGGTGTCGGCCGCGACAGTATTCAGGGCGACGTGGCGTTTGCCGGTCTGCTGCGCCAGATGGGGGCCGAGATCGATTTCGGCAGCGATTACATCGAGGCGCGTGCCGGCGGGATCGTGAGCGCGATCGATTATGACTGCACGGCGATCCCCGACGCCGCAATGACTGCCGCCATCGTCGCGCTGTTCGCGCGCGGGCGGACTGTGTTGCGTGGCATCGGTTCGTGGCGCGTGAAGGAGACCGATCGTATCGCCGCGATGGCGACCGAACTGCGCAAACTCGGGGCACGGGTGCAAGAGGGCACCGACTGGATCGCGATCGATCCGCCGGCAACCGTGCGCGAAGCCACGATCGACACCTACGACGATCACCGCATCGCAATGTGTTTTTCGCTTGCCGCCGCCGCCGGCGTGCCAATCCACATCCGCGATCCGCGTTGCGTGGCGAAGACCTTTCCCGATTTCTTCGACCGGCTTGATCAGTTGGTCCAGCGGCCGGCGCAATGACGACCCCTGTCATCGCGATCGACGGACCGACGGCATCCGGAAAAGGGACGGTGGCTGCGCGCGTGGCTGCCGCCCTCGGATTTCACTACCTCGACAGCGGCGCGCTGTACCGACTGGTGGCGCTGCGGGCATTGGAGTCCAACGTAGCGGCCGACGACGGTGATGCGCTCGCCCGACTTGCGTCCATGCTGAGGCCCGCGTTTGACGAAGGGCGCGTATCGCTGGACGGTCGCGATGTGACGGATGCCATCCGCACGGAAGAGGTGAGCCAGTTGACTTCGCGCATTGCGGTCCATGCGCCGGTGCGAACGGCACTGCTTACTCTGCAGCGATCATTCCAGCGACCGCCGGGGCTGGTCGCCGATGGCCGTGACATGGGGACGGTCGTGTTCCCGGACGCTGGGCTGAAGGTGTATCTGACCGCGAGCGTCGAGGCGCGTGCCGATCGCCGGCATAAGCAGTTGATTGAAAAGGGCTTTCCAACTACACTTGCTGCCCTTTTGCAGGATTTGCGGGAACGTGACGAACGCGACACCAAGCGCTCCGCGTCCCCGCTGAAACCCGCAGAGGACGCGTATCAGCTGGATTCTTCGCGGCTATCGATCGATGAGGTCGTTGCGCAGATTCTGAACTGGTACGCGCAGGGTTAGGCCGCGCGGTGGCGCGGCCATGGGTGCGCGTCGAATCCGGTTCTTCTCGGCGCGTGGTGTTCAACACCGCCTGGGCGCAAAGCCTGAGCGTGCTTGAAAGTCATTATGTCTTCCGTTGCAACTCAACCTCCAATGGCAAAGGAAAGCTTTGCCGCGCTGTTCGAAGAAAGCCTGTCGCGCAAGGAAATGCGCCAGGGCGAAGTCATTACTGCAGAAGTGATCCGCGTTGACTACAACTTCGTGGTCGTCAATGCCGGCCTCAAGTCCGAGGCCTATATCCCGATTGAGGAATTCAAGAACGATATCGGGCAGCTCGACGTCAAGCCCGGTGACTTTGTCCCGGTCGCGATCGAGTCGCTCGAAAACGGCTATGGTGACACGATCCTGTCGCGCGACAAGGCCAAGCGGCTGGCCGCGTGGATGAATCTCGAGCGCGCGCTGGACAACAGCGAACTCGTTACCGGCACGGTCACCGGCAAGGTCAAGGGCGGATTGACCGTGATGACCAACGGCATCCGTGCGTTCCTGCCGGGCTCGCTGGTCGATGTGCGACCGATGAAGGACACCTCGGGCCTCGAAGGCAAGACGCTCGACTTCAAGGTGATCAAGCTTGACCGCAAGCGCAACAACGTCGTGCTGTCACGCCGCGCGGTGGTCGAAGCCAGCATGGGCGAAGAGCGCCAGAAGCTGCTCGAGACACTGAAAGAGGGCGCCACCGTCAAGGGCGTGGTGAAGAACATCACCGACTACGGCGCGTTCGTCGATCTGGGTGGAATCGACGGCCTGTTGCACATCACCGATCTGGCGTGGCGCCGCGTGCGTCACCCGAGCGAAGTGGTAAGTGTCGGTCAGGAAATCACCGCCAAGGTGCTGAAGTTCGACCAGGAGAAGAACCGCGTCTCGCTCGGCGTCAAGCAACTGGGCGAGGATCCGTGGGTGGGGCTCGGCCGCCGCTATCCACAGGGCACGCGGCTGTTTGGCAAGATCACGAACATCACCGACTACGGTGGCTTCGTTGAGATCGAGCCGGGCATCGAAGGCCTGGTGCACGTGTCCGAAATGGACTGGACGAACAAGAATGTCGACCCGAAGAAGGTCGCGCAGCTGGGTGACGAGGTCGAGGTCATGGTGCTCGAGATCGACGAAGAGCGCCGCCGCATCTCGCTTGGCATGAAGCAGTGCAAGCCCAACCCGTGGGAAGACTTCTCCCTGTCGCACAAGAAGGGCGACAAGGTCAAGGGACAGATCAAGTCGATCACCGACTTCGGCGTGTTTATCGGTCTGCCGGGAAACATCGACGGCTTGGTGCATCTGTCGGACCTGTCGTGGAACGAGCCCGGCGAAGAAGCCGTGCGCAAGTACAAGAAGGGTGACGACGTCGAGGCAGTGGTGCTGGCGATCGATGTCGAGCGTGAGCGCATTTCGCTCGGCGTCAAGCAGATGGGCGGTGATCCGTTCACCAACTACGCTGGCACGCACGAAAAGGGATCGGTCATCACCGGTACGGTCAAGAGCGTGGATCCGAAAGGTGCGGTGATTGCACTCGATGGCGACATCGAGGGTTATCTGCGCGCGTCGGAGATCTCGAGCGATCGAGTCGAGGACGCCCGCAATCACCTGAAGGAGGGCGACAAGGTCACGGCGCTGATCCTCAATGTCGACCGCAAGAACCGCAGCATCAATCTGTCGATCAAGGCAAGGGACAATGTCGAGGCGGCGGAGGCGATGGCGCGGATGCAGGCCGAGACGGCCAGTGGCACGACCAATCTGGGCGCGCTGCTGAAGGCGAAACTCGACAAGACGACCTAAGCACAGGCCGGTGCGCGGCGCGCACCGATGACGGCTCATGAAGATGATGACGAAATCGGAGTTGATCGCGCACCTGGCGGAGCGCAATCCGCGCCTGGTCGCGCGTGATGCCGATGAAGCCGTCAAGACAATGCTTGATGCCATGAGCGATGCGCTGGCGCAGGGCAGCCGGATCGAGATTCGCGGGTTCGGCAGCTTTGCGCTTAACTACCGCCCGCCTCGTGTCGGCCGCAATCCGAAGTCGGGCGAGCGGGTGCACGTGCCTGCAAAGCACGTTCCGCACTTCAAGGCTGGCAAGGAACTGCGCGAGCGGGTTGACCAGGCGCCGCGCAGCGACGGTGATGGCGTTGAAGAAGACACGAGTGACTGATCGTCAATGTATCTGGCATGAGCCCCGCGCCGCGGGGCTTTTTTTCGCCCGCAACGTGACTGCGCCGACAGCCCGCGTCGGCACTTTACAATCGATCCCTCCTTCTTCACCTTTGCTCCGATGAACGCATTCGCGTGGCTGGTCAGGCTGGCCTTCTTTGCCATCGTGCTGTGGTTCGCGCTGAAGAATCTCACGCCGGTGCGGGTGCAACTGACCGAGACGCTGCAATGGGAAGGCGTGCCGCTGATCATCGTGATGCTCGTGTGCCTGCTGATCGGCGTGCTTGCCGGCGCGATGGCGATGGCGCCGAAGGTGTTTCGGCTGCGCCGCCAGATCGCTGCGGCCGAGGCCAAGTCTGCGCAGGCGCCGCCGACGATTCGGCGTGGACCGGAGACGATCTCAGGTGTAGTCAACATGGCACGCAACGCCGGCGCGGTCGGCGAACTGGACAGCGATACGCGGATCCGCGAATGACGTGCCCATGGGCGACTTCGAGCTCTGGTATCTGATCCTGCTGCCGGTCCTGTTTGCGGCCGGCTGGTGGCTGCGCGGCGTTGATACGCGCGCGCGCGGCGCCGACCCGCAGGAGACGCCACGCTCGATGTTTCGCGGCCTGAATTTCTTCCTTAACGAGCAGCCGGATAAGGCGATCGATGCCTTCATCGAGGTGGTCAAGCTCGACACCGAAACCATCGAGCTGCACCATGCGCTGGGCAATCTGTTTCGCCGCCGCGGCGAGATCGATCGCGCAGTGCGCATCCATACTCATCTGTTCAATCGCGCTGATCTGCCTGCAGCCGAGCGCGGCAACGCGCTGGCTGAGCTGGGCCAGGACTTTCTGAAGGGGGGGCTCCTCGATCGCGCGGAAGATGCATTCATCCGGCTGCGCGATGATCCGCACCACCGGCTTGACGCATTGCGTTCGCTGGCGCGGATCTACGAAATGGAACGCGAGTGGATCAAGGCGATTGACTGCGCGCGGCGACTCGAACGCGAGGCTGGCGAATCGCATCACGCGGCGATCGCGCACTTTCACTGTGAACTGGCGGATCAGGCGCTCGCCAAATCCGATCTCGATGCCGCGCAGCGCTTTCTGTCAGACGCGCAGGTGTCGAATCGCAAGTCGGTGCGCGCGGCAATCATCGCCGGTGAGCTCGCATCGCGCCGCGGTGATCTGGAGCTGGCGATCAAGCTGTGGACACAGATTGAGTCGACATCACCCGAACACCTGGCATTGATCGCGCCCCGCCTGACCGATGCATTTGACAGGATCGGGCGACGTGCCGAAGCGTTGAACCTGTTGCGCCGAAACCTGATGGACACGCCGTCTATCGATCTGCTTGACATCACAGTTCAGCGCGTTGCTGAATGGGAGAGCCACGCGGCCGCGGAGCAGTTGCTGCGCAATGAGTTGAAGCGCCATCCTTCACTGCTTGGCTACGAACGCTTGCTTTCGATGCGCGCTCCGTCCGACGACGTGCTGGCCGGGTTGCATCCGCTGATTCAGGCGCAGGCGCGCAAGCTGGCGCGTTATCGCTGTACCAAGTGCGGTTTTCGCGCGCGCGAGTTTCATTGGCAATGTCCTGGATGTACGAGTTGGGACAGCTACCCGCCGCGCCGGATCGAAGAACTCGACCTCGCTGCCTGACGTGCGCCTTCGGCGCGGACGATGCTTGCACGTGTCAACGCGTTCAAGATCGATGGCGTTGAGGGTGGGCGCGCGGCGGCAAGCGCTGCGCGCAAACTCAAGGGAGAAATCGCATGTATCGAGTTTTGCGCGCGTTGATCATTGCGCTGGTGTTGGGTCTTGTTGGGACGGCCGCGTTTGCCGCCTTCGACGTCAACACGGCGAACCAGGCTCAGTTCGAGCAGGTCAAGGGCATCGGACCGGCCAAGGCGAAAGCTATTATCGAGGAGCGGACGAAGAACGGTCCCTTCAGGAGCGTCGAGGATCTGGAGAAGCGAACCACTGGCATCGGTGCGAAGACGCTTGAAAGTCTGAAAGAGGCTGGAGCGACGGTCGGCGGAGTCGGTCTCGCGGCACCCGCGAAGGCGGTGCCGGCGAAAGCCGCAACGCCTGCGACGTCAGCAACAGCGGCCAAGGCAGCCGCGCCAGCAGCGCCTTCGTCAACTGCAGCCGGCCCGTCCGCTCAGCCCAAGATGACAGCGCCGGCATCAGCACCGGCAGCCGCGCCGGGCAAGGACGCGGGCAAGCCGTCAGCGGACGCCAAGAAGGACGCCGACACGGCGAAAGCGAGCGCCAAAGCTGAGAAGTCCGCGAAGAACAAGGCGGACACCAAGCCCGAAGCGAAGAAGACAGCAGAGAAGGACACGAAGAAGTCCGACAAGGACAAACCGGAAGCGACCAAGAGCGAGAAGAAATCCTGATCAGCGCGTTGCCACCGATGAATGAGCCCCGCCGCGTGCGGGGCTTTTCACTTCGACAGGTGCTGCAGCGAATGGGGCATACACGCGCCGTTTAATGAGGCAGGGGCGATCGGCGAGTCCGATCTCGCTGCACTAGACTCGGCGCAACGACTCGCTCAAGACGATGCCCGCCTATCCAACCATCGAATACACGATCGGCAACACACCGCTCGTGAGACTGCAACGCTTGCCAGGTCCGGACGGCGCGACGCGCGGCAATGTGATTCTCGGCAAACTCGAAGGCGACAATCCGGGCGGATCGGTCAAGGACCGACCGGCGTATTCGATGATTCGCCGCGCCGAAGAGCGCGGCGACATCAGACCCGGCGATCGGCTGATTGAAGCAACCAGCGGCAACACCGGCATCGCGCTCGCGATGATCGCGGCGATGAAGGGATACCGGATGACGCTGATCATGCCGGACGATCTCTCGGCCGAGCGGCGTGCATCGATGCGGGCGTTCGGGGCCGAACTGATCCTCACGCCCGCGTCAAAAGGGGGCATGGAATACGCGCGCGATCTGGCGCTGCAGATGCAGGCCAATGGCGAAGGCAAAGTGCTCGACCAGTTCGCCAACGCCGACAATCCACGCGCGCACTACGAGACCACGGGCCCCGAGATCTGGCGTGATACGCAGGGTCATATCACCCACTTCGTCAGCAGCATGGGCACGACCGGCACCATCATGGGAGTGAGCCGCTTTCTGAAGGAACAGAATCCGGCGATCCAGATCATCGGCGCGCAGCCGGCGGAAGGCTCGCGAATTCCCGGCATCCGCAAGTGGCCCGAGGCGTATCTACCGAAGATCTACGATGCGACCCGCGTTGATCGGCTCGAATACGTTTCGCAAGCCGAGGCCGAAGCAATGGCGCGCCGCATGGCCGCGGAAGAAGGTGTTTTCGGCGGCATCTCCTCGGGTGGCGCCTGCGCGATCGCGCTGCGCATTGCAGAGGAAGTTCAGAACGCGACGATCGTCTTCATCATCTGCGATCGTGGCGATCGCTATTTGTCGACCGGCGTCTTCTCTGCCTGATGCAGGTCACCGGCGTGGTCTTGGGGGCGTCCAGGTGCCGTGCACCCAGAAGCGCTCGAGCCTTTCCAGGCAGGGACGTATGTCGAAGCCGTTGCGTGTCAGCCAGGCGTCGTCGTAGTAGGTGCCGAGATAGCGTTCGCCGCGATCACATAGCAGCGTGACGACCGCGCCGCGCTGGCGAGCGCGCTTCATCTCACTCGCCAGCATGATGGCAGCGATGAACTGCGTGCCGGTGGAGCCGCCGACTTTGCGACCAAGTTTTCTCTCCAGAAAGCGCAACGCCGCCATCGATTGTTCGTCGGGCACCCGGATCGAGCGGTCCACGACCTCGCGGCTGAAGCTGGGCTCGACCCGTGGCCGACCGATGCCCTCGATGCGCGATGCGTGTGGTGAGGTAAGCGACCTGTCGCCAGTGCGCCAGTAGCCATGGAACACGGAGTGCTCCGGATCGGCCACGCAGATCCGCGTCGGATGGCGGCGGTAGCGCACGAAGCGCCCCAGTGTGCTGCTGGTGCCGCCGGTGCCCGCGCCAACGATGATCCACGCGGGGATTGGATAAGGTTCGGCTGCCATCTGCGCGAAGATTGACTCGGCGATATTGTTGTTGCCACGCCAGTCGGTCGCGCGCTCGGCGTAGGTGAACTGATCCATGTAGTGGCCGTCACTCGCCGCGGCGAGACGGGCGGCTTCCGCATACACGGTGGCCGGATCGGCGACCAGATGGCAGCGGCCGCCGTGAAACTCGATCTGCGCAATTTTCTCCGGCGAAGTCGTGCGCGGCATTACCGCAACGAACGGCAGCCCGATCAGGTGCGCGAAGTACGCCTCGGACACGGCGGTCGAACCCGAGGACGCTTCCACGATTGTTGTCTTCGGTCCGATGTGCCCGTTGCACAATCCGTAGAGGAAGAGCGAGCGCGCCAGGCGGTGCTTGAGGCTGCCCGTCGGATGCACCGACTCATCCTTGAAGTAGATCGGAACGTCAGGTGCGCCCGGCACCTCGACGCGCAGCAGATGCGTGTCGGCCGAGCGAGTGAAGTCCGCTTCGATACGACGCACGGCTTCGTCGCACCAGTCGCGCTGGTTTCGGGATTTCGCGTTCATGGCGAGTCGGGGCGCAGCATAACCGCGTACCGCCATCACCGCGTGGACGACGGAGGTGCCGGCGGACTCAATGCCTTCCGGTGGATAGCCAGCGCCGCATCATTTCGGCAAGCGTCGCGCGGTTGAATGGTTTGGCCAGGTAATCGTTCATGCCGGCCTGCAGGCAGCGTTCGCGATCTTCGACCATCGCATTCGCCGTGAGCGCGATGATCGGGACTTTGTCTTTGCCTTCCAGCGCGCGAATCTCGCGCGTCGCCTCGAACCCGTCCATCTCGGGCATCTGGCAGTCCATCAGAATCACGTCCGGCCGGCGCTGTCGATAGGCAGCGACCGCCTTGACGCCGTTGTCGGCGGTGTCGACATCGAGACCCAGAGCGCGCAAGGTGTGCGAGGCGACCTCCATGTTGACGAGGTTGTCCTCGACCAGCAGCACGCGTCCCTGCAACTTCGATGTCTTTGCAGGAGCAGATTCCGGCTCCGGAGGTGGCAGCGCCTTGGCCGCCGGCGCGTCGACCTCGAACCAGAAGACGGACCCGTTGCCGTCCATGCTCGTCGCTCCGAGGGAGCCGCCATGCAGTTCGGCCAGTTTGCGTGCGATGGCCAAGCCCAACCCGGTGCCGCCAAAACGCCGCGACGTCGAGGCATCGGCCTGGACAAAGGGTTCGAACAGACGTGCCATCTGGGCTTGGCTCAGTCCGATACCCGTGTCGCGGACTTCGCACCGCAGAGTCGGGTTGTCGCCTGAGCCGGTGGCGTTCCAAGTCACGCGGACACCAACCCGGCCGGCCTCGGTGAACTTGACCGCATTGCTGACTAGATTGCCGAGGATCTGGATCAGGCGGAGGCGGTCAGCCTGGATCCACGCCGGGACGTCGGGTGCAACCTCGAACTCAAATCGCAGTCCCTTCCTGCGGGCGGTCGAGACATGTGCGGCGATGGCGTCTTCCAGTGTCGAGCGGACTTCGACGGCGGTCCGGTCGAGTTGCAGGTTGCCTGATTCGACCTTGGAAAAGTCGAGTACGTCGTTGACGATGCCGAGCAGCGTGTGGCCTGAATGCAGGATGGTGCGAGCATAGTGATCGTGCGGCGCTTGAAGCTTGGCGTCCGCGAGCAGTTCGGCCATACCGAGCACACCGTTGATGGGCGTGCGAATCTCGTGGCTCATGTTGGCGAGGAACTGTGACTTGGCCGTGTTGGCCGCTTTGGCCGCGGCGGTCAGCTCTGCAGCTTCGAGGCGGGCACGTGTGACTTCCCCGAAAAACAGACCGAGCCGACGGACGGCAAGCAGGATTGCAACGAGGTACAAGCCCGCGAGCAGCATCACCAGGTTCGGCTGCGATGTTGTGCCCGTCCATGCGGACAGCGCGATGCTGACGAGAATCGGAACCGCCAGCGCTGCATACGCCGGCAGATACGGCATGTTGGGAAACACGGCGAACGCGGTGATAGCGACGAGCACCGTCAGAATCAGCAGTCGCGGTTCGGCCGGCAGAACGATGATCGGCAACGCGAGTAGACCCCAAAGGATGGCTGCGCAAGCCGTCCCCGCGACGAACAGGTGACGCCAGGCTGGCATCGTGCGTCGCTCTGGCGCGGCTTTCGCGTAGCTGCGCCCGAGTGCCAGTCGCGCCAGCGAGACAAGCAGCATCAAAGACGTCCAGGCAAGCGCAGCCCGGCTTCCAGCCCAAGGCGCGATCGACCATGCAATGACGGGTGCAACGCCGATCGTCAGCGCGACCGAGAAGTTGTTGAACCGGAAGAGCGCATCGATGCGCTCACGGCGGATCTCGTCGTCGAGGTTTCGAACAGCAGCGGGCGCGTTGGCGGTCGACATACGAAAGAAGGACGAGATCAGGCGCTGGTCGCCGCCCGAACGGTCTGGAAGGACGTGCGCAGTCCCGGCCGACCCGATTCAATAGACCGAGGTTAGCGCGTGGTCCCCGCCCCAGAAAGCTCAAAAACGCCAAGAAAGCCGGGTCGTCCTTCCGCACTGGCTACGGGACAGGACCCGGCTTCGCGTCCCTTTGTCGCCTCCGAACGGCCGTCGGTTCAATGCCGCCACGCCGGACCGCCGCTCGCCGGTGCGTGCGCGGGGAAATGCGCCTCACGCTGCCGCGACTGGAATCTTGCCGATCTTCTGCTGCCACTCGCGCGGACCGGTCTGGTGAACCGAGGTGCCGCTCGAGTCGACCGCAACCGTGACCGGCATGTCCTTGACCTCGAACTCGTAAATCGCCTCCATTCCGAGATCGCCGAAGCCGACCACCTTGGCGCTGTTGATGGCCTTGGCGACCAGATACGCAGCACCGCCGACGGCCATCAGGTATGCGCTCCTGTGTTTGCGGATTGCCTCGATCGCCACCGGGCCGCGTTCGGCCTTGCCGATCATCGAAATCAGTCCCGTCTGCGCCAGCATCATCTCGGTGAACTTGTCCATCCGCGTGGCGGTGGTTGGGCCGGCCGGCCCGACCACTTCGTCGCGCACCGGGTCGACCGGGCCGACGTAGTAGATGACCCGGTTCGCGAAGTCGACCGGCAGCTTCTCACCCTTGGCGAGCATGTCCTGGATGCGCTTGTGCGCGGCGTCGCGGCCGGTCAGCATCTTGCCGTTCAGCAGCAGCGTCTGGCCCGGCTTCCACGCCGCGACCTCCTCGCGCGTCAGGGTGTCGAGGTTCACGCGCTTGCTCTTGTTGTAATCGGGCGCCCAGTTCACGTTGGGCCACAGGTCGAGCGAAGGCGGATCGAGATATGCAGGGCCACTGCCATCCAGCACGAAATGCGCGTGGCGCGTCGCCGCACAATTGGGAATCATCGCCACCGGCTTGCTCGCCGCGTGCGTCGGATACATCTTGATCTTCACGTCGAGCACCGTCGTCAGCCCGCCGAGCCCCTGCGCGCCGATGCCCAGCGCATTGACCTTTTCATGCAGCTCGACGCGCAGCTTTTCTTCATCCGTCTTTGGTCCACGGGCGAGCAGCTCATACATGTCGATGTCGTCCATCAGTGCCTCTTTCGCCATCAACATCGCCTTCTCGGCGGTGCCACCGATGCCGATGCCGAGCATGCCGGGTGGGCACCAGCCCGCACCCATCGTCGGGACCGTCTTCAGCACCCAGTCGACGATCGAATCGGACGGATTGAGCATCACGAACTTGCTCTTGTTTTCGGAGCCGCCGCCTTTGGCGGCAACGGAGACTTCGACCTTGTCGCCAGGCACCAGTTGCATGTGCACCACCGCGGGCGTGTTGTCCTTCGTGTTCTTGCGTCCGAACTCGGGCGGCGACACGACCGAGGCGCGCAGCACGTTGTCGGGGCTCAGATAACCGCGTCGAACGCCCTCGTTGATCGCGTCTTCGATCGGCCCGGTGAAACCGGCCCAGCGCACGTCCATGCCAACCTTGAGGAACACATTGACGATGCCCGTGTCCTGGCACAGCGGCCGCTTGCCCTCGGCGCACATGCGCGAGTTGGTCAGGATCTGCGCAATTGCGTCCTTTGCCGCCGGACTCTGCTCGGCTTCGTAAGCGCGCGCCAGGTGCTGGATGTAGTCGACCGGATGGTAGTAACTGATGTACTGCAGTGCGCCCGCGATGCTTTCGATCAGATCGGATTGCTGGATGGTCGTTGGCATTTGCACCCTCATTGATCGTGGTCGGGTTGGATCTCGTGCGCCCGCGCGGCGGAAATCAGAAGGCGGTCGGTCAACGCGATTGCCATCGCCGACAGCAGGAAGGCCAGATGAATTCCGGTCTGCGCAACGAGTGTCTTGACGTCGTAGTTTGCAGCGTTGATGAAGGTCTTCAGCAGATGGATCGAACTTATACCGATAATCGCGGTGGCGAGCTTCACCTTCAACACGCTCGCGTTGACATGCGACAACCACTCCGGCTGATCCGGGTGGCCCTCGAGGCGCATGCGCGACACGAAGGTTTCGTAGCCGCCGACGATCACCATGATCAGCAGGTTGGAGATCATCACGACATCGATCAAACCAAGAACAACGAGCATGATGACGGTCTCGTTCAGCTTCGCCGGCGTGCCGGATTCGCCCCGGTAGCCGACGGCCGTGAACAGGTCCTCGATCGACCTCGCATCACCGAGGGCGGCGCCGATCAGGTGCGTCAGTTCGACCCAGAAGTGGTACACGTACACCATCTGTGCCAAGATCAGCCCCAGATACAGGGGCAGTTGCAGCCAGCGGCTGGCAAAGATCAGGCGCGGGATCGGTTGCAGCTTATAGGCGTGGGTGCG
>Ga0209683_10000717_pt1 | contig 12728 bp, 9 predicted proteins | sample DOMMetBare2Fresh_FD_187474 | JGI IMG/M metagenome (GOLD analysis project Ga0209683, IMG submission 187474) | Wetland sediment microbial communities from St. Louis River estuary, USA, under dissolved organic matter induced mercury methylation -... | ecosystem: Environmental > Aquatic > Freshwater... | reverse complement strand
AGGGCTTAGGGCTTTAGGCTTAGGTCTTTGGACTTTAGGTATCTGCACTTGGGTCTTTGGACGTGGGTTTTGGAGCTGACGACTTCGGGACTATGAGGTTGTAGCGAACAAGAGCCAAAGACCAAAAACCAAAGACCAAAGACCAAAGACCAATTCATCATGAGGTTAGGTTATGCCGCGCGATAATATTGTTCTCCAGTGTGGTGATTGCAAGAGTCGCAATTACACGACGACGAAAAACAAGAAGACAACGACGGAACGTCTGGAATTCAAGAAGTTCTGCAATCGTTGCCGCAAGCACACTGGCCACAAGGAAACCAAGTAAAGGGATGAAGGACGAAGGCGGAAGGATGAAAATCTTTGACCGGCCCTGTCTTTTTCATCCTTTATCCTTCCTCCTTCAGCCCTTGATGAAGGGGTATAGTGTCAACGGTTAGCACGTCGGTCTCCAAAACCGAAAGTCCGGGTTCGAATCCTGGTACCCCTGCCAGTATGATCTAAGCGGGATAAGAGAGAATTACGAGGTTATGGCAGAAACAGACAATCCAGAAGCACTTCCGTCGCCACGAGCAGCCGCCTTTGGTGAAGGGGCAGAAGGCCGCGGGACGCGCCGTGAACGCGGACTGTCAGCGCCTCGCACCGGACCAGTAGGCCGGCTTTCCCAGTTTTTGCGGGACGTCAGAAGTGAGCTCAAGCGCGTTTCCTGGCCAACCGCCAGGGAAGTGAAGAACACGACTATTATCACTCTGATTGCGGTGATTTTCTTCGCCGCTTATCTCTTCGCAGTCGATCAGATTTTGGCGAGAACAATTCTGGGTCTTACCTGGCTGGTTAACAAGATTTTGGGAGTCGCCTAAAAGAGAGTCTTCAATGCAGCAGTGGTTCATACTCCATACTTACTCCGGTCACGAAAAGAAGGTTCGCGATAGCCTGAAGGCTCGCATTCGCGACACAGATCTTCAGTCTGAAGTCGCCGAAGTGCTCGTGCCAACTGAAACTGTAGTGGAAATGCGCGGCAATAAGCGGGTCGAGTCGTCGCGCATGTTTTATCCCGGTTATGTGCTGGTGCAGATCGAATGTGACGATCGCGGTCATATCCCGGACAACGTCTTTCACCTGATCAAGTCAACCCCTAAAGTGACGGGATTTGTCGGTGGGCACAATCCCACGCCACTGACGCCACAGGAAGTGGACCAGATTGTTCACAATGTGACGGAAGCCGCTGAGAAGCCGAAGCCAAAATTCTCTTACGCCTCCGGGGAGACAGTGCGCATCAAATCCGGACCGTTTCAAAGCTTTACCGGGAAGGTAGAAGAAGTTAATGAAGACAAATCGACGTTGAAAGTCACGGTAACGATTTTTGGGCGGTCGACGCCTGTCGAATTGAACTTTTTAGACGTCGAGAAAGTTACTTTTGCAGAAGAAGAATAAGAAAATTGCCGATCTCCAATTGCCGATTGCCAATTGGAGAGGTTTGGTTGCAAGTGTTGAGGATGTCGAGGGCGTTGACGGGCGCCGTTCTAAAGTGGCAATCAGCAATCGTCGATTGGAAATGAGCTAATTATGGCAAAGAAGATTACTGGATACGTAAAGTTGCAAGTGCCGGCTGGAAAAGCGAATCCGGCTCCGCCGATTGGTCCTGCGCTGGGCCAGCACGGCGTGAACATCATGGAGTTTTGCAAGGCCTTTAATGCCAAGACAGCGCAGATGGATCCGGATCTCAAGGTTCCTGTAGTGATCACGGTCTACGCTGATCGCTCGTTTACTTTTGAGACCAAAACCCCGCCGGCCGCGGATCTCCTGAAGAAGGCTTCAGGGATCCCGAAAGGCTCCGGAAGTCCTAAGCGAGATAAGGTCGGCAAGATTTCCCGGGCCAAGATCGAAGAGATCGCCAAGTTGAAGATGCCCGATTTGAACACCAAGAGTCTGGCGTCGGCAATTAAGACTATTGAAGGCACAGCCCGGCAAATGGGGCTCACGATTGAGTGAAATTCGATTGCGGATCCGGGATGGCGGATTTCTACCGCTCGGCATTCGCTTTCACAACAGAGGGAGGGGTAACTGAGTTTCGCGGTCTGAAATTCAAAGTTCCCCGTTGGCACCTCAGAGGTAAGACATGAGAAAACGCGGAAAAAAGTATCGCGCGGCGGCCGAAAAAATAGATGTCGGACGCAAGCATAATCTTGAGGAAGCGGTCGCAAAGGTTAAGGAGATCGCTTTTGCAAAGTTTGACGAAACAGTTGAATTGACGGTTTGGCTGGGGGTTGACCCCCGTAAAGCAGACCAGTTGGTGCGTGGCACCATCGTCCTGCCGCACGGGCTGGGAAAAACCAAGACAGTGCTGGTGATAGCACAGGGCGAAAAAATCAAGGAAGCGGAAGAGGCAGGCGCGGATCTGGTCGGCGGACAGGACATGGTCGACAAGATCAAGGGCGGCTGGCTGGAGTTTGATGCCGTTATCGCAACGCCCGACATGATGCGGCTGGTAGGCGGACTCGGCAAAGTGCTTGGACCGCGCGGCCTGATGCCTAACCCCAAGACCGGTACGGTGACCTTTGATGTCAAGACGGCCGTTCAGGAAACTAAGGCCGGCAAGGTTGAGTATCGCGTCGATAAGACGGGCGTAATTCACGTTCCGGTAGGCAAAGTTTCCTTTGACGCCGACAAGATTCGCGACAACGCAAAAGCCCTGCTTGAAGCAGTCGTGAAGGCCAAGCCGTCAACGGCCAAAGGTAAATATGTAAAGAAAGTGAACCTGGCCTCCACCATGAGTCCAGGCGTCCTGCTTGATGAAGCCGGGTACGTGAAATAAGAGGCGAGGAGCGAATACTGATGAAGACCAGAAAGCAAAAACAAGAAAGCCTGGAATCGCTCAGCGAGCAGTTCAAGAGTGCCAGTGCGGCAATGCTCGTAGGTTTCAAAGGGTTGACCGTACCCAAGGATCAGGAACTGCGCAATCAACTGCGCGAGTCGGGTATTACTTATTCGGTGGTCAAGAACACGTTGGCGCGGAAAGCTGCGGTTGGAACCGCACTTGAACCGGCGGTTGACCAGTTCAAAGGTGTTACAGCGGTGGCGCTCAGTGCCGGTGACCCGGTGACTCTTTCAAAGGCCATCGCTAAATTTACCAAGGCAAACCCCGACGTATTCACTTTCAAGGCAGGAATCGTTGAAGGTCGGGTGATGGCCTTGCGCGACGTGGAAGCGATCGCGAGTCTGCCGCCACGGGAAGAACTGCTGTCCAAAGTCATGTTCCTGGTTAATGCCCAGGCACAGCGGCTGGCAGTGGTTACCAACGCTGTCGCCAGAAATCTGGTGGTTGTAATGGACCAGGTGCGGGCGCAGAAGGAAGCCCAGGCAGCTTAGAATTTTGTATACGGATTGGAATTGCGGAATTGTGAGCCGAAATTTTCAAGCAAGAGTTTTTTAGGGTCGTTTGCTTCGGTGTCAGTGAAACGGCCAGGTTTGGAGGCGGCGCAGGCGATGCAGTCCGCGACGCAGCCAGGAAACGCAACGGAAGTCATTGAAGCCTCCCGTCGCCAGTACTAGATTTCTTAGGAGTGATTAAACAGCATGTCTACAGATAAGATTCAATCGATCGTCGATCAGGTAAAAGATTTGACGTTGCTCGAAGCTTCTCAGCTTGTTAAGGCGATGGAAGAAACATTTGGTGTCTCGGCGGCGGCCGCCGCAGTGGCAGCCGCTCCTGCAGCCGGTGGTGCCGGCGAAGCAGCTGCGCCTGCGGAAGAGAAGACCGAATTTGACGTTATCCTGCAGGCCATCGGCGCCAATAAGATTAACGTGATCAAGGTCGTGCGCGAGGTTACAGCGCTTGGTCTGAAAGAAGCCAAAGATCTGGTCGAGGCAGCGCCAAAGGCCGTGAAGGAAGGCGTGTCCAAGGACGAAGCTGAAACCATTAAGCAGAAGCTGTCGGACGCAGGTGCTACCGTCGAAGTGAAGTAATGGTTCGTAAGTCGTAAAGCAAACTGTTGGTTTGCACGTCAAGCCAACAGTCTGCGGTGTGCGACTGTTCAGTGATTTTTCCTGCGTGACTTGACAGTCACGTCCTTACTGGCTAAGTTAAGGGAGTATTGAGGGCGCTGGCGTTACTCCCGGAAAATTTGACGGATGAAATTAGCTGCTTTTTGGTTCTGAAGCGGTCAGGGCATCTTATGCTTTGACCGCGCTTTGTCGTGTTTGGGTGATAGGGGGCTGGCCGGGCTGCCCCAGTCCCGGACTAGCTGGCTCGGGAACAGGATTCCACAAGGAAATATTCAATGTCTGCAAATCTACTAAAAACAGAAAATACAGGGTTAGGCCGGCGTACCAGTAAAGCGCCGGAACGCGTGGATTTCTCCAAGATCAAGACGGCGGTTCAGATCCCGAACCTGATCGAGATTCAGAGGGAATCCTACAACCGGTTCCTGCAAATGGATCTGCTCACCGAAGAGCGTGAGAGCACCGGACTGCAGGCCGTCTTTCGTTCGGTCTTTCCGATTTCAGACTTTCGTGGTACCGCGACCCTCGATTTTGTTGAGTATCAAATCGGCAACTGGCAATGTAAGTGCGGCCGCCTTGAAGGCTTGAATTATCTGCGCGCGAATTGCAAGGCGTGCGGTTCAACCATCAAGGTAAACCCGCTGGCAGCCGGCGAAACCCTCTGTCACAAATGCGGCACCTTTAATAACGTGCGGCCGCAATTGTGCGAGAACTGCGGCGAGCCCGTGGGCCTGAAGCACAAACATGACCAGCAGGAGTGCCAGGAACGCGGGATGAGCTACAGCGTCCCCTTGAAGGTGAAGATCCGCCTCACCGTCTATGACAAGGATCCGGAGACTGAAGCCCTCTCCATTCGGGACATCAAGGAAGAAGAGGTTTTCTTTGGTGAAATTCCATTGATGACCGACAACGGCACCTTCATTATTAATGGTACCGAGCGCGTCATCGTTTCCCAGTTGCATCGTTCGCCCGGAGTCTTCTTCAAAAAGGGCCCCATCTACGTAGCCAAGATCATCCCCTATCGCGGCTCCTGGGTGGAATTTGAATACGACCAGAAAAATCTTCTTTATGTGCGCGTCGGCAAGCGGAAGTTCCTGGCCTCGATTTTTCTTCGCGCTCTCGGCCTCTGGTTCAATCGCGAGAATGAGACGAAGAATGCGCGCAATGACTCGCAGCTTGAAGACGCAGTCAAGAACGCAGCTTTCACCGACGAAGATCTGCTGCGGGCCCTATATGTCACGGATGAGGTTCGGGTCAAGAAAAACCAATTGAAAATTCGCGTGCCCGCCAGCGGCCACACAAATCTGATCGGCATGAAAGTCGATTTTGATATTAAGGGCAAGGGCGAACCGATTGTGCGTGCCGGTAAGAAGGTCACGCATGCGGCGCTGGACGCATTTCACAAGGCCAAAATTGAAGAGATCGAGGTCGATGTCCAGCAATTGGAAGGCGCCTACGCCATCGCCGACATCGTGAACATGGACAGCGGCGAAGTGCTGCTCGAGGCGAACAACGAAATCACGCCTGCCAAACTCGCCGAGATCATGGAAGCCGGGGTCGAGAGCTTCTCAGTGTTTTTCCCGGAGCGCGACGATGTTGGCCCGATACTTTCGCTGACGCTCAAGAAAGACGTGATCACCAAACCGGTTGACGCGCTGCTGGAGATCTACCGCAAGATGCGCCCCGGCGATCCGCCGACCGTGCAAACTGCTTACCGTTTGCTGGAAGCAATGTTCTTCGATCCGCGCAAATTTGATTTTTCGCGTGTCGGCCGTTTGAAGTTCAACATCAAGATGGGCAAGTCGGAGCGAGACCGCATCGAGGACCCACTGCTTTCTGCGCACGATTTCTTCGAGGTCGTTTCCTATGTCCTGAAGATGCGCAAGAATCCGTCTGAATTTCAGTCGGATGATATCGACCACCTTGGCAACCGCCGGGTGCGCGCCGTGGGCGAGTTGCTGGAAAATCAGTTTCGCATCGGACTCGAGCGCATGGAGCGGGCGATCAAGGAGAAGATGTCGATCCATCAGGAGATGCAGACCACGATGCCTCGCGATCTAATCAATGCGAAGCCCGTGACTGCTGCGGTGCGAGAGTTTTTTGGTTCCAGCCAGCTCTCGCAGTTCATGGATCAAACAAATCCGCTTTCGGAGATTACCCACAAGCGCCGTTTGTCGGCCCTCGGACCGGGCGGCTTGTCACGTGAGCGCGCCGGATTCGAAGTGCGCGACGTCCATCCAACACACTACGGGCGCATCTGCCCCATCGAGACTCCGGAAGGTCCGAACATTGGCCTGATCTCGAGCCTCTCCTGTTTTGCGCGCATCAATGAATTTGGTTTTATTGAGGCGCCTTATCGCAAGGTCATAGATGGCCGGGTGGTCGAGTTTGTGCGCATCGTCAACGGTGGCGATACCAAACTAAAACCGGGCCAGCATATTTCGCAAGATGAACTGGAAAAAGCCAATAAGCGTCTGACTGGTGACGCGCGCAAAGCTGAGTTCGAGCCCTGGCCGTTCTACCTGACGGCCTGGGAAGAGGACAAGCACGTGGTTGGTCAGGCCAACATCGAGCTCGATGAAACCGGATACATCGTCAACGAGCGCAATGCGGCTCGCAAGGCGGGCGAGTTTATCCTCGCCCTGCGCAAAGACATCGAATACGTTGACGTTTCGCCCAAACAACTGGTTTCGGTGGCAGCCTCCTTGATTCCATTCCTCGAAAACGACGACGCCAATCGCGCGTTGATGGGTTCGAACATGCAGCGCCAGTCGGTGCCCCTGCTGCGGGCCGAAGCGCCCTACATCGGCACGGGCATGGAAAAGACGACGGCGCGCGATTCGGGCGCGGTAGTCGCAGCGCGTCGTGACGGCGTGGTGGACTATGTGGATTCCGAGCGCATCATCGTCAAGGCGGATCACAATGTCGACGGTACCATCTCGCGCGAGGTGACGGCCGACATCTACACACTGATCAAGTTCAAGCGTTCCAATCAGAACACCTGCATCAACCAGCGCGCCATTGTGCACGTCGGCGAGCGCGTGGCGAAGGGCCAGGTAATTGCCGACGGCCCCTGCACGGATCGGGGCGAATTGGCCCTCGGTCGTAACGTGCTGGTCGCTTTCATGCCCTGGCGCGGGTACAACTTTGAAGACGCGATTCTGGTTTCTGAACGACTGGTGAAAGAGGACTATTACACCTCAATTCACATCGAAGAGCTGGAGATTGAGGCCCGCGACACCAAACTGGGCCCGGAAGAAATCACGCGCGACATTCCCAACGTCGGCGAGAACATGCTGCGGGATCTGGACGAAAGCGGCATCATTCGCATCGGCGCACAGGTCAAGCCGGGTTCCATTCTCGTGGGCAAGGTCACGCCCAAGGGCGAAACCCAGCTGACCGCAGAAGAAAAACTGTTGCGAGCAATTTTCGGAGAGAAGGCCGGCGATGTGAAGGACGCGTCGCTGGTGAGCCCTCCGGGAATTGACGGGACAGTTGTTGATGTTCAGGTTTTCACGCGCAAGGGACAGGAAAAGGACGCTCGCTCGCTGGCCATCGAAGAGGATGAAGAAAGTCGTTTGCGGCGCGACCTTGATGACGAAATTCGCATCCTGCAGGAGCAGCGCGATGCCCGCATCTATGAACTGCTGGAGGGGCGCAAACTGTCGGCCGACCTGACCGTTAATCGCGAAGTCGTCATCCCCAAGAACGAGCCGATTACCAGGGAGATGCTGCAAAGCGTCGAGTCCAAGGTATTGCGCAAGGTGCAGCTGGCATCGTCCCGGGTGGACGTGCCGGCGGAGATTAAGGAGTACGAAGATCGCACCGAGCGCCAGATCAAGATCCTCTCGGATATCTACGAAGAGAAAATTGCGAAACTTCGTCAGGGTGACGAACTCTCGCCCGGCGTAATCAAGATGGTCAAGGTCTTTATCGCCATGAAGCGCAAGCTTTCCGTTGGCGACAAAATGGCCGGCCGCCACGGTAACAAAGGCGTCATTGCGCGCATCCTGCCGGAAGAAGACATGCCGTACCTGCCGGATGGAACGCCGGTGGAAATCGTGCTGAACCCCTTGGGCGTGCCGTCGCGCATGAACGTGGGACAGATTCTGGAGACGCACCTTGGCTGGGCCGCGCGCGTTCTCGGACTGCACTTTGCCACGCCGGTTTTTGATGGAGCGACGGAAACCGAGATCAAGGACAAGTTACGCGAGAGCGGAGCACGCGCTCGCGAGCTCGGACTGCCTGAGATTGTAAACGAATCCGGCAAGGCCATCCTTTTCGACGGGCTGTCCGGCGATCCGTTCGAGCAGAAAGTCACGGTTGGTTACATTTACATGTTGAAGTTGTCGCACCTCGTGGACGACAAGATTCACGCGCGCTCAATTGGGCCGTACAGCCTGATTACGCAACAGCCGCTGGGCGGCAAGGCGCAATTCGGCGGACAGCGCTTTGGAGAGATGGAAGTTTGGGCCCTGGAAGCTTATGGCGCCGCGCACATTCTGCAGGAGTTGTTGACGGCAAAATCCGACGACGTCGCCGGGCGTTCGAAGATTTATGAGGCCATCGTCAAAGGTGAGGCCGATTTTGATCCGGGCCTGCCCGAGTCGTTCAACGTGCTGGTGCGGGAACTGCAATCGCTCTGTCTTGACGTCGAGCTGATCGATAAGAAGACCGCCACCAATGGAACGGGTAAAGAAGAAGGTGTTGGTGAAGCCTTGCTCACCAGCTCCGCCGAAGGCTAAGACATTTTCGTTTGCCGACTGCCAATTGCCGATTGGTGCTCAGCAGGCGATGACGATTTGAAAATTTGGGAAACTACCTGAGCCCGAGCGCCGGGGACCAATCGGCAATTGGAAACTGGCAATCGGCAATGGAGATAGCACGTGTTTCGATTCCAACAAGAAAAGCAGCAACTCGCGCCTGATTTTGAGGCGATTCGTATCTCTCTGGCATCACCGGAAAAAATTCGGCACTGGTCGCACGGCGAGGTTACCAAGCCGGAAACGATCAACTATCGAACCTTCAAGCCCGAGCGAGACGGGCTCTTCTGTGCCCGCATCTTTGGCCCGGTAGCGGATTGGGAATGCCTCTGCGGCAAGTACAAGCGCATGAAGCATCGCGGCGTGATCTGCGATAAGTGCGGTGTCGAAGTTACCCAGGCAAAGGTCAGACGCGAACGTCTGGGCCATATCGATCTGGCCAGTCCGTGCTCGCACGTCTGGTTCTTTAAGGGGCTGCCGTCGCGCATCGGTCACTTGCTGGACATTCCCCTGCGCGAGTTGGAAAAGGTTCTCTACTTCGAGTCCTACATCGTCATCGATCCCGGCGACGTGGCCGGTCTCAAAGAGCGCGAGTTGCTTACCGACGAACGGTATCGCGAACTGGTGCGCGACAGTCCCGGCCAGTTTGTGGCCAAGATGGGGGCCGAGGCGATCAAGGAATTGCTGGCCGCGGTCCAGATCGAAGAGCTGGCAGTTGAATTGCGCAAGAAAATGCGCGAAGAGACTTCGCAGCAGAAGAAGCTCAAGTACTCAAAGCGGTTGAAGGTAGCCACCAGTTTTCTGAAATCGGGCAATCGTCCGGAATGGATGATCCTCGACGTTATCCCGGTCATTCCCCCTGAGCTGCGACCACTGGTGCCGCTGGATGGGGGCAGGTTTGCCACCTCTGATCTCAACGATCTCTATCGCCGCGTCATCAATCGCAACAACCGTCTGAAAAAGCTGATGGAGTTGCGCGCGCCTGAAGTAATTGTGCGAAATGAAAAGCGCATGTTGCAGGAAGCCGTCGATGCCTTGTTTGACAATGGCCGTCGCGGGAGGGTTTTGCGTGGCGTAAACAACCGTCCGCTGAAGTCTCTGAGCGGCACACTGAAAGGCAAGCAGGGTCGCTTCCGCCAGAACCTGCTGGGCAAGCGCGTTGACTACTCAGGGCGCTCGGTTATCGTTGTGGGTCCGGAGTTGAAACTGCACCAGTGCGGTTTACCGAAGAAGATGGCGCTGGAATTGTTCAAGCCCTTTATCTATAACCAGCTCGAAAAGCAGGGCCACGCAGCGACCATCAAACAGGCCCGCGAAATGGTGGAACGACAGGAACCGGTCGTTTGGGACATTCTGGAGGAAGTGATTCGCGAGCACCCGGTGCTGTTAAATCGTGCCCCAACCCTGCACCGCCTCGGCATCCAGGCTTTTGAGCCCGTGTTGGTCGAAGGCAAGGCCATCAAGATCCACCCGCTGGTCTGCACGGCCTTCAACGCTGACTTTGACGGTGACCAGATGGCGGTACACATTCCGCTCAGTCCCGAAGCGCAAATCGAAGCAGCAGTCCTGATGCTTTCCAGCAACAATATCCTGAGCCCCGCGAGCGGCCAGCCCATCGCCGTTCCTTCTCAGGACATCGTGCTCGGGATTTATTACCTGACGCGCGACAAATCAGGCGCCAAGGGTGAAGGCCGTGTGTTTGCTTCGCTCGAAGAGGTGCTGCTGGCCCTGGATGCGAAAGAAGTAACCACCCAGACGCCGATCAAACTGCGCATTCAGGGCGACTTTATCGACCTGACGCAGGAACACGATCCGCAGGACATCCTACGCGCTACCGCGCAGGAAGATGTGCGTCGGGTTATCAATACGACAGTTGGCCGGGTGATCTTTAACGACTCGATTCCGCCCGGCTTGCCGTTTATCAACGGCACGCTCAAGAAGAAAGGACTGCAATCGCTCGTTAACTACTCCCACATTCGTCTGGGCCATGAAATGACCGTCAAGATGCTTGACGATCTGAAGAACCTCGGTTTCCTGTACGCTACCAAGGCAGGTATTTCCATCGGCATCGACGATCTGGTAACTCCGGACGCGAAGAAGCCGCTGGTGGCCAAGGCAGATAAGGATGTGATCGCGGTCGAGCAGCAATACCTCGATGGTGTGATCACCAACGGCGAGCGTTATAACAAAGTCATCGCCATCTGGTCTGAAGTCACCGACAAGGTCGCGAAGGAAATGTTCAAGGCCATGGACGATCGCGAAAAAGCCACCGGCGAGTTGAATCCAATCCTGGTGATGAGCGACTCCGGAGCGCGCGGCAGTGCACAGCAGATTCGCCAGCTGGCCGGCATGCGCGGCTTGATGGCCCGCCCGTCGGGTGAAATTATTGAGACGCCAATCCAGGCTAACTTCCGTGAAGGCTTGAACGTTTTGCAATACTTCATTTCGACACACGGCGCCCGAAAAGGTCTGGCCGACACGGCGCTAAAGACCGCTGACTCGGGATACCTGACCCGGCGTCTGGTCGATGTCGCGCAGGACGTGATCATCAGCGAACCCGACTGTGGGACGCTGCGCGGGATCTCGGCCAGCGCCATCGTTGAAGGTGGTGAAGAAATTGAGTCGCTGCGCGACCGCATTGTGGGTCGCACGGCGCTCGAAGAAGTCATCGATCCCGTCGAAGGCGAAGTAATTGTCGATGCCAATCACGAGATTGATGAGGACCTGGCTGCGGAAATTCAGCGTTCGGGCGTCCAGCGCGTGCGCATCCGCTCGGTACTGACCTGCGAGTCGCGTCGCGGTTGCTGCATCAAGTGCTACGGACGCAACCTGGCCACGGGCCGGCCCGTGGATATCGGCGAGGCTGTCGGCGTAATTGCCGCGCAGTCAATCGGCGAGCCCGGCACACAGCTCACCATGCGTACCTTCCACATCGGCGGTACCGCCCGTCTGGAAGAATCTTCCAAGCACGAGGCGCGTCAGGACGGTACTATCAAGTACATCGATCTCCAGACCGTCAAGAGTCGCAAGGGCGAACGCATCGCTATGAATCGGAACGGTGCTTTGACCATCATTGACGATCGGGGTCGCGAGGCAGCTCGTTACCAGATCGTCTATGGCGCGCACATCCATGTCGAAGATGGTTCCCGCGTGATTCAGGATCAAATGCTGGCCACCTGGGATCCCTTTACCTTCGCGATCCTGACCGAAGTCGCAGGTCATGTTAAGTACCAGGATCTGAAAGAAGGCGTGACCTTTGACGAAGAAGTTGACGAGGTTACCGGCCAGTCGCGCATGGTTGTTAAAGACTCGCCCGATGAAAAGAAACAGCCGCGCTTCGAAATTCGCAGCCCTGGTCATAAGGTGCTCAAGACCTACCAGATGCCGGTGCGGGCCAACCTGATGGTGAACGACGGAGAAGACGTGGAACCCGGCGACATCATCGCCAAGATCCCGCGCGAGACGACCAAGACCAAGGACATCACAGGTGGTCTGCCCCGCGTGGTGGAATTGTTCGAAGCTCGCCGGCCCGGTGAGACTGCGGTCATGTCGGAAATCGACGGAGCCGTTAAGCTGGGACCGATCGCCAAGGGCAAGCGTAAGCTAATTATCGTCGGCGACGATGGTGAAGAGCGCGAGTATGACATCCCGCGCGGTACTCACATCAACGTGCAGGAAGGCGATCGAGTCAAGGCCGGCGAGGCTTTAATGGATGGCCCCCTGAATCCCCACGACATTCTACGCGTGCTCGGTATGAATCGTTTGCAGGAGTATCTGGTGAACGAAATTCAGGAGGTCTATCGCCTGCAGGGCGTCAATATCAACGACAAGCACATCGAGGTGATTGTGCGGCAAATGCTCCGTTGGGTGAAGATCAAGGAAGTAGGCGATACCGAGTTCCTGCTCGAGGAACAAGTCGATCGCTTCCGCTTCCAGGATGAAAACGATCGCGTGGGCCTGGAGAAT
>Ga0209683_10000716_pt1 | contig 12744 bp, 10 predicted proteins | sample DOMMetBare2Fresh_FD_187474 | JGI IMG/M metagenome (GOLD analysis project Ga0209683, IMG submission 187474) | Wetland sediment microbial communities from St. Louis River estuary, USA, under dissolved organic matter induced mercury methylation -... | ecosystem: Environmental > Aquatic >... | reverse complement strand
CATCTGACGATACCACCTGGTCCAACCCTGATCTCTGCCGGGCTGAAAGCCATCGGGCCAGGGCTGTCGATGATGAAAACATCAGCGATAGCAGCTTCGCCCGCCGCCACGGTCACTTTGCCTTGCATCGACGGATGAATCTCGCAGTGATAATCAAATGTATTTGGTCCGCCAAACGTGACTGCAAACGGCGTCGCTCCCGGCGGAAACTGCCCGCTATCAAACGATGGGGCGCCGCGGCCACGACTCATGAAGTGCGTGAACAAAGGAACGTGAAGGACATCCGTCGGTTTTGGGCGGGGGTGCGCATAATCAAGCTGGGCAAATTCTTCGAGGAACTTCCGGCGTGCGTCAACCTCGTAATCTTCCGCTGTTGCGGGTGAATGTCCACCGTGATGCTCTTGCGCAATTCCAATCAGCGGAATCTTTCGGCCATGTGCGACCGGTACAACATCGTGAGGCTGCTGATGTCTCTGCGCGTCTGGCGGCAACGCGGTGAGGGGATGATCCGGATCAAGATGCTTCAGGCGTTCTTCCAAAAAATCTGCGATCAGAGGTGGCAGCTTGATTCCGCAGTGATAGTCGCAGTGTTCCTTTGGCTGCACCACGATTCCACCGAATAATCCACGATTCACACTCTCTTCAATCATCCGAGTGTGATCGTGAAAGGGCCACGCCCCAAGCATTTCCTTCGTTACGTCGAACTTGTAAGTCCAGCTTTGGCCCGGGCAAATCTCATCCGAACGCCGTCCATCAATTGCCTGGGTGCCGAACGGCCACGAGCCATCGGAGTCGATCCCATATTTGAGTCCGTGAACATGCAAACTGTGCGGCATCGAGTCGGCATTTAAGACATGTATATGGAGACGCTCTCCCGGTTTTGTATAGATGACTGTACCGGGTACTCGATGGCTATATATCGGTTCGTTGATATCTGCCAGTACCAATTTGTCGGGCTTGGGGATTAGATAAGCAGGGTCCAGGTACTCACGATAAATAAGCGCCGAAAGTTTGCGCGCATTTACTTCAGCCAGTGGTATGTGGCCATCTTCATGGCCAGGATTGCGCATGCAATCTCGTCGATACACTCCCGCATGGGGATCAGGTTCGACCGGGCTGTAATCCAAAACCTCTTCAATCTTTAGATAGATATTTCGAATATTCAGCCTTTTCTCTTTGCAAGGATGGCCACTCTCGTATTCGTCGGCATTGTGAGTTGATTCATCATGAGCATGCAAACTGTGTTCGTGATCAACCTCTGCTGAAGTGTCGTGAGCGTTATGAGTTTTCACTGGGCTTCCTCCCTGGACGGATTAGGACACCAAAGATGTGGGGTCTCGGAAAGAGAGAGCAGCAACATCTATACCGGAACGAGGACTATGGTCTTTCGTTCAGCTTATGGAATAGCGCGCTTAGATTCGCGTCGGGAGGTGTCTCCAGTAGAGGACACGAGTCAATCCATTTGTAAACGAATCAGGAGGTGAAGGATTCCCAGATCTGCACAACACGAGAGTTGCCAGGATCGTGGAGTTGCCTGTTGAGACCCTTCTTAAGAACCCTGCAGTTCTCAAGACGGACCTTGTCTTAGGTTGGATTGCTTGAGGGGTTATTATGAGGCTTTCGAAACAAAGGACCAACATGCAGCAGGGCTGAAGTGGATCTATGCATGAACCCATCGCGTTAGGTCGCGGGCTTTTAGCATCCGCCGAAAAAGGCCGGTTTTCCTTAATAGAATTAATTCATAAACGAGGCCATCTGCACTAAGCAGAAGCAGATCTCTGCGCTTCAACCCGTGATGATGTGATAATAAAGCTGCATCAGCGCAATAGTAAACTCCGACCCGACCTGATGGGGATTCGCATCTCCGTTTGGAGCGGCTCCACCAACGGTTTTCTGGCTGCGCGAGGATTGAACGAGAGCGAAGTTCCCATTCCCATTTTTTCTTGTCGAGTATTGGTTCATATCTGGCGCACTCAGCTCAATGTGGCTAGAATAGGGGGCGCCCTATCCAGTTGCAGCTTCGGGTCTGAATGGCATCTTCCGCTGGGCCACCGTGTAACCATCCCTTCCGGCAGAAAGCTCGGCTAACCACGATAAGAAGTGAGAACACGTCCATGACAATTTTGTTTACGTTCCGGTCCATCGCCACCATCGCCATCGCATTCATGCTCATCACAGTTGCGTACTCGCAGCAAAAGCCGTGTGCCACCTCTTCGAGATTTGGCCCTACCGATCAGATAGGGAATGTAAATTACATCACGCCTGAAAAGACGCTCGCGGCAACGAAGCTCGTTACCAAAGGAAAGGCATACCGCCTCGGTCTCGAAACCAACAAGGACATACCCGCGTTTCCGCCGCGTACTTTTTCCGTAACGGTCCTGCAGCCAAATCAGGCCGCCGGCACCACCCTCGGTCCGACCCGCACAACATACAATGATGACATAATCATGGGCTGGGTCGGAGTCGGGACGGGTATCGACGGGCTCGGGCACGTGGGCATCGACAATATCTACTTTAACTGTAACAAGGCCGCTGACTTTGTGGCTCCGGACGGCCTGAAAAGGCTGGGCGTCGAAAACATACCGGCCATCGCGACGCGCGGAGTGCTGCTCGATATGGCCGGGTATTTTAAGAGCGATATCGTAAAGGAAGGCACCGCTTTCAACCGCGCCGAAATCGAAGGTGCGATGAAGCGGCAAGGAATACGGCAGATAGAAAAAGGCGACGTCGTTCTCTTATACACTGGTTGGTTGAAACTGATGGGTAAGGACCCCAGGAGATACGAGAAGGGCAACCCCGGGTTGGGACTTGAAGGCGCCAGGTACCTTGCTTCTCTGGGTGTTGCCATCGTGGGCGCGGACAACGAGAACCTCGAGGTAGTGCCCTTCGAGAAAGGCGCCGGCATGTTTGAGGTGCACCAGATCCTACTGGCGCAAAACGGGGTCTATATTATCGAGAACCTGAATCTCGAGGAGATGGTCCGGGACCAGGCGTGGGAGAGCCTGTTTACGCTTGGACCGCCACGGATCACGGGCGGAGTGCAAGCCATTGTTAACCCGATAGCTATCCGCTAAGAAAAATGAATGCAGGAGCTCTACGAGGACGCAACCTGCTATGGTGGGGACTAAGAAGTACTACGCTGAATTGGTCTCCGTAATTCAGCAGTATCTTCCCTCTTATCAAATCTACATTCGGCGTACGGCCCGTTTTGATCCACGTAGTGAAGGAAGAGTTGGCCCTGGCGCTGACCTTCAAATCTCTCCCGCCAGTGTGGCAGCTCCCTCCCGCGGTAGAGAAGCGCATCGCCGGGCTGCAGACTGATCGAAGTTGTTACACCACGCGCTTCAATCAGGAAGGGCCACGACTCTCCTTTCTCCCAGCCCAGACACAGGCTGATGCTGATTTCGCAGGATGGACGATCGGTATGCCTCGCCAGTGTGTCGCCGTGCTTGTAGACGCGGAAGTAAGAGTAGGTCGGGAACAATTTCAGCCCTGAGCAACGTTCGATCTCAGGCAATAAACTGGTGAGCAGACCCTCCATGATAAAGTCGCTGTAGGCGCAAGGCGTTCCCGGTACTTGCTCGTCCCCAGCGCGCAATAGACCGGAGTCCGCATTCTTGCAAGCGTAGCCGTAGATCTGAGACAGCGCCGGCTCAATAAGCAAGCTGGGTAGTACGACATACCCGTCGCGCTGGAAAATCGCAGCCGGTGTTCCCGCCATCCGTCGACCTCTGTTACGGCGCGCAGACGTGAGAAGGGTTGCAGTTGAATGGGTTAGGACAACTTGTTTGAGAAATACAGTCGCCTGGAGTTGAACACGCGCAACTGGCTGCGGATGAGGCCGGCGGCGCAACCAGGGAGAGGACCACAGGCAAAGCAATCGCTGTGGTTAATCCGATTCGACGAATAACCGCACGCCGGGACACGCCAGCAGCCCGCATCGCTAAGGAAGGTTCTACCTCGAGCAAATTGTCCTTATTTAACTGCTTAATCGCCAGCCATACAAGATCTTCAGCTACCGGCGTTTGAAATTGTTTTTCCAGTAACCTGGCAATGTCGGCCGGCTCATTTCTTCCATTACACTCCTTCCAGATCAAGGAGGCCGTTTGATTCAAGCAGTAGGCCCTGTTTTCTCTGAAGTCATAGACAAGAGTTTCTTCCGGAAGGTCCCGGATCACCAATTCGTTCTGCCGAGCCTTAGGAAAATTGCGTTTTGAGATCATTATGTTCCTCTAACCGACGGTGCCTTGAAAGAAACAGCGGCACCTCTTATACGTGGATCTGTCGGCATTTACAACCAGCTGAGCAAAGGTTGTCCAACTCATAGTAAGCATCTGTTTTATGATCTTGGAATGCAAGGAAGACAAACAGCCGCTGGCAGGTCACCTCCAACTTCGCTACAATCGCCGTCTATCCGGGGCTCTCGAAAACACAGGTTTTCTGCCCAGCAGGCAGCCAGAACATCAGTCAGGCGGCAAGTAAGCAGACGGTTTCCCATGTCATTAGACTCGGCCGCACGCGGTTCGCTTGGAACTTGGTGTGAGCGAAAGGGGTGGAGTTTATCTGGCCCCGGAACCGAAGCGCGCGATTGATGTAAGTGAGGTGGCTGACAACACACTTAAGACGGATGGGAAACCCGTGTATGCTCTTAAGGTGACTCGAGCGCAATGGTTGACTGGATCGTGAAGGCACCCTGTGGGAAACCGTTTGGACCCTTTCCACGTGATGACTAAGGAACTCGAAGCCAACAGGGTTCTGGCGCACTACCGCATCGTCTGCAAGATCGGCGCCGGCGGGATGGGCGAAGTCTATCTGGCCGAGGACACAAAACTGGACCGGAGAGTGGCGGTCAAATTTCTGAATGAAGAATGCAGCACAGACGCGAATAAACTGAAGCGCTTTGTTCAGGAAGCTAAAGCCGCATCCGCCCTTAATCATCCAAACATTCTGACCGTTTATGAGATCGGAGAAACCGAAGGCACAAATTACATCGTCACCGAGCTCATTGAAGGCAGGACTTTGCGTGAGCAGCTGTCGCAAAAGGAATCGTTAGGGCTAAAGGCCGTACTGGACATTAGCATTCAGACGGCAGAAGCCCTTGCGGCGGCGCATCAGGCTGGCATTATCCATCGGGACATCAAGCCTGACAACATAATGATCCGTAAAGATGGGTACACCAAAGTCCTGGATTTCGGTCTTGCTAAGCTGACGGAAAAGAAGCAGAGCGATGATATCTCGCTGGAAGATGCAACCAGGGCCTTTGTCAAAACCAATCCCGGGATGGTGATGGGGACGGCTTCCTATATGTCGCCCGAACAAGCCCGAGGCAAGCCGACCGATGCGCGGACAGACATCTGGAGTTTAGGAGTCGTCTTGTATGAGATGTTGGCGGGCAAACTTCCTTTCACAGGTGAAACCGTCAATCACATCATCGTCTCGATCCTCGAGAAAGAACCCCCGCTCCTGGAAAACGCGCCCGCAGAATTGCAGCGGATCGTCCGCAAATCCCTAAGCAAAGACGTGGAGATGCGATACCAGTCGGCCCGCGACCTGGTCATAGACCTCAAGAATCTGCGCCGCGATCTTGACATACAGGGCGAGCTTGAGCGTTCGATTAGTCCGAACCGCACCACGACGACGGAATCGGCTGGAGAAAATCAAACGCAAGTCTCTGCAGGCCGCTCGGCTGGGGCCACACGGAGTGGTCAAGCCACGACAACACAAAATGCCACGACCTCGTCTTCAAGTCTTGAATACGCCATTACTCAGGCAAAGAGCCATAAGCTGGCAACGGCATTGATTGGTCTTTTGCTGCTCGGAGTGATTTCAGCGGCGGGCTATTTTGCCTTCCCCCCCCGCGGCAACAGCTCAGGTCAGATCAATTCGATAGCTGTTCTCCCCTTTGAAAACAGAGGCGGGAATCCCGATTCGGAATACCTTTCCGACGGGCTGGCTGAATCCCTGATTTATCGGCTTTCGCAGTTGCCGAGTCTGAAGGTTAGTCCCAGGAGCTCTGTGTTTCGATATAAAGGCAAAGAGATGGACGCCGAAAGAGTGGGTGCCGAACTGGGGGTGGACGCGGTTATGTCTGGGCGCATCGTTCAGCGAGGCGATAGCTTGCAGATCAGCGTCGACCTTGTTGACGTAAGAAACAAGAAGTCGATTTGGGGTGAGCAATACGAACGCAAAATGTCCGACCTGCTGGCCACCCAGCGCGAGATCGCCACAACCATTTCCGAAAAACTGCAACTGAAACTAGCGGGTGAGTCGCCCAGTAGCGGCAACAGACGCTACACCGATAATAATGAAGCGTACCAGGCCTATTTGAAGGGCCGATTCTATTGGAATAAACGCGACAATGAAAACCTCCGCAAAGCCATCGAGCAATTCAAGCTGGCGGCTGACAAAGACCCTAACTACGCGCTAGCGTACGTGGGCCTGGCCGACTGCTACGCGGTGGCGACGGAATATTTTGGTACTCCATCGAGCGAAAATTTGCCGCAGGCAAAGGCCTACGCCAAACGTGCTCTGGAAATTGACGATTCACTGGCGGAAGCTCACGCTTCACTGGGCCTGATCAATGATGGGTCGTGGAATTGGGTTGACGCAGAACCGGAATTTAAGAAGGCAATCGAATTAAATCCGAATTATCCGACCACACATCACTGGTACTCACTCTATCTGCGCGGCCACGGGCGCCCGGAAGAAGGTCTGGCCGAGATAAAGCGTGCTTACGAGCTTGATCCGCTGTCGCTGATAATTGCGGCAAATCTCGTCGAAAGTTATTTGAATCTGGGCGACGTGAAATCCGCCTTCGAGCAGGCGAAAAAGCTAATCGAACTCGACCCGAACAATTGGGGACCACATCACCGAATGGCCCTCGTTTATCTCAAACAGGGAAACAAGCCGGAAGCGCTTAAGGAATTTCAAAAAGCTGTTGAGTTGTCAAGAAGGTCGTCATTTACCCTCTGTTACTACGGCTATGGACTCGGTCTTTCCGGTAAGCGTCAGGAGGCGGCCGCCATTATTAAAGAGCTGGAAGCAAGATACGCAAAGCGACAGGCTGGCGGACGCGATCTCGCTTATGTTTATGCGGGGCTCGGTGACAATGATCAGGCCTTCGCCTGGCTGGAGAAGGACTTTCAGGCACGCAGTTCAGACTTGACCGTAATTAAATCCGAGTTTGCCTCGGAATCCCTCCGCGGCGACCCACGTTACAAAGACCTGCTAAGGCGGATGGGCCTGCCGGAATAGAGGTGGCCAGCAGAATCTGACAGCCGGGAGGTAACACCAGTCAGGCCTTTTGTTACCGGCGGGACATTCGCGTGTTAATCGCGGTCCAGTTCCCTGGCAGAAGTGAAGACAGCGGCGCGCCAAGCGCAGGCGCAAGCCGCGTCGCTGCCTAAACTCGTCCAATGTCCCCTGGCAAACTCGACAGGCTCGCACAGGTTGCTGGCGACCACCAACTGAGGCGGCTACTTGAGCTTGCGACTCTTTCCTTCCCGGTCAGCGCGTTCACAGTCTTTTTAAGTCCGGTGAAGCTGGTGGGCTAAACTCTCCACTAAGACGCCCCAGCGCGAGCGCGCCCAGCGCGAGTCCGAAATCGCGTAGCGCCACATCGTAGTAGCCTGGGATCATTAACAGGTTGGCGATAATCAATAAGAGCCACGCCGAAACGACATAAGCGAAGATCCTGGGCATTAAAGCAACACCGAGTCCCGCCCCAATTTCAATTATGCCAACCACGAGCATTAACTCGTGCCCATGCCCGCCAACAAGTCGATTGATAAAGGGCGGCAGGTACAGCTCCCAGTTGACCAGCAGATTGAAAAACTTATCCAAGCCCGCGACTATCGGCGCGACAGTAAATGCCAGATGCAGAATTTGATAAGCCTGGTAGCCCGGCCGAGAAGTTTCCGCGGCCATTCTGCTGGAGGCGAACGTGCGGTTGTCGAATATTTGTTCCATCTTTCTTTTCCTCTCCCTGATTTGAATTTAGTTTTTCCCCTTAGAGCCCTGCTCCGTTTTCGTCTCAGCATACTCCTTAATTTTAATAAGTCAAGGATTAGCTTGACTTATTGTGTTTATTCCCGGGAAGTGCGATAATCCGACTCAGGATGCCGAGGACTAAGCTGGACAAACGGTTTTTCGGCAGCACGCGGGGACGGATCGTTGCGCTGCTGCGGGGAACAACGAAAACCGTTAACGACCTGGCGGCGGAGCTCGAACTAACCGACAACGCCGTGCGGGCGCACTTGCTTTCGCTGGAACGCGACGGGCTCATCAGGCAGGGCGGCATTCAACGCGGTACACGCAAACCACATTTCGCTTACGCATTGACAACTGAAGCAGAAAGTCTTTTCCCAAAAGCCTATGACGTTCTCTTAAATCAACTGATCACCGTGCTCAAGACCAGATTATCTACCAAGGCGCTCAAAGCTGTGCTGCAGGAGGTCGGTCGTTCTTTAGCAGAAAAGCAGATTTCCCCCCGGATCCGTGGTGACTTGGCGACCCGTGCGGAAAGGGGAATAACAGCGCTGGAAGCAATCGGCGGGTCCGCTCAGCTGGAGAAGCAGGGAGACCATCTGCTCATCAAAAGCTCCAATTGCCCGCTGGCCAGCGCAGTTGTCGAGCACCCGGAAGTCTGCCGCCTTGCTGAGTCCCTGCTGTCCGAAGTCATCGGAGCCAAGGTACAGGAACGTTGCGACCGCGAAGGTTCTCCGCGGTGTGCGTTCGAGGTCACGGAAACGTAAATACTGATGCCTAAAGGCAATCCTCGCAGAAGCATCAAGCGGATTCGCATGACTGGAGTTGGCCGGGCCTGCAGGAGAAAAAGGAGAAATTGAAATCACGAATCGTGAGTTCAACAGGGTCGCCGGTTCTTTAAGCGTGGTCTAGGGTGACGGCAGAAGAGCGCCATCATTCGCCGGGACTTTTTTGGCTCCCTGCGCACGCGCAGGCCGGGCCGCTTTGGCTGCGTAAAGAGACTGATCAGCGCGGCCGAGCAGTTGTTCGACGCTTTCACCCGTCTGGTACTGCGTGTAACCAGAAGAGGCGGACACATTGATTTTCTCTCCCTCGAAATCCATCTCGAAGGGCGCCAGCCGCGCCAGCACAACCTTCACCTTCTCGGGAGGACATCCGGGGAGCAACACCAGAAATTCATCGCCACCCATGCGTACCGCAAAGTCGGAAGCGCGAACCGCCTTGCGGATACGATGCGCAATCTCCGTCAAGACCAGGTCACCGGCAGCGTGACCAAGCCGGTCATTGATCCCCTTGAGATCATCGAGATCGGATACGAGCACCATGAGCGGTTCGCCGTATCTGTCGGCCCGTGCGATCTCTGTTCGCAGTCGATCCTCGACGAAGCGTCGATTGTAGAGACCGGTGAGCGGGTCGAGAACCGCCAACTCATATAAATTATCGATCCGCGGTCTTATTTGATTGCGCAGCAGCTTCAGAAGATGTTGCTGGTACAAGGTATAGATACTGAGAAGCAACAACAGCCCGAGTAAACCTCTGACGTAAAGCGGCAGTTGCGACCAGAGAGGTGAAATATGATCTTGCTGCGGAAAAGAAAGAACAATTATGGTTACCAACAATAGTATGATCACGGCGACAGCGTTCCACCACTGCCAGCGATTTTTCCGATCCATCCGCCGCTGTATCAAGCGGATTTCATGTTCACGGTCTTGGGTCCGGGAGTCGGGGGTCTGCGGTTTGAGCTGGTTCATTGATTTATCTGCACTTATGGTTTCGCTTTACTTCCCCCTTGTTCGAATTGTTAGGTCGATGGATAGGAGTCGCCGGGCGCGGCCGCGCTCTCAGGATCACAACCAGGCCAGGTACTCTCTGGGCGGGTTGCTTCTATACGAACCGGAAGATAGAAGTCAAATGCACTTACTGCATCGCAAAGATGGCCGTTGGGGCATGGTATTTCTTATCCCAATCGACGTAAGGAACATCGGTCGCTCCAATCACATACCTCACCACCTGCCATTTGCGCCCGCGCTTTCGCAACAGGGCGACGACGCTATTGTCGAAAGCTCCTGCATCGATGGCTGTTTGGTAGACCGTTCCGTGATAATCGATCGCGTCTCCATTCGGCTGTTGTGGGGTTGCTCTGAGGAACGCCCACCCATTCTGCACCCTCAAAAGATCAATTTTGAAGATCACCCTGGTTTTCAAATGCTTCTCGACGGGCTGACGCAAAGCATCAGTGATGAGCTGGCGCTCTGGCGTGCCTCGCCCCGGAGTGTACGGCTGATTCTGTGCTGATGCCTGACAACCGAATAGAACCAAAACAGCGACGCAGCAAATTAGTTTGTACAAATTATTTCTCCCAGTTAGTCAAGACCCTGGCAGCCGACTCGCAATCTCAGGTCATCACGGCGAATCTACACCTTCAATTACCGCGCTTGCAATACCTGGGGCGTCTGGCGCGATTCGTTCGCCATGGTTACTCATCCTCAAGGTGCTTAAAGGTTCCGCGGCGTGGCAGGAAGTGCGATCATTGTTGTCTCGATCTGGCCCAGATCTGCCCAGACGACTCCATTTTCATCTACCACGATTATCCCATTGGAATCCTGGCCAGCCAGCCAGCCAAAAATCTGCCGGTCACTCGTCGTTGTGTGATCGGTAGCGCCGTGCTTTTCAGCCCACGCTGGTATCACAAAACTCAACCGGGCTCCCAGGGAGAGGGCACAAGCAGTTCCCTTCCCAATCTCAGGGACGGGCCACAAACGGCGCTCCTTCGAGAGGCGCCAGGCAGGACCATCTCGCCAAGCCGCCCCGGATGCCACAAATGCGTTAATAATCTCGCGCGGCAGAAATATGTCATCAGCCGCCGGACAGTCAACCATCCCCGCCTCATCTTCGCCTCGTATGCGACCTTCGGCCATTACTCGTAAGCCTCAGAACCCGCCTTCTTCTTGAATCAAATCGCTTATTACGTTCGCTTGTTCGGAATAGTATCTTAAAACGTTGACTATTGCGCAAGACCAAATGTACAATGAGCCGCTCAAATCGCTCAGCAGGTCCAGGCAGAAAGAAGGCCGGAGTGGTTTGGTCAGGAACGGCTCGTCGGGACCACCAGCGCGTTGATGCGGCGGCCCCGGCAAATCGAGGTTTAGCCCTCAAGCAAGCGATCTGAAATCAAGGGAAGACCTCAGGAGGTTCAGAAATGTTGGCTGAGAATCAGATGGTTCGGCAGTTTTTCTTCCCCGTTCCTGCGGGAACTGCGACCGTGGAGCACGTCGCGACTGCGCGACTTCCGACGCGGTATGGTGACTTTAGCATTTCCGGCTACCGATCACTTTCCAGCTCTGAAGAATTTGTCTCCGTCTTCAAGGGCGACTTGCGGGCAGACACCCCCGCCCTGGTTCGCATTCACTCTCAATGCCTGACAGGTGACGTGTTTGGTTCGGCGAAGTGCGACTGCGGATCCCAACTCGAACGAGCGATGAGCTTGATTGCCGCGGAGGGTCGCGGGGCGATCGTCTACCAACTCCAGGAAGGACGAGGCATAGGTATTGTGAACAAGATTCGAGCATACGCCCTTCAGGACGAGGGGGCCGACACCATAGAGGCTAATGTCCGCCTCGGATTGGAAGTTGATTCGCGTGAATACAGCCAGTGTGTCGAGATTTTGAAAGAGTTGGGTTTGCGCAATGTGCGCGTGATGTCGAACAATCCCCTAAAACTCGAGGCGATCAAAACCGGTGGACTAAATATCGTTGAACGCGTTTCGCTGGATATCGATGTTCCCCGCGAAGCGGCCTTTTACCTGCTGACCAAGAAGACCCGCATGGGCCACCTGCTTGAGAGGGTTGATTGACGATCAGCAGAGAAAACAACAACATGATGAAAGACACAGAGGTACTAATCGTGGGAGCGGGACTGGCAGGCCTGGCCTGCGCCCGGTATCTTCAACAGGAAGGAATCCCATTCCAAATAGTCGAGGCTTCAAATTCTGTCGGAGGCCGCGTCAAGACGGATGTGGTGGACGGCTTTCTGCTGGATCGCGGATTCCAGGTCCTGCTGACCGCCTATCCCGAAGCACAGAACGTGCTCAACTACTCGACGCTCAAACTCCATGAATTTTATCCCGGCGCAATTGTTCGTGTGGGCGAGCACTTTCACCAACTGGCTGACCCTTTTCGTGAACCTATGGATGCCCTGGCAAACATCTTTTCGCCGATTGGAACTCTCACCGACAAGCTGCGCGTTGCTAAGCTGAGACGCCGCATTGTGGCGGGGAAGCTTGACGAACTCTTCCAGCGTGCGGAGCGCACAACGCTGGCAGCATTGCGTGGTGAGGGTTTCTCAGCTTCCTTCATTGAGACTTTTTTTAGACCTTTTCTCGGCGGAGTCTTTCTCGATCCGGACTTAAATACCTCCAGCAGAATGTTTGAATTCTTGTTCCGAATGTTTTCGCTTGGCGACACCTCGCTGCCGGCCCAGGGCATGCAGGCCATACCGGAACAACTCTATGCCAGCCTGCCGCAAGCTGCTGTCAGGCTGAACACTCAGGTGCAGAAGGTTACGAGAACTACCGTCAGTCTGGCTTCAGGTGAACAAATATCGGCGGATGCAGTAGTTGTCGCCACTGACGGATATACGGCGGCTCCTTTGCTCGACCGGCCCGTGCCTGCTTCGCACTCAGTAGCCTGTTTTTACTTTGCGGTGGAGCGCCCCCCGGTCAACGAACCGTTGCTGGTTCTGAACGGAAATGGAGACGGC
>Ga0209683_10000713_pt1 | contig 12767 bp, 10 predicted proteins | sample DOMMetBare2Fresh_FD_187474 | JGI IMG/M metagenome (GOLD analysis project Ga0209683, IMG submission 187474) | Wetland sediment microbial communities from St. Louis River estuary, USA, under dissolved organic matter induced mercury methylation -... | ecosystem: Environmental > Aquatic >... | reverse complement strand
CAAGGAACATTAACATCAGGTACATCTGTTAGAACATCTCAAGCCGTTTATGCAGCGAGCCATGCATCTAGTATTGATGTATATGACTCACTCGGTTCTAAACACACCGTAAGATTTGAATTTACAAAAACAGGCTTTACTACCGATGGTGGTACTGAATGGTCAGTTCTTATTTCTGTTCCAGAACCAGGCGATATCAATCTTGGAAACTTCCCTGAAAATATTGTTACAGGAACCGTTAGCTTTAATTCCGATGGTTCTTTAGCTACCTATTCGCCAAGAAGCCTTACCTATACAGCGAACAATGGTTCAACTCCAAATCAAAATGTTGAACTCAAATTTGGAACACTTGGACAATTTGATGGTATGACCAGTTTTGATAAAGACTCTAACACTTCGGGTATTAGTCAAGATGGTTATGCGGGTGGTGATCTTAATGGTCTAAGTGTTGATGAAACAGGTACAATTATTGGTAGTTTTACCAATGGTAGAAGCTTTGCACTTGCACAAGTAGCTATGGCAACCTTTACCAACAACCAAGGTTTAGAAAGCGATGGTGGTAACTGTTTTGTACAAACTTCAAACTCAGGTGATCCTATTGTTGGACAAGCAAGCACAGGTGGTAAAGGTTCTATTCAAGCAAGCTCGCTTGAGATGAGTAACGTTGACCTCTCACGTTCTTTAACACAACTTATCGTTATTCAAAGAGGGTATCAAGCAAACTCAAAAACCATTACAACTGCCGATGAAATGTTGAACACCCTTCTCCAACTCAAATAGATTTTTTTAGCTTCAATATACTACAATGAGTCCCAAAAAAATTTGGGACTCAACACATGAAAATTACACTCAACCACTACACTCCCCTACTTATTTGTGCTGATGCTATTCGTACCTGCTGGCAAAGTTTTGATAAAAGCGATGAAGGTGGCGAAAAAGATAAAGAGCTGATTGATCGTGTTGGCAATAAATTCAAACACGCTTCAACCTTAGAACATTTGGTTTATAACTTCTATATTGAAGGTATTTCACGTGCACTTCTTCAAGAGCTTGCACGCCATCGTATGGCTTCACTTTCAGTGAAATCAACACGTTATACACTCAAAGAGCTCAAAAACGAAGAGAGTTTTTCTTCTAAAGATAGTGAACGCGCTGCAAAATACTTAGTATTAACAGGTGTTGAGATGGTCGATGAAATGAGCATTAAAGCACTTGAAAATCTCCGTTTAGTCCTAGTTGAGGGCATTAGCAACGATAAGGCAAAATACTGCCTTCCAGAGAGCTATAAAACAGAACTTACATGGACAATCAATGCAAGAAGTCTTCAGAACTTTTTAACGCTTAGAAGCGATAAAAGTGCCCTCTGGGAAATCCAAAACTTAGCGCATGCGCTTTATGATGCACTACCAGAAGAACACAAATACCTCTTTAGCGTTAAAGAGCCTTCTTAATTTACTTTTATTCTTTGGGCATGAGTAATAGCTATAGCTATAGCATCACTAATGTCCAAAGGCTTTATCTCTTGTTTTATTCCTAAAATCTTTTTAACCATAAATGCTACTTGTTCTTTTGCCGCTTTACCATTTCCTGTCACTGCTTTTTTAACTTGTAAGGGTGTGTATTCACTAAAGTTGCCAAAAACCTGTAAAATTTTAAGACTTAAAGCTCCTCTAAATTGTGCTAATTTTAGAACTGTTTGAGGGTTATAGGCGTAAAAAATATCTTCTATAGCTACTTCATCAATTTTATGTTGTTTAAAGATGGTATCAAGCCCTTCAACAAGCTCCATTATCTGATGTTGAAGTACTTTTTCTTTAATTTTAATCAGCCCTGCTTCTACTAAAATAAGACTGTTTTTTTCTTTTTTTACAATAGAATATCCACAATTACGTGTACCTGGATCGATGCCTAAAATAACCAATTTTTTATCCTTTATTCACAGGGTTGTTCACGATGTGAATAACTTTTTTCACATTATACACATACCCACTTTAACATATAACTAATAATAGTTTAGATAAAATAAAACAAACTTATTCACATGATATTCACAGGGTGAAGACTTTTTTAAGGAGTATGTTTGTTAGCAGATACTGTCATAGAACTTTTAAAAGAAGAGATCTCTTCTTTAGAGTATGATCGCTATATTAAACAACTCAAGTTTCATGAAAAAGCCTCTAATTCGGATCAAATGGTTTTTCTCGCTCCCAATATTCTCATTGCAAATTGGGTACGTACAAAATACTCTGATAAAATCGCTCATCTCTTTGAACTTAAGACAGGTAAAAAACCTGAAGTAAAAATTGTTCTCAAAGAACATCTTAAAACAACTAAAACGAAATCAACTCCTACTGAGATGATTGATGCTATTAAAAGCACAAAAAACACTATTTTAAATCCATCCTATACATTTGATAGTTTCGTTGTAGGAAGTTCAAACCAATACGCTTATACGGCTGCTAAATCTATTGCTGAAAAACCAGGGCTAATGTACAATCCAGTCTTTATTTATGGACCAACAGGACTTGGTAAAACACACCTTATTCACGCTATTGGTAATTATGTACAAACAAAAGGTAAAATTGTTATTTATGCCACCATTGAACAATTTATGAATGACTTTACGTATAACCTTCGAAACCAATCAATGGATAGATTTAGAGAAAAATACCGTAATTGTGATGTTCTACTGATTGATGATACTCAATTTTTATCCAATAAAATTCAAACACAAGAAGAATTTTTCCATACGTTTAACGAACTTCATTCTGCAGGAAAACAGATTGTTTTAACCTCAGATAAGCCGCCAAAAATGATCAATGGGCTTGAAGATCGTCTTAAAAGTCGCTTTGAATGGGGTTTAATCGCCGATATCGGCTTACCAGAACTCGAAACTAAAATTGCCATTATTAAAAAGAAATGTGAACTTGATGGTATCAATTTAGGAAGTGATATTGTCAATTACATTGCGGCTAATATGGGCGATAATATCCGTGAAATTGAAAGCGCCATCATTAATCTTAATGCCTATGCGTCACTTATGCGTCAAGAAATTACTCTTGATTTTGCTAAAAACGTTATGAGAGAACAGATTAAAGAGCGTCGTGAAAATATCAGCCTTGAAGATATTATTCAAATCATTGCAAAAGATCTAAATATTAAACCAAGTGAGATTAAATCAACAAAACGTAGCAAAAACATTGTTGAAGCAAGACGTATTGGCATTTATTTGGCAAGAACGCTCACACCAAATTCTATGCCTTCACTTGCAACGTACTTTGGAATGAAAGATCATACAGCCGTTTCACATAATATTAAAAAAATTAATGAGCTTATTGAAACCAATGAGTCCTTTAAACTCAAAGTTGAAGATTTAAAAAATAAAATTTTAACCAAACAAATGTAAAAAGTTTTGATGATAAACGTGATGAGATGTGAAAAACTCATATCAAATCTTTCACGCGAATCGTCCCTATTTTGAGGTATAATGTTGATGTTTTCACGAATTCATCTCATTCTACTACTTCATCTATTTTAATTAAAATAATAAAAAGGAGACTCTATGAAAGTTTCGATTAAAAAAAGCATTTTAGAAAACATGTTACTCAACATTCAACCTTATTTAGAAAAAAAAGATTTGAGTCAAATTACATCACATGTTTTACTTATAACAAAAGACAGTCAATTTACACTTAAAGCAACTGATTATGAAATTGGTCTTTCTTACCATACTCCTGAAATTAAAATTACCACAGAAGGCGATGCAACAGCTAATGGTAAAAAGCTCTTAGATATTATCAAAAGTTTAAAAGATGATGAAGTTGTTTTAGAAACAATCAATGATTACCTCTATATCAAACAAAACAGCTCCAAATTTAAGCTTCCAATGCTTAACCCAATGGATTTCCCATTATTTCCAGAAATTGCAAATAAACCCAAATTTGACATCAATAGCAACACATTAGTTCGTTCTATTAAAAAAATAGCACCTGCTATTGATAGTAACAATCCAAAATTCGAACTTAATGGTTCTTTGATCGATATAAAAGATAATAGTATTAATTTGGTTGCAACTGATACTAAACGTCTTGCTATTATGCAAATTGAACAACCAACAGAACATAACTTTACATTGATTATTCCTAAAAAAGCAATCAGTGAAATTCAAAAACTCTTTTTTGATAACATTGAAATTTTTTACGATGAAAATACTCTTATTGCAAGTTCAGCACATTTTACGTTTTATACAAAACTCATTAATGGTAAATTTCCTGATTATGCACGCATTATTCCAAAAAATAAAAATTATCGAATTTTACTCAATCGTGAATCTATGGTTGATGCTATTAAACAGATATCAATCATTTCTCCTGAAATCAAGATCACCTTTAAACCTGAAAAAGTTGTTTTTGAGAGTTTAAATGATGATAATATTGAAGCAAAGACAGAGATCGATTTTAAAACAGGTTTAGATAATGACATTTATTTAGCGGTCAATAGTCGGTATATTTTGGATTTTCTATCCAATATTGAAAATAGTAATTTTACATTAGGATTTAATGATAGTGGTCTTCCTTTCACATTAGAAAGCGATAATTTTATGACTATTGTTATGCCTATTATGATTTAATACAGAAGATAATAAAGAAGCGGAGAAACTATGAGCAATTACGGTGCAGATAATATTAAAGTTTTAAAGGGCCTTGAAGCGGTAAGAAAACGACCTGGTATGTATATTGGTGATACGAACATCAACGGTCTTCACCATTTGATTTATGAAGTCGTCGATAACTCTATTGATGAGGCAATGGCTGGCTATTGTGATCTCATTAAAGTAGAACTTACACGTGAAGGCTCATGTATTGTAACCGATAATGGTCGTGGTATTCCTGTTGGTTGGCATGAGGGTGAAAATATGTCAGCAGCAACTGTTGTTCTTACAGTTCTTCATGCAGGTGGAAAGTTTGATAAAGATACCTATAAAGTGTCAGGCGGTTTACACGGTGTTGGTGTTTCTGTTGTAAATGCACTTTCATCAAAACTTGTTGCAACCATCAAACGTGAGGGAAATGAACATCGTCAAGAGTTTGCATGCGGTATTCCTCAAACACCACTGGATATTGTTAAAACAACCAATCGTACAGGTACAACGATTGAATTCTGGCCTGATGGTACTATTTTTGAAACAACAGAATTTCAATTTGAAATCTTAGCAACACGTTTCCGTGAACTTGCATACCTCAATCCAAAAATAACGATTGAACTCAAAGATCAAAGAGATGGACGTGCTGAAGTGTACCACTTTGAAGGTGGTATTAAACAGTTTGTTCTAGATCTTAATAAAAAAGAAAAAGTAGCAGAAGCTGTTCATTATACAGCGAGCGTTGAAGATGTTGAAGTTGATGTTGCCATGATGTATAACTCAACATACAGTGAAATTGTTTATTCATTTGTTAATAACATTAAAACCATTGATGGTGGAACCCATGAAAGTGGTTTTAGAGCTGGTCTTACACGTGCCATTACGAACTATATCTCTTTAAATGCTGGTATTCGTGAAAAAGACGTCAAAATCACAGGCGATGATGTTCGTGAAGGTTTGATTGCAATTGTGAGTGTAAAAGTTCCTGAGCCTCAATTTGAGGGACAAACAAAGGGTAAACTCGGAAGTTCTTATGTTAAGCCAATTGTACAAAAATTGGTGTATGAACAACTGGTTAAATACTTTGAAGAAAACCCAATCGAAGCTAAAGCAATTATGAACAAAGCCCTTGCTGCAGCAAGAGGTCGTGAAGCGGCTAAAAATGCTCGTGATTTGACTCGTAGAAAAGATGCTATGAGTATTGGAACACTTCCTGGAAAATTAGCGGATTGTCAAAGTAAAGATCCTTCTGCATGTGAACTTTACCTTGTAGAGGGCGATAGTGCGGGCGGTTCTGCAAAACAAGGACGTGATAGGGTTTTCCAAGCAATTTTACCACTCAAAGGTAAAATTCTTAACGTTGAAAAAAGTCGTTTAGATAAGATTTTAAAATCGGATGAAATTAAAAATATGATCACAGCTTTAGGATGTGGTATTGGTGATGAATTCAATGAAGAAAAACTTCGTTATCATAAGCTAATCATCATGACCGATGCAGACGTTGATGGTAGTCACATTCAGACACTTCTCTTAACGTTTTTATTCCGTTTCTTACGCCCTGTCGTCGATAATGGTTATGTCTATTTAGCACAACCACCACTTTACCGTTATAAAAAAGGTAAAAAGGAGATTTATCTTAAAGATGATCATGAAATGAATGCCTTTTTAATTGAATCTGGTATGGATAGCATTGATATCGAGGGTATTGGTACAAATGACTTGGTTGATTTCTTCAAAATCATTTCTGCGTATAGAGGTATTTTAAAAGAGCTTGAAAAACGTTTTTCTATGATTGAAGTCATTCGTTATTTGATTGAAAATCCAGATCTTATTACACTTCCTTCAGCAGAGCTCTTTAAAGAGATTGAGAAGTTTATAACAGCGCTTGGTTACAATATTCTGAATCATTACATCAATGATGATAGTGTTCATCTTTTCATTCAAACCAACGATGGTTTAGAAGAATTGCTTTTAGATGAATCATTCTATACAAACCCACTTTATGAAGAGGCACGTTATATTTATACCAAAATTGTTGAGCGCGATTTTGATGTTTTTGATGGACGTGATCCTGTTGAAGTTCTTGATGAAATTGAAAAAAATGCTAAGAAAGGTGCTTATATTCAGCGCTATAAAGGTCTTGGTGAGATGAACCCAGAACAACTATGGGAAACAACAATGAATCCTGAAAACAGACGTTTATTGCAGGTTAAAGTTGAAGATGCAGAAGCAGCAAGTGAAACATTTACCCTCTTTATGGGCGATGAAGTTGAACCTCGCCGTCAGTACATTCAAGACCATGCAAAAGATGTAAAACACTTGGACGTTTAATGCTCTATTCTGAGATAAAGGAGAGAGAAAATCGATTTAAAATAGCTCTTAAAATCGCTTTTCCACTCCTGCTTCTCATAGGCATTTTTTTTTATTCATTTCAGCTTTTTTCACACACTTCGGTTAATTTTTTTCTTCTCATTTTACTGATTCCTATTTATGTGTATTATACGGTTTATTTGATCTATCATGGTTTTCAAACAACTCTGATTGATCCTATAACAAAAACATTCACAAGAGCCGAAATTCTTACTAAAATTGAAAAAATAAGCGACCCAGAAAATACAACAATTATTTTTTTACATATCAACAATTTTAGTGATATTAATGAGCGTTATGGCATTAACAATGGTGATTTGGTAGTAAATCAATTTATTCAAAAGTTAGAGTTTTTTTTACGTGAACATCGTTTTAAAAATATTCCTATTGGTCGTTATAGCAGTGATAGTTTTCTTTTATTTATTAAACATCCAAGTCGAGAACTCAAACATTTTTTAACAGTTTTTACAAAAAGTGTCCAAAATGTTGGAATTTCCAATATTGAAGTTAAAGTTGCTTTTTCTCTTTTAAGCGCTGCATACGATACTGATGCAAATAACCTTATTGAACGACTTTTAATGATGATTGAAGAGCAAAAAAAGAGTGAAGAAACAACACCCAATATTAAATTAGATCAGTTTAAAACCATTATTTATGAAGTGATACAACACCATAAACTTTTCTTTAAATATCAACCATCTCTATCACTTCAAAAAGATAAAATTACAATATTAGAAGTTTTAACACGCATGGAGTCTCAAACCTACGGAACACTCTCAAAACAGCAAATTCAGCGTATTGTGAATCATACAGGGCATGAAAGAGAGTTTGATGAAAAGGTTTTTGAACTTTTACTCAAAGAAATTATGCCACTTATGGAAAAAGAGATACTCTTTAGTATTGAAATATCTCCAGTGACACTTCGAAATTTAAATTTCAAACGGTATCTTTTAACACTTTTTGAACGTCAAAAGATTTCACCTCATCGTTTTATATTGGAAATTACAGAGAAAAAAAGTTATGAAAATATGCATCGTTTTAGAGAAATCATTGAAAGTTATCAAGAGGTTGGATTTAAGATAGCCTTGGGCAACTTTGGTGGAAATAATTGTGGTTTTGAATACCTCAAATATTTACCGATAAATTTAGTAAAATTTGATATTGAATTTACTAAAAAAATCGATGATTCAAGGTATCAGCACCTTCTTGGTCATTACATCGAACTTATCCAAATGCTTCATATTCAAAGTATGGTAAAATTCGTAGATAAAGAGGCTCTTTTACATAAAATAAAAGAGTTTAAACCTGATTTTATACAAGGGTTTTGCATTTCAAAACCTAAAAATTTAGAACAAATACTAGGAGAAATTAAATGAAATACGGTGAACAAATTATTAAAGAATTTGATGTTGAAAAAGATTTAGAAATTTGGCCAAATCAGCATGCAAAAAATTATGTGATTAAACTCACATTACCAGAGTTTTGCTGCCTTTGCCCACGAAGTGGTTATCCTGATTTTGCAACAATTTATATTGATTATATTCCTGATGAGCTTGTTGTAGAACTTAAAGCTATCAAACTTTATATCAACAGCTTTATGAATCGTAATATCAGTCATGAAAATAGTGCCAATGAAATTTATGACCTACTCGATCGTAAACTCAAGCCAAAATGGCTTAAAGTAGTTGCTGATTTTAATCCAAGAGGTAATGTACATACAGTTATTGAAATTGACTCCAAAATGGTTAGAAATGAGAGTCTATGCTAAATCCAAAACTCATTGAGCAGTTCTTTGGAGCTGCTTCTATTCAGCGTTGGAATGATTATCCGCGTATGGTGGAACTGGTAGAACTCGACAAACAAGCGCATAAATTCATTATTGCTTATTTTATTGCAAAGATGGAGTCAAAAGAGAGTATTGATATGCGCTCTTTGATTGAAGCAGGTATTTTTGAATTTCTACGTCGTGTTGTTGTCACCGATATTCGCCCAGATGTCTTTCGTAAAGCACTTCAAAAAAAAGAGAAAGAGATCAATACATGGGTACTTTCACAACTGTATGATTCACTCAGTGATATTGAAAATGGAGCTTTTTATAAACGTTTTGAAATGTACATTAGTGATAGTTCCATGTACAAAAAAGAGCGATTTATTTTAAAAGCTGCTTCGTATATGGCGACACGCTGGGAATTTTCCATCGTGTATCAAACCAGCCAGTTTTTAAACAATATTGATCGTGTCAAAGAAGCAGTTGAAGAAGAAATAGAAGACTATTATGAACTCATTAGTGTTCGTAAAATGGCTATGAATAAAAAAATCTCTAAAATTATAGATCTTAGTGGACGACTTCGTTTTCAAAAACGTTGGGCACAAACACCTAGAATTCCAGAAACTTCTGTATTAGGGCATATGCTTATTGTGGCTATTTTGGGTTATTTTTATTCTCTTTCAGCCAAAGCATGCGACCAACGATTAGTCAATAACTTCTTTTGTGCACTTTTTCATGATTTTCCAGAAGCGCTAACAAGAGACATTATCTCTCCAGTCAAGTATTCTGTAAGTGGGCTTGATGATATTATCAGTGAATTTGAAATTAAGATGATTGAAGAAGAGATACTTCCTTACCTTCCAGAGGGACTTATAAAAGAGTTTAAATATTTACTTGGATTGTATGGCGATAATCAAAAAAATGAGTTTATGAACCGTATTTTTGAGCATGAAATCACAGCGGTTGAAGATCTGTCTCACTACAACGAAAATAAATTTAATGCCATCGATGGAAAAGCACTTAAAAATTGTGATAACTTGGCTGCATTTATTGAAGCGACACTTTCTATTTCACACGGTGTAAAGTCTAAAGAGCTCACACAAGGTAAAGAGCATATACGTCATAAGCTAAAAGAAAAAGGGAAAATGGGTAATGCTGATTTTTATGAATTGGCATTGGAAATTGAAAATTATTTTGGAGTATGAACGTAGAGGTAAAAAAACCCTCTTCCAGATGACTGCGGCACACACCTAAAAAAAGTGCTCTGCTGTGTTCCCACCCTGAAGCTTTGCTCTTAAAAGACATTGCACAGGTCTAGAAGAAGGCGAAGCGTATTTTACCCAAAAATTCTTAAAAAATACAGAGGACATTTATGGTTGATCCAAAAATTGAAGAGAGTTGGAAAAATGTTTTAAAAGAAGAGTTTCAAAAGCCCTATTTTGAGAGTTTAAAAAGCTTTTTAGTCGAAGAAAAAAAACATCATACAATTTATCCAAGTGGAACAAATATCTTTGCTGCATTTGATAATACACCTTTTGAAAAGGTTGAAGTGGTCATTTTAGGACAAGACCCTTATCATGGAGCAGGACAAGCACATGGACTCTCTTTTTCCGTACAAGATGGCGTGCCTCATCCACCCTCTTTGCAAAATATTTTTAAAGAGTTACGGGATGATTTAGGGTGTGCTATTCCGCAAAGTGGGAACTTAACAGCATGGGCAAAACAAGGCGTTTTTTTACTCAACACAGTTTTAACGGTACGCTCTAGCGAAGCAAATTCTCACCGTGGACAAGGATGGGAAAATTTCACAGATACTGTCATTAAACTTTTAAGTAGCCAAAAAGAGCATTTGGTATTCATTCTTTGGGGAAGTCCTGCTGGAGCAAAAGCATCATTAATTGATAGCAAAAAACACCTTATTTTACGTGCTCCTCATCCCTCTCCTCTCTCCTCATATCGTGGATTTTTTGGATCTAAACCTTTTTCAAAAAGCAATCATTATTTAATCAACAATGGTAAAAAACCTATTGAGTGGTGTTTGGCTTGAATGTAAAAGAGGCTATTTATGAGTGGTATATAAAAAATGGTCGTCATGATCTTCCATGGCGACAAACTGATGATGCCTATAAAATCTATCTCAGTGAAATCATGCTACAACAAACACAGGTTAAAACGGTTTTAGAACGCTTTTACTTTCCCTTTTTAGAACGCTTTCCAACGCTTAAAAGTGTTGCTGTTGCACCCTTGGATGATGTGTTAAAGATGTGGGAAGGATTGGGCTATTACACCCGAGCTAAAAACCTTCATCATACTGCCATAACATGCAATGGCATTTTGCCAAAACGACCAGAGGAACTAGGTGGACTTAAAGGCATAGGTAAAAGCACTGCACATGCTATTTGTGCATTTGCTTACCATCAGCCTCTGCCTATACTTGATGCGAATGTAAAGCGTATTTTATGTCGCTACTATGCGCTTCAGACAAAAGATGAAAAAGTTCTTTGGGAAAAAGCGTGGAAACTTCTTAATACACAACATCCTTATGAGCATAATCAAGCAATAATGGATATAGGCTCACTTATTTGTACTCCCAAAAACCCTCACTGTTTAGAGTGTCCACTGCATATCTCATGTAAAGGGAAAGAAGAACCTGAAAGGTATCCACTCAAAGTAAAGAAAGCATCAGTTCCTACAAAACAGCGTTTTGCTTTAGTGATTATGCAAGAGGGAAAGTTAGGGCTTATCCAGCGTAAAGAGAAGTTACTGCATGGACTTTGGGGTTTTGTCCAGGTCGATGTTTGTCCAAGTAATGCCAACTATTTAGGGAGAGTTTCTCATACGTATAGCCATTTTAAACTGGAGCTAGATGTTCTTATTCTTAATGAATCTACAGAAAAAGTAGATGGTTATTTTACAAATGAAGAAATAACACAACTTGCCCTTTCCACTGTAGATAAGAAAATTTTAGCTTTGTGTTCCATGATGGGGAATATACCCCCTACTTCCTAACAATAAAAGAAGTGTTCCACAAAGACTTACAACCATCATAACACCCGTAATAGGTAAAAGAGTACTATCATGCATGGAACTTGCGACAAAGCCCATAAATGCGCCTACACTGTACTGCAAAACTCCAACGATTGCATTGGCTGAAGCGCTAATAGTTGGAAAAAATTCTAGCGTTAAAGAGATGGCATTTGAAAAGATGAAACCTAGTGTCCCAATATAGAAAGAAATCAGTGGAAAGAGAAGATAAAGATTGCCATCTTGAAAGACAAATAATAAAACACCAAGAATAGATTGCGTGGTCATACCAAAACGGAGCAAAACAAGTGGCTCATTTCGTTTTACAAGCCATGCATTAAGCCGCCCACACGCCATAAGTATCATCACACTTACGCCAAAAAAGAGTGCAAATTTTCCAGCGCTGAGATGAAAATGCTCCATGTATATAAATGATGAAGAGGTGATGTAGGTGTACATTCCTGATGTACATAAAATTTGCGAAACAATAAAAACCATTGCTTGTTTATGAGTAAGAACATTTTTATAGTTTTGAATAGGCGTAATTTTGCTGCGTTTTTGTTTAACAGGTGGAAATCTAAAAAGGTAAAAACCCAGTGCAAACAGCGTATAAATTCCTAAGAGAATGAAAATAATTTCCCACTCAAAAAATTTAAGGACTAAAGAACCAAGTGTAGGTGCCAGAAGTGGAGCCATGAGCATAACCATGGCGATTAGTGAAAAGATGCGAGCACTCTCTTTACCATCAAACATATCACGAACGGTTGCTGAAACGTTGACGGTTGCAATGCCTCCACCAAAGGATTGAAGGGCTCTTAATATCCAGAATGTTTCAACTTGAGGCGTAATGGAGAGTAAAAAACTACTGAGTCCAAAGACAATAAGACCAATAATAACCATAGGGCGTCTGCCATAAGCGTCAGATATAGGGCCACCAAAAAGCTGTCCCATTGCCATACCAAA
>Ga0209683_10000712_pt1 | contig 12773 bp, 13 predicted proteins | sample DOMMetBare2Fresh_FD_187474 | JGI IMG/M metagenome (GOLD analysis project Ga0209683, IMG submission 187474) | Wetland sediment microbial communities from St. Louis River estuary, USA, under dissolved organic matter induced mercury methylation -... | ecosystem: Environmental > Aquatic >... | reverse complement strand
TACGCCAAGGCCATCCTGAAGCGATGCTGGGGTCTGCCGCCCGCGCTCGACATGGACTACGAGAAGCGCGTCCAAACGGCCATGCGCGAAATCGTCGCTGCGGGTCTCGCGGAATCGGCGCACGATCTGAGCGACGGCGGCCTCGCCGTGGCGCTCGCCGAATCGTCCTTCGGACCCGCGGGCGTCGGCGCCGAGATCCAGTTCGCGAGCGGGATGCGCCCCGAACTTCTCCTCTTCCACGAAGGCCCGTCGCGAATCCTGATCTCGACGGACCAGCCCGAAGAAGTCCTGGCCATCGCCGCGCGCCACAACATCGAAGCGCCGGTGGCCGGGCATACCATCGAGGGCCGGATCTCCATTCGCAATCGCAGCGAGACCCTGATAGACTGCGAAGTGCGGGCGCTACGAGCGGCTTGGGAAGGCGCGCTCGCTGCGGACTTGAGAGCCTAGCCGATGCCGGACAAGTTCCGTGAAGAATGCGGCGTTGTCGCCGTCTATGGCCATCCGGAGGCCGCCAACCTCGCCTACCTCGGACTGTACGCACTCCAGCATCGCGGCCAGGAAAGCGGCGGAATGTGTTCGAGCGATGGACGTGAGATCCACTGCGTCAAGCAGATGGGCTACATCGCCGACATCTTCACCCCGGAAAATCTCGCCAAACTGCCGGGCTCCATGGCCATCGGCCACACGCGTTACTCCACCGCCGGCGACACCGACATTCACAACGCCCAACCCTTTGCCGTCGCCTGTAACAAGGGTAAAATAGCGGTCGCGCACAACGGCAATCTCACCAACGCCGCCGAGTTGCGCCACGATCTCGAATGCGAAGGCTCGATCTTCCAAGCCTCGAGCGACACCGAAGTCGTCCTTCACCTCGTCGCCCGCTCCCGTGAGCGCACCATCTCCGGCGCGCTGCGCGAGGCGCTGCTGCAGATGGAAGGCGCCTTCTCGATGGTCTTCCTCGCCGAGGACCGTGTCATCGTCGCCCGCGATCCCCAGGGCTTCCGCCCGCTCGCCATGGGGCAGATGGAACTCTCCGGCGGTAAGAAGTGCTACGTCTTCGCTTCCGAAACCTGCGCCTTCGATCTCATCGGCGCGGTCTATCTGAGCGACGTCGAGCCGGGCGAAATGGTCATGGTCGGTCCGGAAGGCCTCACCCGCGAGCGCTACACTCCCGAACAGCCGCGCGCTCAGTGCGTCTTCGAGCACGTCTATTTCTCCCGCCCCGATTCGATCGTGTTTGGGCGCTCCGTGCAGGAATCGCGCGAGATGCTCGGCCGCCTGCTCGCGCGCGAGCACCCGGTCGAGGCAGACGTCGTCGTCCCGGTGCCGGACTCGGGCGTCGCGGCGGCCATCGGCTTCGCCGCGGAATCCGGAATTCCATTCCGCCACGGACTTATCCGCAGCCATTACATCGGGCGGACCTTTATCGAGCCCAGCCAGGCCATCCGCGACTTCGGCGTCAAGCTCAAGCTCAACCCGGTGCGCCACCTGCTCGAAGGCCGGCGCGTCGTGCTGGTGGACGATTCCATCGTGCGCGGCACCACCAGCCGCAAGATCGTCCGCATGGTCCGGCACGCCGGCGCGCGCGAAGTCCACATGCGCATTTCGTGCCCGCCCACCAAGTCGCCCTGCTTCTACGGCGTCGATACGCCCACCCGGCGCGAACTCATCGCGGCCAACAGCACCGTCGAGGAGATCCGCCGCTTTCTTGACGCCGACAGTCTGGGCTACCTATCGCTCGCCGGTCTGCGCCAGGCTGTCGCCGACGACCGCTGCGAGTACTGCTACGCCTGCTACACCGGCAACTATCCCACCGACCTCGTCAACATCGAGCAGTTGATGCGCACCAAGGAGCAGCGCAGCTAGCCGAGGATTGATGCCCCCTGTCGTCGCGCCTTCCGCCCAGCACGTCCCGCACTCCAGAATTCGCGAGTTGGCCGAGATCGCGATGTCGATGGATGGCGTCTTCAAGCTCTACTTCGGCGAATCGAGCCTGCCGACGCCCGAATACATCCGCCGGGCCGCGCAGAAAGCGATGGCCGACGGCTACACCTTCTACACGGAGAATGCCGGGCTTCTCTCGCTACGCCGCACGCTGGCCGACTATTACCGGCGCCTGCAGAAAGTCGAACTCAATCCGGAAAACGAGATTGTCGTGACCGCCTCCGGGGTGCAGGCGCTCAACGTCGGCATCCGCTGCACGCTCGATCCCGGCGACGAGGCCATCGTGCTCACGCCAGCCTGGCCCAACGGTGGCGCCAGCGTCCTCATGGCGAACGCCATTCTCCGCGAAGTTCCGCACCCCTTCCGTGATGGCCGCTATGCCATCGATTTCGATGCGCTCGAACAGGCCATCGGTCCCCGAACAAGGCTCCTCATCTACACCTCGCCCTCCAACCCCCTGGGCTGGGTGGCCACCGATGAGGAACAAGCGGGGCTGCTCGATTTCGCCCGCCGCCACAACCTCTGGCTGCTCGCCGACGAGGTCTACGACCGCCTCTACTACCGCACGCCCGCGCTCGGAACGCCGGTCCCCTCGATCCTCCGCCTCGCCACCCGCGACGACGCCGTCATTGTCGTGCAGTCTTTCTCGAAAACGTTCTGCATGACCGGCTGGCGCGTCGGCTGGCTCATCGCAAGGCGGGATCTGGCGCGCAAAGCGGCCGAGCTGAACGAGTTCATCATCTCCCACGCGCCCAGCTTCGCGCAGCGCGCCGGAGAAACCGCACTCGTCTGGGGTGAAGCGGAAATCAGGAACATGCTCGGCCGCCTGAAGCAGAACCGCGATTTCTGCCTGGCAGCGCTCCGCAAAGCCTCGCGCGTCACGGTCCCGCCGCCCGAGGGAGCGTTCTATCTTTTCCCGCGAATCGAAGGGGTCGCCGATTCGTTCGACTTCTGCCGCCGCCTGCTCGAGGAAACCCAAGTCGGTCTCGCGCCCGGCGTGGCGTTCGGCGCCGGAGGCGAAGGCGCCGTGCGAATTTGCTACGCCGCCCAGCCCGAAATTCTCCAGCCAGCGATGGAGCGCTTCGTGAGCTTCGTCAACGGCTAGATCTGCGGTCGATCTCCGCAAGCCTGTCGGGCCGCTTGATCGCGGTCGAAACGCTTCCGGGCGGAGCAATCGTGAACGGAACGGTCGCGGCGAATCGTGGCGAGAAGCCTGTCGTGGTCACCCACGCCTCGACGGTGTAGGCGCCCGGCTGCAGCGTCCCAGCCCACGGGACCAGAACCGTCACGCTCCACTCATCCGTCACCGTGCGCTGGTGCAGCGATTGTATGAACATGATGCCCCGCGACCACGTCCAGAGCGCATTCCCGTCGCTATCCTTGAGGACGAAGTCGTATTCCTGCCCGGAGGAGAACGGCAGTTTCAGCGGCGCTGGCGAGTTGTTCTGAAGCCGGAATGTCGTCGATGCGGCGCCTATATCGACCGCCACGCTGAACCTCGCGCTCGGAGCGGCATCGATGACGAGATTCCCGACCCGCGCGTGGATGAGGTCGTACCGGCGCGGCCCGGCGAACGAAGTCTCGGTGCGGCGCAACATGCCGAGATGCTCCGCGTATTGCTCCTGTTCCAGCCCTGCGTCCGCGCACGTGAATGTGCGGTACCGGATCTCCAGCACATCGGCCACCGGCCCGGCTGGGCCGTCGTGGTTGCCGCGTTTCTCCAGCGTCTGGCCTTCTTGCTCGCAGAGCCGCTTCGGCGCTATCCACCAACCGCGTTCGAACGGCTCGAACGACGTGAGCAGGATCTCTTGACCGCGCGCTTCGTCCAGGTACACCAGCGCTCCGTAAACCTCCTCGATTCGCACGAGCAGATCCGACTCCGCGTACCCTGTCAGCCTGTGATACACCTTTCCGCCGGACGTCACGGGCGCGCCCACCCGGACGGTGAATGTCTGGCCGGTCGCAGGCTCTCGATACGTCCACGTATTGCCATCCTGCAACGGAAAGAAATCCGCGCCCAGCAGTGCGCAGGCGCTCAATACAGTCGCGACGATTACCGGCTTCAGCATAATCATCTCTCCTCTGAACGGATATCCCACCGCGATCTTATAACAATCTCACACCCATCCGCCAGCATATGGCCGGATACAATAGTTGTATGTCTGACACGTGGAAAATTGCGGGGCGGGAGTTTCGCTCGCGGCTGATCGTCGGCACCGGCAAATATCGCAGCTTTCAGGAGATGGTGCGCTGCCATGAGGCTTCCGGAGCCGACATGGTCACCGTAGCCGTCCGCCGTGTCAACCTGACCGACCGCTCCAAGGAGTCGATGCTCGACTTCATCGACCGCAAGAAGTTCTTCATCCTGCCCAACACCGCCGGCTGCTACTCCGCTGACGAAGCCGTCCGAACCGCGCGCCTGGCCCGCGAGGTCGGCCTCTCCGAATGGATCAAGCTGGAAGTCATCGGGGACGAGAAGACGCTCTTCCCGGACAACGCCGGCCTGCTCGAAGCCACGCGAACGCTGGTCAAGGAAGGCTTCATCGTCCTGCCCTACACCAACGACGATTTGGTCAACGCGAAGCGCCTCATCGAAGCCGGCGCCGCCGCGGTCATGCCGCTCGGAGCCCCCATCGGCTCGGGCATGGGAGTGCAGAACTTGGCGAACCTGCGCATCCTCCGCGAGATGATCACCGAAGTCCCGCTCATCGTCGACGCCGGAGTCGGCACCGCCTCCGACGCCGCCATCGCCATGGAGCTGGGCTACGACGGAGTTCTCATGAACACCGCCATCGCCGCCGCCGAAGACTCCGCGAAAATGGCCGCCGCCATGAAGCTTTCCATAGAGGCCGGCCGCCTGGCCTATCTCGCCGGCCGCATGCCCAAAAAACTCTACGCCACCGCCAGCAGCCCGCTCTCGGGAATCGTCCGCTAGGAGGTGCTGTTCGCGCAAGGCGATCCGGCCGACGCCGTCTTCTATATCGAAAAGGGAAAGGTCAAGCTCACCGTCGTTTCCAGGCAGGCCAAGGAAGCCGTAGTCGCGATTCTAGGGCCGGGAGATTTCTTCGGCGAGGGATGCCTGGCGGGGCAGATGTTTCGCATGTCAACCGCCGCCGGAATGTCCGAGTGCGTCATCATCAAGCTGAAGAAAGCGACCGGTGTCCGTGCGCCCATGAGGAGCCCGCCTTTTCCGAGTTGTTTCTCGCTCATTTGCTCTCGCGAAATGTCCGGATTGAGGAGGATCTGATGGATCAGCTCTTCACCCGTTCACGAGTGAGCTTCTTTATGAACCGGTTTCGCAAGTTGGGATTCATCGACTACAACGGCGGATTGCAGGTTCAACAGCTCTCTGCTGCACGTTGTGCTGCACGATTGAACCCGCTGCGGCAGCCGGTCCTTTCAACGTCGCCCGCCCAAACTGAGCAGTCTTGACCAGACACGCCTGCCGGCAAAGCCTTAAGGTGGGACACTGGAGTACTGTGCCACCGCGCCAAGGGCTAGGGATGTCCACCTTGATCCGGCAACTTTCCATTGTGCGCTCCGGGGCCACGTGCGCGGCGCCGTCCGGGGCCACCGGCCCGTAGCGAACCGGCTTATGTCTCGATGAGGATCCTGCTCTATTGTCCCGACAACGGCGTGACCCGGAACTTCATGCCGCACTTGTGGATGTTTCTGCTGCAGGCGATCACCCCGCCAAATCACGAAGTGCTGCTGATCGACGGCAATACTCAGCCCATGAGCGATGCCGAGATCGTGTGTTATATCGGCGCGAATCAGATCGACCTGGTCGGCATTGGGGCGATGACGCGCATGATCGCCAAGGCCTACCGCGTCGCCGATGCGGTCCGGGCCGCCGGCGTGCCAGTGGTCATGGGCGGACCACACGTCACCGAGGTTCCCGGCGAAGCGCTCGGCCGCGATGGCGGCGTGCGTCATGCCGACGCCATCGCGCTGGGCGAGGCCGATGAGACGTGGCCTCGGATCGTAGAAGACGCGACGCGGGGCGAATTGAAGGAGATCTACGCGCCGGTAGACGCATTCGGGCAGGAGCACAAGCCGGGTCTGGAGAATTACCCGGTCATCCCGTGGGAATCGATCGATATCGGCCAATTCAACCGGATCCCCACTGCGTTTCGGGCGCTGATGCGGACATTCAACTGGGACTGGGAGACGTTCCACATCATTCCCATCGAGTCCGGGCGCGGCTGCCCCTACGGCTGCGAGTTCTGCACCGTGACCGGTTTTTTCGGCGACTCGATCCGCTTTCGCTCCAACCAAAGCATCGTGGACGAAATGCTTCGGCTGAAGGCGTGCGCGCAGAGGACGCGAGGGCAGATCGCCGTTTTCTTCGTCGACGATAACTTCGCCATCAACGTGAAGCGCACGAAGGCTTTGCTGCGCGACATTATCGCGGCGGGAGCGCAACTCTCCTGGGTGGGCCAGATCAGCGCCAACCTGCTACGGGATGAAGAGTTAGTGGACCTGATCGCGGAATCGGGCGGCAGATGGATCTTCATCGGGATGGAGTCGCTCGACCCGGCCAATCTCGCCAGCGTCAACAAGAGCTTCAACAAGCCCGGTGAGTATGCCCAGGTGCTGCAACGGCTCGCCCGCAGACACGTCTACGCAATCACCTCGTTCATTTTCGGGCTGGACAACGATTCCCCCGGCGTTGGCGAGCGCACTCTGATGCAGATTCGCCAGTGGCCCCCCGTGCTGCCCGTCTTCGGACAGATCACCCCCTTCCCGGCGACTCCTCTGTATGAGCGGCTGGAGAAGGAAGGGCGCTTGGCGCGGCCGAAACACTGGCTCGAGTTCGCTCCTTTTCAAATGGCGCACACACCCCGGAACATGACCATCTCCGAGGTTCAGGCCGAGGTCCGCTACGCCTGGTTGAACTCCTACAGCCCCGCGGCGACGGCGGACGCCATTGAATCCATCGCGGACGAGCCTGTTCCGTATAAGATCAGCCACCTGATTGCACGGATTTTCTTCCGTGGGATCTACTTCCCGCCGAAGGGAGCCTGGGGCTGGCTCAAGGTGATCGCGCTAAATCGAGGCTCGATCTTCCGCATCCTCAAGGAGTCCTTTACGAAGTGGAGCGGAGCGCCCGGCCGCCGCGCGAACCTGAGCTTCGAGACAGGTGAGCGCCCGCCGGAAGCGGCCGACCTGTGACGAGACAATCCCGCCGGCTGCCGTCTGCGCGAAGACCAAGGACAAGACCATCGCGAAGCAGGGCCTGCGCAGTTGCCCACACGAACACTGCACGCGCCTGACAATTTCGAGACAACTGACGCCGCCCCCCAATCGTATAACTGATCTGGAGGTCACAAATCATGCGTCGATCGGCACTCATGTTCGCAGCGTTATTCTGGTTTGCCGCCATTCCACTGCACGCCCGCGATCCCCAGCAGCTCCGCCTCAATTGGGAAGAAGTGGACCCGCACATCGCAGGCAAGAAGGTCTCCCTGGTGCTCCCCGACGGCACGCACATCGCAGGAAAGGCCCTCGCGGTCGAGCCGGCCGGCCTGCGCATGAAAGTAAAGAAGTCCTCCAACACCAGCGCGCAGCCCAAAGGCGAGCAACTGATCCCCCGCAACGCCATCTCCGTGCTGCGCATCGCCGACTACCGCAAGCTGGGCAGGCTGCTCGTCACCACAGGCGCGCTCGCCGTCGCAGGAGGAATCGTGGCAGGCTCCGAGATCAACATTTACGAAGGTCCCGCGCTGATCGCCGTGCCCGCGGCGATCGCGGCTGGAATGGTGGGTACGGGCTTCGCAGGCTACTACGCCGGCAAAGCCATCGACAAGAGAGTCACCGAAATCTGGATCGCGCCCGACGCGAAGTAGCCCCTACTTGTGCGCTACCAGCACCCGCGAAGGATAGAACGATTGCCGCACCACCCGGTCCTTCGTGATCCGGAAACTCGACGCCTCGATCAGCGAAGGCACGTGGTGCGCCACCTGCCGTCCCCAGAACGCCGGCGCCACGCCGCCCGCCACCTTATATATGCGGTTGAACAGCTTCACGTTCTGGCCGATGCAGACCAGCGCCAGCCGGCCCTTCGGCCGCAGCACCCGGCGGATCTCGGCCAGCGCCCGAACGATGTCCTCGGCCGCCAGCAGCTCCAGCAGGTAGCAGCAAAGAACAACGTCGAAGCTCTCGCTCCGGAACGGCATGTACCGCGCATCCACCGCCTGGCAGTACGCCGCTGCCTCGGGGAATTCGCGCCGCACACGGTGGTGCGTCCGGTGCGCCATGTTCGGCGATAGATCCACCCCAACGCATGCGCCGTTCGGATTCGCTCGCACCACCCGCCGGAACATCTCTCCCGACCCGGTCGCCACCTCGAGCACTTTCATCCCGTCCCGAACCTCGGCCGCTTCCAGGGCGCAGCGGTGCGCACGCGCATGGAACAAATACGTCGAGATCGGATAGACGACGGCCAGCCTGTCGTAGACCTGCCGCGTGCGGTCGGCGATCGTCCTCGGTAGACCGTTCCCGCCGAGTGTGAGCACTAACGATTCAGAGTTGTTCAAGAGCGAGCCTTTCCGTCTTTCAAGGCGCTATCACGCCGGCGCCAAATCCGACTGCAACTCGGGAATTTCAATTTCGATGCGCGTTCCATGTCCCGGCTTGCTGTCGATCCGCATCCGGTAGTCGTCGCCAAACAGGACCTTGAGCCGTTCATCCACGTTGCTGAAGCCGACGCCCTGCTCGCGTAGCGTGGCCAGCTTCGCCTCGGGTATGCCCACGCCATCGTCCTCCACCAGCAGGACCAGCCGGCCTTCTCTTAGACTACTTCGGAACCGTACAACTCCGCCATCGACTTTGCTGCTCAACCCGTGCTTGACGGAGTTCTCGATCAGTGGCTGCAGCAGCATGCTCGGGACCAAACGATCGAGGGTGGACGGGTCCACCTCCTTCTCGAACCGCAGCTTCTCTCCGAACCGGATCATCTCGATCGAAAGGTAGTCATTGATGAAGTCTAGCTCATCCACGAGTGGGCTGAAGTTCTCGTGCTTCCGCAGCAGCCGCCTCAGAATATTCGACAGCTTGTACACCACCGCGCGCGCCTGCTGCGGGTTCGTCCGGATCAGCGACGACACTGTGTTCAGCGTGTTGAACAGGAAGTGTGGGTTGATCTGCCGGCTCAGCGCCGCCATGCGCGCTTGCAGCAGCAGCCGCCGCTGCTCCTCGATCTTCGTCTCGTTCCGCGTGTTGTTCCAGATCTTCAGCGGAAGCGTCACCGCCAATAGCGCCGCCACGTACACCGCGATGAAGTTCAGCGGGTGCGGGTTGTCCGGGTACATCGCAAAGACCCGCTTCGGCCAGCGGTGGTGCAGAGCGAGTTGCAGAAACTCGGCGAACATGATGGCCAGCAGAAAGACGAGTTGGAAAGCCGCTCGGTAACGGTTTCCCCGCTTCACGAAGATTCGATAGAGACTGAGATCGAAGAACGGTGAGAAGCGCCAGACCTCTTCCGTGTCCGGCGCTGCGTCGCGCAGCAGCCCGCCCATCGCGCCCACCCCAATCAGCAGCGGCATCGCAACGTACTCGTGGTGAATCATCGCCGGAATCGAAATCACCGCGCCGGAGAGCGCCCCAGTGAAGTATCCGCCCAGCAGCCCCGCCACGAGGCTGCCCTCCAAACCAAGATCGACGGCGTTGTAGTGCGCGACCACCCGCACCGCGACCCCCGCCCCGAAGATGCTCGAGAAACTCAGCGCCAGCAGGAAACGCTGATTCAGCGTGCGCTCCTCCCGCAAGAGCAGCCCTTTGAAGCGGTTGGATCGAACCAGGAAGCTCGCCAGCGAGGCCACCACGCCGAGGCGAATCATCAGAACGATCAGGTGTTCTTCCGGCATGGCGCCTCGTCCATTATAATGAAGGGAATACAGCGCTTTCAGCACTATGTCGGACAACGGCGGAAACTCTCGGTGTCGCAGGGTCGCCCAAGCGGACTTCCCTACACGCTTCGGCCGCTTTCGCATCCATGCCTTCGAGGGCCGTTATCGCGAAGAAGTGGAGGAGGCCGTCGCGCTCGAGATGGGCGATCTCTCGGCGCCCGAGCAGCCGCTCGTCCGCATCCATTCCGAGTGCCTCACCGGAGACGTCTTCCACAGTCTGCGCTGCGATTGCCGCGCGCAGCTCGAATTGGCCCTGGCGGCCATCGCCGAGGAAGGCCGCGGCCTGCTGATTTACGAGCACCAGGAAGGCCGCGGCATTGGCCTGTTCAACAAGCTCCGGGCCTACGAACTCCAGGACCGAGGCGCCGATACCGTGGAAGCCAACGAGTTGCTCGGCTTCAAAGCCGACCACCGTAGCTACGATCTCCCCGGCGACATCCTGCGCTATTTCGGCCTCAAGAGCGTGCGCCTCCTCTCAAACAATCCCGACAAGATAGCCGCCGTCGAGCGCGCCGGCGTCGAAGTCTCCGAGCGCGTCCCCTGCCTCGTTCAGCCCGTCGACACCTCCGAAACCTACCTCCGCACCAAGAAAGAGAAGCTGGGCCACCTCCTCGAAGGCCTGTGAGCCTCAATCTCCTGCTGGCGCCCACTGCCCTCATCGCCGCGGTGTTGTTTGCCGCCGGGCTGCTCGTCGAGCGCTCCGTTCAGTCCCGCGCGGTTCGGCGGTGCGCGCTTGTGGCTGAGCTGCTCCTGGCAATTCCCGGTCTGCTCTTCGTCGTCCACTACACCCACCTGTTCGATCGCGCGATGTGGTTCTACCAACTCCGCGCTGCGCCCGGCAGCGAACTCGCCGCCGCCGGAATGGGAATGCTCGCCGGCGCGCTCTACGCCTGGTTCGCTCCCGAGACGTTTCTCGAAAAAGCAGCGATCCCCGGCGTCTTGCTGCTGCTGATCGCGCCCTACGCGAAGCCAATCCTGGCCCCGCTCGATCTCGACCAACTGAGGGCGGATTGTCCGGGAGAGGTCTGCCTGCAAAGCACGCCATCCACCCGCGGTCCCGCCAGCGCGGCCACGCTGCTGAAGGCCCTGGGCCAGCCGGCCTCTGAGCGCGAACTCGCCCTCGAGTGCTTCACCTATCGCGGTGGAACAGAGAACTGGTATCTGGCCCGAGCCTTCCGCCGTAGAGGTTTCCGCACCGAGTTCCTGACGTCCACCTCAAGCTGGCCATGCCCCTCAATCGCAGGAGTGACGCTACGCGGAGGCGCCGGCCACTTCATCGCCATCCTGATCAAACGCCAGACGCCCTCGTCGTCGCCGACCCCCTCCACGGCAAACTCATCATCCCGAGAAGCGATCTCCCCAACCGCTTCCACTTCACCGGCTTCTTCCTAACGGTCCAGCCTACCCAACTTCGCTAAGCTAGGTAGCTTATGGCCGACTCGAAACCGCTAGTTGCCCTCATGATGGGGAGTAAGTCCGACTGGGACACCATGCGCCACGCCGCTGAAACGCTGGACAACTTCGGCGCGTCCTACGAAGCGCGCGTGCTCTCAGCTCATCGCACACCCGAGCAGACGGCGAAGTACGCCACCGAAGCCGCCGGCCGCGGTTTCGAAGTCATCATCGCAGCCGCCGGCGGAGCCGCGCACCTGGCCGGCGTGGTCGCCGCCCACACGCTGCTTCCCGTCCTCGGCGTCCCCATCGAAAGCCCCTCTCTCAAGGGCCTCGATTCGCTCCTCTCCACCGTGCAGATGCCCGGAGGAATCCCCGTCGGCACGCTCGGCATCGGCAAAGCTGGTGCGACAAACGCCGCCCTGCTAGCCATAGCGATCCTCGCCCTCAAGCGCCCGGAACTCCTACAAAAGCTCCAAGCCTTTCGCGAAGAGCAAGCCCGCAAGGTCCTCGAACAAACGCTCCCATGAGACTTCTCGCGTTCTCTCTACTCCTCTCGCTGGGCGCACTGGCGCAGGCCCCGCCCAGGATTCTCCAGATCTATCAGGACCAACTCAAACTCGGCGCGGTTGCCCGATACGAGCAGATCGAAGCCGGCGCCAGCCAATCCTGCCGCGACAGGAAGTGCCCGAACCCCTACCTCGCCATCCGATCGGTCAGCGGCCTGGGCGAAGTCTGGTTCCTGAACGGCTACGATTCCTTCGCAACCATGGAGCGCGTCTGGGAGCAGTACAGCCAGAACGCCCCGCTCACCGCCGATCTGAACCGCGTCGCCGAGATGAAAGCCGACCTGGTCTTTCAGCCCCGCACCATCCTCGCCCGCTACCGCGAAGGCCTGAGCCGCGAATCGGGAACGCCTTTCTCCCGAATGCGCTACGTCGCCATCGAGACCGTCGGCGTGCGCCCCGGCGCCATCGACGATTATGAGCAGGCCCGCTTGATCGCCAAAGCCGCGCACGAAATGGCGAAGTCCCCCGAAGGCCACCTCGTCTATCAAGCCGTTTCCGGAACCCTCGACGGCGCGTTCTTCATCCTGACGCCCATGCGCTCCGTTCAGGAACTGGAAACCGTACGGGGTCACAACCGCCAGCGCGACGCCAAACTGCTCGAGCTTCTCCGCAACAGCGTCGTCAGCTCAGAAACCGCCCTGTTCGCGGTAAGCGCACCTATGAGTTACCCCGCTCAGGAATGGGTCGGAGCCGATCCCGGCTTCTGGAGCGGCAAGCCCCACGCCGACGCCCCGCAGTAAGCCTACTCGCTCCGCAGCGTCACAACCGGGTCCAACCGCGCCGCTCTCCGAGAGGGTACCCAAGCCGCCACCACCGCCACAGCGAGCAGCGCCACCACAGCGCCCGCCAGCGTGGCCGGATCGTTCGGCTTCACACCGTACAGCGCGCTCCCTGTGAGCCGCGTCACTGCCAGCGCCGCCGGAATTCCGAGCGCCGCGCCCGCGCCCGCCAGCAG
>Ga0209683_10000711_pt1 | contig 12783 bp, 11 predicted proteins | sample DOMMetBare2Fresh_FD_187474 | JGI IMG/M metagenome (GOLD analysis project Ga0209683, IMG submission 187474) | Wetland sediment microbial communities from St. Louis River estuary, USA, under dissolved organic matter induced mercury methylation -... | ecosystem: Environmental > Aquatic >... | reverse complement strand
GCACATGTCCGACGTGGATCGGATCAAAACTGCCGCCGAGCAGGCCTATGGGCCGCGGGTGCGTCATGCCGTGCGCTGGATTTCTGACCACAGAGACACGGAGTGAACAGAGAAAACCGAAACGAGTCCTTCTCCGTGGTCTCTCAGCCTCCGTGTTGAAGCCGGGTCTTTCATTGGTTTGCCGAAGACGGAAATCACACCCACTCGCGTGGCCGCAGAAAGTCCGAATACAACTTCGCTTCGCTGCTTCCTGGCTCGGGCTGCCAGTCATAGCGCCACTTCACGATCGGCGGCAGCGACATCAGGATCGACTCGGTCCGTCCGCCGGACTGCAGTCCGAACAGCGTACCGCGGTCGTACACGAGGTTGAATTCGACATAGCGACCACGCCGGTACGCCTGGAAGTCGCGCTCGCGCTCGCCGTACGGGTGGCTCCGGCGCCGCTCGACGATGGGCACATAGGCCTCGAGAAATCGATCACCCACCGATCGCATCAGTGCGAAGCTGCGCTCGAATCCGAGGGCATGGAAGTCGTCGAAGAAAATGCCGCCGACGCCACGTGGTTCGCCGCGATGCTTCAGAAAGAAATACTCGTCGCACCACTTCTTGAAGCGAGCGTGATACTCGACGCCGAACGGTTCGAGCGCGGCTTTGCAGGCGACATGGAAGTGGCGCGCGTCCTCTTCGAAGCCGTAATACGGCGTCAGATCCATGCCGCCGCCGAACCAGTACACATCGGGCGCGCCTTCTCCACGCGCGACGAACATCCGTACATTCATGTGGACGGTCGGCACGTAAGGGTTGCGCGGATGGAAAACGAGCGAGACGCCCATTGCCTCGAAGCCGCGGCCGGCCAGTTCGGCCCGTGCCGCGGTGGCCGACGGCGGCAGCTTGGCACCCTTGACGTGCGAAAAACCCACGCCGCCGCGCTCGAGCAGGTCCCCTTCCTCGATGATGCGTGTGAGCCCGCCGCCGCCCAGTGCTGAATCGGCGGGCTTCTCCCACACGTCATGCGCGAAGAACTTGCCGTCAAGTTCCTCGAATCTTGCAACGATGCGCTGCTGCAGTCCCAGCAGGAATTCGCGCACCGATTGTGAATCGACGAACTCGCTCATGTCTTCAGGTGCCGCCCGATGAACTCGAGCACGGCCTGATACCAGGCGACGATGTTCTTCGGTTTCAGGATCCAGTGATTCTCGTCCGGGAACAGCAGCAGTTCGCTCGGAACCCCGTGGTACTGCATCGCCTCGAACAGGTTCAGCCCTTCGTTGATGGGACAACGATAATCGAGCTCGCCGTGGATGATCAGGACGGGCGTCTTCCAGTTCCTGATGTGACGGATCGGCGCAAAGCGATCGAACTTCGCCATGTCGGCGTAGGGATCCTCGCCGCCCATCTCCAGGTACCACCACGCCGGGTGATCGGTGGTGCCAGTGAACTGTGCCATCGTCACGATGCTTGCGTGCGTGATCAGGCACTTGAAACGATCGGTCTGCGTGCCGATCCAGTTCGTCATGTAGCCGCCGAAGGATCCGCCCATCGCCATCGTGCGCGCGGCGTCGATCTCCGGTCGCGCGACCAGCGCATCGGTGACCGCCATCAGGTCCTGGTAGCACTGATCACCCCAGACATTGCCCCAGATGCCCTGGATGAAGTCCTGGCCGAAGCCGGTCGAGCCGCGCGGGTTTGGCAGCACGACCGCATAGCCGGCTGCGACCGTAAGCAGCGGATTCCAGCGCCAGTGCCAGCCGTCGACGTCCATGCCGATCGGACCGCCGTGGATCCACACCAGCAACGGCAATGGCCTCGTCGCGCCTTTCGGCTTGAGCAGAAAACTCTGGATCGGCGCGCCGTCAGTCGACGGCGTCGTCATGCTCTCAACCTGCGCCCACTCAGCCGCTGACGTGAAGCCGGAAAGGCGCGCCAGCGTCCTTGGTGTCGACACCGGGCTGGCATCGACGACGAAGCATTCGGGTGCGTCGAGCAAGGTCGAGCGGATGCCTGCAATCCGGCCATCCGCAAGTGCGTGGAGGTTGGTATGCATGCCGCCCGCGGCCCAGCCGGTGATGCGCTCGACGGTACCGTTGGTGGCATCGATCGTGAATACCGGCGTGTGGCCTTCGTCGTCGGCGGTGGCGACCAACTGCTTCCCATCGCTGCTCCAGCGCGCAAGTGCCGGCCACCGGTCCCAGTGAGCAGCAAGCTGCCGCATTTCGCCGCTGGCCACGTCGATGATCGTTGCCAGCGGGCGCATCACCGTCTTCGGGCTGCGTACGCTACGCGTCGTGGCGATGCGATTGCCGTCGGGCGAGAAAAGCGGCGCGTCGAACATCACGTTGTCCGCCTGGCCAAGCACCCGCTGCGCGCGCGTATCGAGTTCGATCACCAGCAGCGTGGTATCGAGTTCGCGGTCCTTGCCCGGGGTCTGCCGTGTCGCGGCGACACGCGTGCCGTCTGCCGAAATGTCCAGCGCCGGCTCGATTGCAAACTCGCGCCGCGCATTGGGCGTCAGATCGACGCGATTGCCGCCCGAGGCGTCACAGGCGATCAAGTGCGTGCAAGGCATATCGGCGTTTTCGTGCAACCAGTGATCCCAATGGCGCACCGGCTGTTGCGTGAAGCGCCGCGCACTGGGCCCGTTCTTGATCCGCTTCGAATGGATTTCCCGCTGCTGGTCGTGCGGCACGCCAGCGATCAACGGCGCGAACAACACCAGCCGATCCGCCTTGCAGGCGAACTTGAAGACTTCGACGCCGAGCGGCTCGTCGGTCAATTGCTGCGGCTCACCTCCCTCCTTCGGCAGCAGCCAGACCTGCATACGTTTGTCGGCCTCTTCGTCCGGCTTGAGCTCGTTCGGCTGCCGGTTCGACAGGAAGCCGAGCGAGCCGTCGTGGCGAAAACAGGGCGCGCTGTCCTTACTATCTCCGCGCGTGAGCTGAACCGCGGCGTTGCCATCGGTGGGCACACGCCACAGATCGCTGACATACTTGGCGCCGTCGCGGTCGAGACGCTGCACCGCCACTGCAAGCCAGGTCCCGTCGGGTGAAGCCGCGATCTCCGTGACGCGCCTGAGCGCGATGTGTTGTTCGACGTTGTACGGGACGTTGGTCATTTGCTGCTGGGCGATTTCACGAGGGCGTCATTGTGCCGTATTGGTCTGTCGATCCAGCACGTGCGCGACGAACGATTCGCGCACTGCTTCGACGTCGAGATCCTGCGTAATCAGCACCAGCCGCGATGTCATATCGTCGGTCGGCCACGCAGCCAATCGCACTGGCGGATGGAATACATGATGTACGCCCTGAATCACCACCGGCTGCGCTTCGCCCTGCAGATTCAGCAAGCCCTTGACGCGCAAAAGCTGCGGCCCATGCTGCGTGCGCAGCGCGGCGAGCCAGGCCTGCACGCGCAGCCAGTCCAGCGGCTCGCTGGCGGTGAGTGACAAGGCATCGATCCCTGCGTGTGCTGTGGCGTGATCATGCCCAACGTGCCGGGCCAGTTCACCCCAGCGCTGGCGTGTTGGAGGGGACAACAGCACCCGCGGTTCGACTGCGCCGTTCAGGCACGGATCAACCCGCGCGTGCCGGTTCAGCGCTGCGACGGCGGCGCGTGTCTGTGCATCGCGTTCCGGTGCGAGATCGAGCTGTGTCAGCAGAACTTGGTCGGCGAGCGCGACCTGCTTGCGCGCCTCGGCGTGCTGCGCCAGTCGCTCAGCCCCGCAGGGTGCATCGACCGTGGTGACAATCTGCGCCGGCGCAAGAAAATGCGCGGTCAGTGGATTACCGAGCGTCAGATGGACGATCGGAGCGGGATCGGCCAGTCCCGTCGTTTCAATGACAATCCGCCTGAAATCGATGCGTGCTTCGTCGCGCCGCACCAGCAATTCGCGCAAGCTGGTTTCCAGATCCGAGCGCACGCTGCAGCAGATGCACCCGCTCTTGAGCACGATCATCTCGCCGTCAACCGATTCGACCAGCCAATGGTCAAGGCCGATCGCACCGAATTCATTGATGATGACCGCCGTGTCGGCGAACGCAGGCTGGCGCAGCGCATGGTTCAGCACCGTCGTCTTGCCGCTGCCGAGAAAACCGGTCAGTACAGTCACCGGCGTGCGCGCCTCGGATTCATCGGAGCCGAACCAGCTCATCGTATCCCTTGCATGCGCCATGCAATCGCGCGGCGCGGGCAACTAGCATAGCCGGGCTGTCTCGAGTCGATCGACCCAAACCAAGGAGAACAAGATGGACGAGTCTCGCCACGAAAATGCCGCGGCCAGTGACGCTTTGACACCGCTGGACGTTTCCGGCGCCAATCCCCGGCGCGATTTCTTCAAAGCTGCCGCGGTGGCGGGCGCCGTCGGCGCCGTGGCCGGCGCGCTGCACGGCAAGTACGCGAGCGCACCGCTGATCTCGGATGCGCATGCGCAGGCCGGCGCGCCGCAGAAATGGTGGCCGTCGCGCTGGGGCGCGGCGGACGAGGCCGGCGCATCGAACTGGATCACGCCAGAAAAGGTCCTGGACGCGGCGAAGTGGATTCGTGAAGGCAAGATCTATCGCATCGGTCGCATCTACGAATCCGGCATGCCGATGTTCGGCGCGCGCGTGTTCGCGCTGCGCATTCCCGGCGCGCCCACGGGCGGGCCGTTCGGCGAAAACAAGCTCGTCTACAACGACGAGTTCCTGAGCACCGAGGTCGGTCAGGTGGGCACGCAGTTCGACGGGCTCGGCCACATTGGCATGCAGCTTGGCAAGGATGGCGACAAGACGCAGATGCACTACTACAACGGGCTGACTGCTCAGGAGGTCAATGGCACCTATGGTCTGAACAAGCTCGGTGTGGAAAAGGTCAAGCCATTCTTCACCCGCGCACATCTGGCAGACGTGGCGGCGCTGAAGGCCTGGGATGCCGGGCAGGAGGTCACGCTGGCCGACGTGCGCGCCGCGTTCGACAGGCAGGGGATCAAGGAAGCCGACATCAAGGCGGGCGATGCGGTGTTCTTCAACACCGGCTGGGGTGCGCTTTGGATGAAGAACAACGATCGTTTCAACAGCGGCGAGCCGGGCATCGGGCTCGAGGTTGCGCGCTGGGTGGTCGAGAAGCAGCTGGCGCTCGTGGGTGCCGATACCTGGGCCACGGAGGTCGTGCCCAATCCCGACAAGCGGCTCGCGTTTCCGGTGCACGGCGAACTGATCACAAGGAACGGCATCTTCAATCACGAGAACCTGACGTTCGACGAACTGATCAAGGACAGGAAGTACCAGTTCGTCTACATCTTCTCGCCGATGCCGATCAAGGGCGCGACCGGTTCGGCCGGTGGGCCGATCGCCGTCGTCTAGCAGGCGGCCGGCGCCCGCCTACCCGATTGTCGGCGTCCGGCCACGCAGCGCGCGGTGGCCGATGTCGCTGCGATACTGAGCGCCCGCGAACTTGACCTGCTCAGCCGCTTCATAGGCGCGGCGCTGCGCTGCGCGCACACTGTCGCCGAGCGCGGTGACGCACAGCACGCGACCGCCGCAGGTCACGAGCTTGTTCATGCCTTGTCGAAGTTCGGTGCCCGCGTGAAACGTCACGCAATCCTCAGTGTCGGCCGGCAGTTCATCGATGACGTCACCCTTGCGGGGTGCGTCGGGGTAGCCTGCCGCGGCGATCACCACACCGAGGGCGCTGCGACGGTCCCAATCAGCTTCAATCTGGTCGAGCGTGCCGTCGACGGCGTGCTCCAGCAGGTCGACCAAGTCTGATTTCAGCCGCATCATGATCGGCTGCGTTTCGGGATCGCCCATGCGGCAGTTGAACTCAAGCGTTCGCGGCCGGCCGGTGTCGTCGATCATCAGGCCGGCGTAGAGGAACCCCGTGTAGACGATGCCGTCGCTTGCCATGCCCTGGATTGTCGGCAGGATGATCTCGCGCATCACGCGCGCGTGCAGCGTCGGCGTCACGACAGGCGCCGGCGAATACGCACCCATGCCGCCGGTGTTGGGGCCCTGGTCGCCATTGAGCAGCCGCTTGTGGTCCTGGCTCGTTGCAAGCGCCAGCGCGTTGCGGCCGTCGCTCATCACGATGAAGCTCGCTTCTTCGCCGGCGAGGAATTCTTCGATCACCACGCGCGCGCCGGCCGAACCCATGCGGTTGTCGATCAGCATCGCATCGATCGCGGCATGTGCGTCGGCTGTCGAAGTGGCGACGACCACGCCTTTGCCGGCCGCCAGGCCGTCGGCCTTGATCACGATCGGCGCACCCTTGCGCTCGACGTATGCGTGCGCCGCGCTGGCATCCGTGAAAGTCTCGTAATCCGCGGTCGGAATGCCGTGGCGCTTCATGAACGCCTTGGCAAAGTCTTTCGAGCTTTCCAGTTGCGCGGCGGCGCGCGAGGGGCCGAACACGCGCAGCCCATGCGCACGAAACTCATCAACGGCGCCGGCGGCCAGCGGTGCCTCGGGCCCCACAACGGTCAGAGCGACACTATTGCTCCTGGCGAAATCGGCCAGCGCATGAATGTCAGTGAGTGCCACATTGGCGAGCCGCGCATGCGGGCCGGTATCGCGCGCGGTACCACCGTTGCCGGGCGCAAGGAAGACCGTCTGCACGCGTGGCGATTGCGCGAGTTTCCAGGCCAGCGCGTGCTCGCGCCCGCCGCCACCGATGACCATGACTTTCATTGTTCGAGTGCCGCCGTGGTGTACACGGCCTGCACGTCGTCCAGGTCGTCGAGCGCGTCCAGCAGTTTCTGCATCTTCTGCGCGTCTTCGCCGGTCAGCACGGTTTCGGCCAGCGGTTTCATCGTGACCTCGGCAACTGCCGGCGTCAGCGCTGCCTTGGCGAGCGCCTGCTTGACCGCTTCAAACTCGCCCGGCGCGCTGATGACCTCGATCGAAGCGTCTTCATTGGCCACGACGTCCTCGGCTCCCGCATCGAGCGCCACTTCCATCACGCGTTCTTCGGACGCCCCCGGCGCGAAGATAAACTGGCCGCAGTGCTTGAAGTTGAACGCCACTGAACCATCGGTGCCGAGGTTGCCGCCGTTCTTCGACAGTGCGTGGCGCACCTCGGCCACCGTGCGGGTGCGGTTGTCGGTGACGCAGTCGATCATGATCGCGGCGCCAGCGATCCCATACCCTTCGTAGCGTATTTCTTCCAGGCTCTGGCCCTCGGCCTTGCCGGTGCCACGAGCGATCGCGCTGTTGACCTTGTCCTTCGGCACGTTGGCGAGCCGCGCCTTGTCCAGCGCCAGCCGCAGCCGGGCGTTCATTCCCGGATCGCCGCCGCCGTCACGCGCGGCGATCTGAACTTCGCGAATGACCTTGGTCCATAGCGATCCGCGCTTCGCGTCCTGCCGGTTCTTGCGATGCTGGATGTTGGCCCACTTGGAATGTCCTGCCATGGGTATTTTCTATGTCGGGCGTCGGGAGTCGGGCGCGGAGTCTAGCGGAACAGTAGTCGGGAGTCGGGAGCGGGGCCGTACCGTTCGAGGCGCCTCGCGTTTGCGAAGAGTTGAGGAAGACGCCAAGTGCACCGCTCGTGCTTGCGGGAGACGTAAACTCCCAATTTCCGACTCCCGACTCCCGACTCAAAATGGCCGACCCCCTGATCATCGCCAAAGCAGGCATGACCGATCTTGCGCTGCTTCCGGCGCTTGCCAACCGTCACGGCTGCATCACGGGTGCCACTGGCACCGGCAAGACCGTCACGCTGCAGAAACTGGCCGAAAGTTTTTCGAAGATCGGCGTGCCGGTCTTTATGGCCGACGTGAAGGGCGACCTGACCGGCATCTGCAAACCGGGCGCCTTGACCGACAAGATGAAGGCGCGCCTCGAGATGCTCAAGCTCGACACGCCGAAATGGGAGGGGTGTCCGGTCACCCTGTGGGATGTCTTTCAGGAGCAGGGCCATCCGGTGCGCGCGACGATTTCCGACCTGGGGCCGCTGCTGCTGTCGCGATTGCTCAACCTCAATGAGACGCAGGAAGGCGTGCTGGCGCTGGTGTTCAAGGTCGCCGATGACAACGGCCTGCTGCTGCTCGACCTGAAAGACCTGCGTGCGCTGCTTCAATACGTCGGCGACAACGCCGATCAGTTCAAGACGCAGTACGGCAATGTGTCGTCCGCATCGATCGGCGCAATCCAGCGGGGGCTGCTGCAGATTGACGAGCAGGGTGGAAACAAGTTCTTCGGCGAGCCGATGCTCAACATCGAAGACCTGATGCAGACGACGGACGGCAAGGGCGTGATCAACATCCTCGCTGCCGACAGACTGCTGAATTCGCCGCGACTGTACGGCACGTTCCTGCTGTGGCTGCTGTCGGAGCTGTACGAAAACCTGCCCGAAGTCGGCGACCGCGAGAAGCCCAAGCTGGTGTTCTTCTTCGACGAGGCGCACCTGCTGTTCAACGAGGCGCCGACTGCACTGCTCGACAAGGTCGAGCAGGTGGTGCGGCTGATCCGCTCCAAGGGCGTCGGCGTATTCTTCGTCACGCAGAACCCGCTTGATATCCCCGAAAAGGTGCTGGGCCAGCTTGGCAACCGGGTACAACATGCCTTGCGCGCCTTCACGCCGCGCGATCAAAAGGCCGTGCAGTCGGTGGCCGAGACGATGCGTGCCAATCCGAAGCTCGATATCCAGAAGGCGATCATGGAACTTGCGGTCGGCGAGGCGCTGATTTCATTCCTTGACGCCAAGGGGACGCCCAGCATCACCGAGCGTGCCTTCGTGATGCCACCGGCGAGCCAGATCGGGCCGATCACCCCGGACGATCGCAAGAAGCTGATCCAGGACTCGGCGGTCGCCGGCGTGTACGAAAAAGCGGTCGATCGTGACAGTGCATTCGAGATGCTGAAGGCGAGAGCCGGTACCGGACAAGCGCTTCCAGGCGGGGTGCAGGCGCCTGCCGGCACGGGTGCGCAAGCGCCTGCACCGGCAAGCGAAGGCGGTGGTTTGCTGGGCGGACTGGGCAATATCCTCTTCGGCTCCACCGGCCCGCGCGGGGGACGGCGGGAGGGCATGGTCGATGCGCTTGCCAAGAGCGCGGCGCGCTCGGTCGGCTCCTCGATCGCGCGCGAGATCACGCGCGGCGTGCTGGGCTCGCTGCTGGGCGGGCGGAGGCGCTGAATCCCGATCCGGCGCGCTGATCAGATCGGGCGATCAGATGGTGCTGAAAGATCGCTCCAGTCGACGCCGCGCCGCTGTGCCATCGCCTTGCCAATCGCTTCCAGGTCGCGCCGGGTCAGCACGCGCTTCAGTGCCGGCTCGATCACGCCTTCCTCGATTTCCATGTGGGAGCGGTAGCGGCTGACGTACAGAGCAACGGTTGCCTCGTCCAGCGTGGCCGCCTTGCCGCGCTCGATGTCGGCGAGCGGTCTGCGCAACGCATCCCACATCGCGTGCAATTCCACGTGGTCGTCGAGCAGCCTCGACAACGCGCCCGACACCTTCGCGGCCTGGGGCGGCTCGAGCTGATCGAGCCGGTTGCGCAGGCGTTCAAACAGATCGAGTTCTTCGTCCTCATGGTGGCGCGGTGCCGCTTCGTCGAAGTAACGCCGGATCGAAGTGGCGGTCACGCGCGCGTCGCTGTCGACGCCGCTCTTCTCCATGTGCTCCGACAGCCGCTGCAGCAGGCCGATCATCCGCCGCACACGATCGTGGCAGGCGTTCCAGAGCGCGAGCGGCTGATCGAAGCCTGCCGCGGGTGTGCTGAAGTCGACAATCGATACGGCCATTCCGTGTCTCCACTGCGTCGGCACTGACAGACGCTGCATTTGCCGCCTTCGCGCAGCGTGGCGATGCCGCTGCTGAGCGATGTGGCGGCAAACACAGCGTAGCGTCGCACGAGACGCCGGCGCGCAGTGCAGGCGGTGTCTGTTTGCGTTGAGTCAAGCGCGCGTGGCTGCAGCCTCAGTCGAGGCGCAGATCGACACCCTGCAATCGTACGACCCCCGAGCCCGTGTCAACCTCGACTGCGTCGCCATCGATGCGGACCGACGATGCCACGGCGGGCAGTGCAATCGATGCGCGCAGACGCCAGGTGCGCGCGTCGAGCACGAGCAGGCGCGGCAGGGCGCGGTCGGGAATGAGGAACACCGTGCGGTCGCGCTGCCAGACGGCGCCGTCGGCGGGTCGCGGGTCGCCTCCGGTGTAGACGGTTTCGATGCGGCGGCGCACGTTCAGATTGACGACGTGCAGCTCGCCCCCCGCGACCGCGCCGACCAGGTGGTCGAAGCGAGGTGCAAACAATGCGTCCGTAATCGGCGCGTCGAGCACGACGCGCCTGACGGGCAAGGGGCCACCCGCCGCGATGCCTTCGCCCATCCGGTAATCGTGGACCAGCCCCTCGAAGACAGGTTCGGCGCGTGGGTCGTACGTCAACTCCCACGCCTCGGGCACGTCGGTGAGCAGCGCGATGAAGCTTGATCGCGCCGGCGCATCGAGCACGCGTGCGACGCGGGATCTGTCGCCTCGACGATCGACGACTTCGATGCGCTTGACCGTCGCGCCGGTGCGCGCGTCGACGGCGATCAGGGTGCGCGTCGTGTTGTCGGCGCTCAGGATCCACCGACGATCGGACGATTGCGCGCTCAGCTCATCGGCCTTTGAAGGCATCGCCGCCGCAAACGCGACGGCGATGCCTACCTGCAGCAGGCGCGTGGCACGCCGAGCTACATCGCCAGCAGCCACTCCACCAGTTTCTTCACATCGGCGTCGGGCACCGCCGCGTTGGGGGGCATCGGAACCTGGCCCCAGACGCCGACGCCGCCCTTCTTCACCTTGTCGGAAAGCTTGGCGACGGCGTCCGCTTGCCCCTTGTATTTCTTGGCCACGTCCTTGTAGCTCGGTCCGACGAGCTTCTTGTCGGTTTGATGGCAGGCAAGGCAGTTGTACTTCTTGGCGAGCGCCTCATCAGCACGCACGGCCGCCGGGACCGCAATTGAGGCGCCGATCGCCAGCGCAGCGACTACGTTGCGTGATTTCATCGATCTTTCCTTTCAGTACACGTCGTGCTGCGTGTTGTAGACGTTGAAGTGGCCGGTCGGCGTGATCAGCTTCGGATCCTTGATCACGGCCTTCAGTTTCAGCGTCTTGTCGTCCACCACGACGAGCGCCGACTGCTGGTTCTTCGCGCTCCACACCGAGAACCATACCTCGTCGCCGGCCTTGTTGTACTCCGGCTGCACGACGCGCTTCGCACCTTCGGTGACGCCCGCCCACTCGGCGATCGGCAGTACCTTGAAGCCGGCCTTCAGGTTGGTCGTGTCGTACACGGCAACCGAGCCGCTGATCTTCGGGTCCGGATTCAGCGGCGTGTCGACGTACAGGTGCTTGCTCTTCGGGTGCGTCTTGATGAACAGATTGCCGCCGCCCTGGCCGTCGATCGTCTCACACACCTTCCACGCGTAGTCCTTGTGCTTCGTCGGATCGGTGCCGATCAGCGAGATCTTCTCGCTTCCCAGATGCCCGGTCGCCCATACCGGACCGCATTTCGGATGAACGAAGTTGGCGCCGCGCCCCGGGTGCGGGATCTTGTCCACTTCGACGATCGCCATCTTCTTGCCCTCCTTCGCGTCGACGACCGCAATCTTGTTCGACTGGTTGGCCGCCATCAGCACATAGCGACGCGTCGAATCCCAGCCGCCGTCATGCAGGAAGCGCGCGGTCGGGATCTCGGTCACCGACAGGTTGTCGATGTCCTTGTAGTTGACCATCAATACCTTGCCGGTCTCCTTGACGTTGACGACGAACTCCGGCTTGAAGTGCGAGGCGACGATCGCCGCCACCCGCGGCTCGGGGTGGTACTCCTGCGTATCGACCGTCATGCCACGTGTGGCGACGATCTTCAGCGGCTCGAGCGTGTCGCCCTTCATGATCACGTACTGCGGCGGCCAGTAGCTGCCCGCGATCGCGTACTTGTCCTCGTAGCCCTTGTACTTCGACGTGTCGACCGAGCGCGCCTCCAGCCCGACCCGGATCTCGGCCACGTTGTCGGGCTTCTCCATCCACAGGTCGATCATGTTGATCTTGGCGTCGCGCCCGATCACGAAGAGATACCGGCCCGATGCCGACACGCGCGAGATGTGCACCGCATAGCCAGTCTTCACGATGGTGATGATCTTCTTCGTATCGCCGTCGATCAGCGCCACCTCGCCGGTATCGCGCAGCGTGGTCGAGAAGATGTTGTCGATGTTGTACCTGTTCATCTTCTTCGTCGGCCGCTGACCCGGCGCAACGATGACCTTCCACGTCGCCTTCATTTCCTTCATGCCGAATTCGGGCGGCTGCGGCGGCGTCTGCTGCGTATAGCGCGCCATCAGATCGACGTCGGCGTCGTTGAGTTCGCCCGACGTGCCCCAGTTCGGCATGCCGGCGGGCGAGCCGTACTTGATGAACACCTTCAGGTACTCGGTGCCCTTGTCGATCGTGACGTCGGGCGTCAGTGCCTTGCCGGTCGCCCCCTTGCGCAGCACGCCGTGGCAACCGGCGCAGCGCTCGAAATAGATCTGGCGCGCGCGGTCGAACTCGGCCTTCGACATCTGCGGTGCCTTGGGATTGATGTCCTGGTACATGTCGACACCCGCCAGCGGCGAGCCGCCCGCCTGGTAGCGCGTCTCTGCCTCGGTGGTGGGATGCTTTTCGTCCTTCTTGTCCTGCGCCCAGACGGCCCCAATCGCCAATGCAATGACGGTGCCGACGAAACCCAACAGTTTCAATCTCATGTGTCGCTCCCCAAATGAATCCGAGCGGGCGTCTCGCCCGAGCCGATAATCCGCGCCACGGTAGATAGCGCCGCGTTGCAGC
>Ga0209683_10000709_pt1 | contig 12796 bp, 10 predicted proteins | sample DOMMetBare2Fresh_FD_187474 | JGI IMG/M metagenome (GOLD analysis project Ga0209683, IMG submission 187474) | Wetland sediment microbial communities from St. Louis River estuary, USA, under dissolved organic matter induced mercury methylation -... | ecosystem: Environmental > Aquatic >... | reverse complement strand
TGTAAACCAGCGAACCTGGGGAAGCGGATGCGGGGCGCAGTATTAGATGAATGATGGAGGACTTATTATGGGAAGCGATCCGAAGCGCGAGTTTCTCAGGCATACACTGGCAACGCTTGCCTATCGTGGGGCGAAGGCCGTGCGGGGTGCGCCTGAATCCTTTGCTTCTTTCCAAGCCGCCGACACCTCACGTACACCGCTACAGATCCTGACGCATATCGGCGATCTCATGGACTGGGCTCTGTCAATGGCCAGAGGTGACGAGACGTGGAACAACGCTGTGCCCCTGCCCTGGACTCAGGAAATCGAGCGCTTCCACCGCACGCTCACCGCCGTCGATGACTTTCTGGCTTCTGATACCGAACTGGCTTGCAGTTGCGAACGACTGTTTCAGGGAGCGATCGCCGATTCATTTACGCACGTTGGTCAGCTTGCCTTTCTGCGTCGGATCGCCAGCGCACCCATCCGCAGCGAGAACTACTCCGTCGCTCAAATTGAAGCCGGTCGTGTCAGCAGCGAGCAGTCACCCGCGAAATATGAATTCGATTAAAGTGTCACCAACTACGAGTATTCCCATTCATGGAACGGGAATTTAAGCCGCGGCAGTTGACCGGGGCCCTCTTACCCGCATCTCATGAGCGCTGGCACGCGTTGGGATGTTCGAATTATTTGGCCAAACTTGCCAAAGAGACTGCCAACAGAAGAATCTTCTTGATCCCCTTATAAAACGGTTCAATCTCGCAGTTTTCGGTCAGTGCATGCGCATCGTTACACGGTCCGGCGCCAGTTGAGATCGAGGGAATGCCCGCCAGTAACGCCGCGCTGGAATTGTTTGAGCCGGCATTACCGATTGGCGGAATGAACCCCATCGCTCGATGCACGGCTTCGGTAATTTTTACCAGGTCAGATTCACGATTCCCCGGCAACACTGCGGCGGGCGAGGTTGAGATCACCTCGGTCTTTACCGTCATTCCCGCCCGCTCAGCTTCTTCTTTTAGAATTGCTGCGATTTGCCTTTCCAAATCCGCCTTCACCAGGTTACTGGTCGATCGCAAATCCACACTAAACCACGCGTCAGAAGCTTTCGCGTTAACCACCTCCGATCCGCCCAACATGCCGATGTTTAGATTCGATGATGGATCCGACGGCACTTTCAATTGGTAAATGCGCTCTATAGCCCGGGCCAGGGGCAGAGTGGCTGAGTAGGGCGGCGTGCGTGAACGAGTGTGTCCGCCTGGGCCGATTAAGTGGTGCCGGTACCAGGTAATGCCGATGCCGGCATAGGTGAAGCCTTCGTAACCGCCGTCAAGAGCAACGTAATAATCGACTTTGCCTTTGTTTTCTTTAGCAAAGTATTTAGCGCCACTCATCCTGGTCTCTTCCTCAGTGGTGAATACAAAAACGAGATCGCCTTTAGTCCGGACTTCTGCGCTGTCGAGGGCCCGGATAGTTGCCAACAACGCTTCGATGTTCCGTGTGTCGTCACCGATTCCGGGAGCGTAGATGCGGCCATCGCGAATAGTAGTTTTGATTTTCAGCCCCGGTTGAAAGACTGTGTCGAGATGCGCGTCAAATACGACAGTTGCGCCCCCTCCAGCCCCCTTGCGTACGGCGATCAAGTTGCCGGCGCCATCGTAGTGAATATCTTGCAGTTTGTACGAACGCAACAACTTTTCGATATAGGCTGCGCGCTCCTGCTCCTGACCTGAAGGTGCATTGATTTCGGTGATCTCGCTCCACTCGTTCAGAATCCCGGAGCGATTCTTATCTATGAAATCAGTGGCGGCTTCTACACGGCTGTCCTCCTGGATAGATTTGACTTGCGCCCCGAACTGAACCGGCGCGGTACCTTGACCTGCAACGTGGAGAGTAAGAGTCAGAATAAGGATCGAAGCTCTTGAAAGCATGGATGTTCCTTCTTGTATTCAAGTATAGTTGACAGCAATGATGGCCTCAGGCTGAGACACAATTCAGCCTGAGCATTCTAATGCGGCCGGGCTTGCGTGCAAGAGAATTATTCAGGTAAACCAATTCTGAATGGATAACGTGAAAAACCCAACGAGGCTCGCGGCCTGGCTCGCCCGCATCATAGTCTGCTGGCTTTTTGTGTTTGCGGCGTTTGCTCCGCACTCAATTGCCGTAACCCAAAGCGCCTGGCTGTTGGGCATGTTCTTCTGGCTGCTTCGGTTCTTGTTCAATCCGCGTCCGAGAACGTACCGCACTCCGGTAGATTACGCTTTACTTGGGTTCTTCATCCTGACGGGCATCTCAGCCCTGCTATCTTATGAACCCATGGTATCCATTGGAAAGCTGCGGGCGGCCAGCCTTTTTACCATCGTTTACCTGTTCGTCCAGAATATTCCCTCGCGAAAAATTCTCCGGGCGCTGGCAGTCACTCTGATCGCCTCCTGCATGGTCAATGTCGTCTTCACCGCGGTGACGCGGGTTATCGGCCGGGGAGTAGTGATTGCTGGTGTCAAAGCCGAGAGCCCTTTTTCCGCGGCGACTATCATTTCACAAAAGAATTCGCGACTGCCGTTGCCGATAGTGAATGGTGATACTGTGCTCACGGTAAATGGCCAGCCGGTGCGGAACGCAGAAGAGATTGTCACCCTGTTAAATGCGGCCAGCAGTTCTTCGTCATTTATCCCGGTGACAATCTACCGCGGTGATGAATATCCCTTCCAGGTTCCCCGTCGACTGCTTAGGGGAACTACTGCCGAAGAGCAACTGGGAATTTCCTCCTGGACCCTGAGTAGGTATTGGCGTGCCAGCGGATTTTTTGGCCATTACACGACTTATGCCGAGGCACTACAGCTGATTGGCTCGCTGGCCCTGGGCTTATTGATTTGCCTGCCGGTTAAGAAAAGTCGCGCAGGAGCTTTATTATCACTCGCGGTCACAGGCATCGTCTTTGCTCTCTTGTTGACCGTGACGCGCGCCTCATGGTTGGCATTCTTGACCTCTGCTTGCCTGATGCTGTTGTTGGGATCCTCGCGCCGCATAATCCTCATCGCATTTGCCTGCATCATTCCTTTGGTGCTCGCCGGGGCGCTACTGCTCCAACAAAAAAGGCATGTGGGCTTGTTCGATCAGAACGATGCATCCACGACCTGGCGCGAAACCGTCTGGCGTGAAGGCTTTCACCTGCTGGTCAGTAAGCCCAGACACCTGCTCGTCGGCGTCGGCATGGATTCACTCAAGAGACACTGGCGTCAATGGGGCTTGTTCGACGAAGGCCGCATTCCAATTGGCCACATGCACTCTAACCTGCTGGAAATCGCGCTTGAGCGCGGAGTGCCAACCATGCTGGTGTGGGTGCTCCTTCTGGGCATTTACGCGCAGACGCTCGTCAACACTTTCCTGAAGTTAAGAGGCCAATCAGATGCTTTGTCAGCCCAGGTCCCTGGGAACTGGATGGACAAGGGCATCACCCTGGGAGCGCTCGGCGGATTGGCTGGATTCCTGGTTAGCGGCCTGGTTCACTATAACTGGGGAGATTCCGAGGTCATCATGATTTTCTATTTTGTCATGGGCTTAGGGCTTGTAATAGCTCGAAACCCTGAAAAGAGGGGGCCAAAATCTTCCAGTCGAACTATCGAAGTTGCTTAAGATCTGACCAGAACTAAAGCCAGGTAAATGAGGACCGAATGTCGGGTTCGGTTGCTGGGGTGAGTTTGTCTGCTGTGCTAAAGCATGGGAAGATTATTGCGGCGGATTGATCCACCCTCGATCCGCGCCTGGCCGGCTCAGGCTAACTATCCGAGCCGGTCCAGGCAAGTCACTAGAAATCATCGTCCCGGTTGCACCGCTCGATCCCGAGGGGAACGTTTCTCTGGAGCAGGTCTGTATTTGAAGAGCTAACGGCATATCGTTTGCTATCCTATCTGCGAGAGGGCTCAAAAGAGCATTTTATCTCGCATGTTGACCGATCTTTGACTCGAAGCTCCGCCAATTTGACTTGAGTCGTTCAGCCTGACCTGTTCGCTGAATTACTTGATCATCGTGACGATGCTGATGAGGGATTCTACTAATCCCCAGGTTGTGATACTGCCGGGTGCGGTCGTGATACTGCCGGGTGCGGTCGTGATACTGCCGGGTGCGGTCGTGATGCTGCCGGGTGCGGTCGTGATGCTGCCGGGTGCGGTCGTGATGCTGCCGGGCGCCAAAGTAGTGATTGAACCTGCGAAAGCAGTCGAAGCCAAAGCAACTGTCAGCAGCGATGCGCAAAGGGTGGATTGAAAGCGTTTCATTTCTGTTCTCCTGGTGAATCGAGCGTTTGCCGGAGTTGTGGTTGGGTTCGACTTGGGTTCTCCTTGAAAGCTTCCTTTGTCGGGCCCAACCAGTTACCAAATATCGTGTTCGTGCCTTCCTCTACTTCAAGCCTCGTGCCAAAGTCGCCTGGCTGGGCAGTGCAGGCTGCAAGTCAAAGCTCAACAAGGAGTTAAGCGTAAAGACCGCCCCAGTCCGGAATCTCACTTCAAAACGCAGAATTCTGCATACCAAATATACAAGGGTAATGGATAATCCCGAATTCTTAGCAAATACGCTTGGTTTCCCATTGATTCAGGGACCTGCATACCGCGGTAACACTGGATAGCCCGTAACCATGCTTTCCTGGTCATCTGAATCCGAAGCGGGCGACGCATCATTCTTGAGGTTCTGGCAAAATGGCCGTTGAGATCCAGCCAAATGATCATCTTCAAGCTTCACCACTGACTGTCAGTGAGCAGGTACAGGCTTGCTGCGCGATAGCTCGCGATCAGGTGGAAAAGGGCGATTACGACGCCGGATGTGCGACGCTTAAACCGTGGTGGAACCTGACAGACGGTCCCCAGCACCAGGGACTCAACAATCAAGCGGCAGCAGAACTCCTGTTAACGGCCGGGATCTTGAGCGGTTGGATCGCAAGTACGCGAGAGGTGCGCGGCGATCAAAAGTGCGCTGAAGCTTTACTCAACGGGGCCATCGCTTTATTCGAACAACTCGGGGACAAGGGCCGCGCCGCTGAAGGGCGCATTGAGCTTGCCGGTTGTTACTATCGAGAGGGCCTTTTCGACCTCGCTCGCACCACTCTGCATGCAGCGCTGCGCTTCATAACCGCCGACAATCATGAAATGAAGGCCCTGGCGTTAATTCGGATGGGTTCGGTTGAGCGACATGCGGGACGTTTACATGATGCGCTAAACGCTTTGACTGAAGCGGCACCCCTGGCCGAGACCGCGGGACGATGGACGCGAGGCCGCTTTCACTCTGAATTAGCAACGACCCTGAACCATCTTGGCGCCGCTGAAAATCAGGTCCAGTACTTTGACAGGGCGCTGGTTCACTACAAAGAAGCGCAATTACAATTTGAGAAACTGGGAAACCTTCGCTTCGTAGCTGCATTGGAGAACAATCACGGGTACCTGCTGTTTACTCTGAATAGACTTGACGAAGCTCGAGTTCACCTGCAGAAAGGCCAGGCTTTATTCAATTTTCTTGGCGACAGAGTCGGCACGGCGCAGGTTGATGAAACCCTGGCGCAACTCTACCTTTCCGCCAGGCAATACGACCTTGCAGAGTGTTCAGCCAAACACGCGGTGGATATTCTGGAAGCCACGGGTGAGAACGCTTTGCTGGCCGAAGCCCTGACCACACAGGGTCTGGTCCTCTGCAAATTGGGGCGCCGTCACGAAGCCAAGCCGGTGCTGCATCGAGCTCACCGCGTGGCGGAGCGTTGTGGGGACCACGAAGGCGCAGGCAAGCCTCTGCTGATCCTGATCGAGGAGATTGGCGCGCAACTCAGCGATGATGAGCGGCGCGAGATTGGCCTGCAAGCCAACCAATTGCTGTCAAACTCGCAGCAGGCGTCAACGCGTGAGCGGTTGCGGAACTGTCTTGAGCGTATTGCCACGGCCCATATTGAGCATGAACAGGAGCGCGAGCGAGCCACTCACGCTGAGAAAATGGCCGCACTGGGCGAATTATCATTTGGTGTTGCGCACAATGTGAACAACACGCTGACAGGCATTCTGGGCCGGGCACAATTGCTAATGCGCACCAACGATCGTGAAAAAGTGGCAGCGGGACTGGAGTTGATTATCAAGAGCGCCGAAGACGGCGCACACATTATTCGGCGCATTCAGGATTTCGCGCGGGAACGGCCCAGCCGGGAATTTGAAGCAATCGTGGTAGCCGAACTTTTGACGGACGTTTGTGAAATGACTCGGCCGCGCTGGGAGACGCGCCCGGCGCTCGAGGCTATTCGCTTTGTGCTCCGTAATGATTGTGCTGCCGAAGTCATGGGCGATCCAGTTGAACTCCGGGAAGTCCTGGTAAATATGATCTACAACGCCGTTGACGCCTTGCCAAGTGGCGGAGAAATTTGTCTCGGAGCATACGAATCAGGGAACCGCGTAATCATAACCGTTACCGACGATGGTACGGGCATGTCAGCGGAAGTGAAATCACGGCTCTTTAATCCCTTCTTTACAACCAAAGGCAAGGCCGGCACAGGCATGGGTCTGGCTGTTAGCTTTGGTATTGTCCGCCGGCATGACGGCTCGATAGAAGTGGACAGTGAAATAGACGGCGGGACGACTTTCCGAATTTCTATCCCACTGGCAGCCGGCCTCGTTCCCAGAGCGGCGGGTCGGGCTCAATTGTTGGCCACGAAAGACTCCAGCCTGGTTCGTTTATTGGTCGTTGATGATGAAGCCACGATTCGGGACGTCCTGGCCGAGGCACTTAGAGCCGAAGGCTATGAGGTTGTAACAGCCGAGAATGGTCACGAGGCTTTGCGCCTTTTTGACGAACACCAGGGAGAATTCGACGCAGTATTCACTGATATTGGTATGCCGGAGATGAATGGCTGGGAGCTGGCAACCGCTATCCGTCGTCGCTCTGAAAGTATCCCTTTGGCGATTGTCAGCGGTTGGGCGGATTCCATCAGTTTCAGTACGCGTAGTGCCGTCAAAGCTGACTGGGTCGTTTCCAAGCCGTTTGATATCGACCGCATTTCTGAGATCGCACATGAAATCGCGGAGCGCAAGAGTCTTTTGACCTTTCCGAAAGGCCAAAATGTCGAGGACAGACGGAGGAATTCGCGGATCGGTTGAACTCGTCTTGATTCTTGGTACTGGGTCTTTGGTCTTGGGACTTTGTCTTGGGACTTTGAGATTTGCGCGCGTAACACAACTTAACCCAAGACCCAAACCAAAGGCCAAAGACCAAAGTCAGACCTGTGCTTACGCACTGGCACTGAGGGAATGGCGCTCCAGCTTTAGATACAGGCCGCGTCGCGTGAGGCCCAGTTCTCGCGCCGCCCGTGAGATATTGCCATTGTGACGGGCCAGGGCATCAGCAATCATGCGACGTTCGACTTCCGCAAAGGCATCAGCCAAAGTCCCACTGGGTACTGACATGCTTTGCATCGAACCGAGCGATCCACTCGATGAACTGGGTAAAGCGGGCAGACCAGTGCGTTTGAGCTCGGGCGATAAATGTTCCGGGGTGATCACGCTGCCATCCTCGGCACGCGCCACAATCCGCTGAATTTCATTGCACAATTGGCGCACATTCCCTGGCCAATCGGACACCATTAAAAGGTCGGAGGCCTGAGGTGTGATTTGAATGTCCCTGCGTCCAAATCTCGCAGAGTAATGATTGATATAGTAATTTACGATGGTTGGAATCTCTGAGCGACGCTCGCGCAAGGGCGGGACGCGTAAACGAATCACATTCAGACGATAATACAAGTCTTCGCGAAACTTACCCTGCGCCACCATCTCTTCCATATCTGTGTTGGTCGCGGCGATAATTCTGACATCTACTTTCAAAGGACGATGTTCGCCGAGCGGCTGAATCTCGCCCTCCTGTAAAAAGCGCAGCAGCTTGGGCTGCACCTCCAAAGGCAAATCACCAATCTCGTCCAAAAATAAGGTACCAGCCGCCGCCGTGCGAATAACTCCCGCCGAATCGTTAACGGCCCCGGTGAATGCGCCCCTCCTATAACCAAACAGGTAGCCTTCAGAAAGTTCCCTGGGCACGGCAGTGCAGTTGAAGGGCACGAACATTTTGTCGCGCCGTGAAGAGATGGCGTGAATTGCGCGGGCTACCAACTCCTTGCCGGTTCCGGACTCACCCGTTACCAGCACGGTAACGTCTGATGACCTGATCTTGTGAACCTCTTCCACCAGTTGGGTCATCGCCGGACTTGAGTGGATGAACCCAGGCAACAAACTCGCGCCTGCCAATGTCTCCCGCTCCGGCTTGAGCGTGCCTTTCTGCGCGCCGGATCTCAGCGCACAGACGTCCATTCCCAGCTCGACAATGCGCAGCAGAGGCTCGATCGAGATACGGGCGGGAAGAGTCGCCTGCTCACGTGGGGCCATATAAAGTGTCGCTGGAGCGGCGTTAGTGGAACGCAGTTCAATAATCAGTGCGTCATGCTTCGCAGCAAACCGTTGCTGCTCGTCATCACTCTCGAGTTGCTCCAACGCCGCAGCCAATTTTGCGGCTTCAGGTTGGCTCAAGCCGTGGGCGACTACCACGTGAGCCCGTCCATCTGCGCCCCTTTCCATAATTAGTATCTGGCGCGCCTCTGTCTCCTGGCGCATGATTGCTGCCAATTCCCGCAAGAGCAGTTCCCGTGAAGCCACGGCTTCGGCGAGCCGGAGAGTCAGCAGTTGTGTCAGCGCCGGGAGTTCCGTCCGTTGCTCGGAGGGGATGCTCCGATCAAGTTGAACCAGGGCGGTTTCCGCGGCGGCGAGATCAATCGGCGCGCCCAGTTCCCGAAAGGTGTTGACCGCCCGCGTCAGGTGTTCAATCGCCCGCACGGGCTGGGTAATCGCATACGTCCGACCCAGCTCATAGTGGGCTCGCGCCGCCCGGTAGCGATCGCCCAACATATCGAAGATGGAAACACTCCGACCAAAGTGCTGAGCTGCTACGCCATGATCCCGACGCGCCATGGCCAGTTTTCCGTAAAGCCTTTGCGCGTCTCCGCTGAAATTCAAGTCTGTGGGTAAATGACTTGCCTCCTGCGTAAACCGGTGCAACTCCGAGTCGCAAACATCGAGATCTCCCGCGGCCAAATGGGACTCGGCCAGAATCAGCCGCGATTCACAAGTCGCCTGACGATCTCCAATCAGTTCGGCCAAAGTTAAAGCTTCCTCTCCATTGGCGAGCGCGCCTGCTTGATCTCCCAGGGCCAGAGAACAGCGGCCGAGCGTACGCAATGCCTGACAGGCGTACCACTTGTTGCCATTTTCCTTAGCAAGACTTACCGAACGTTCCAGATAGTTTTTCGCTTCATCCAGATGCCCGCGCAGCATGTGTAACTCGCCCAGCGAATCCAGGATCATCGACACCTTGGCGCCGCGCTCATCGATTTCTGAAGCGAGCGTCAGGGCGCGATCCAAAGCTTCCTGAGCGCGATCCCACTGACCGGTGAGTGTCAGATTAATTCCGAGGTTGTTGTAACCATCGGCGGCGCTGCTCCGATTGTCCGTTCGTTCGTAATAGCCGATTGCTTTTTCGAGATACCGAATGCCTTCCTGTGGACGTTTCAGAAACCAGCAGGCGCCAGCCATGTTGGCGTAAATCCGGCCCAGCGTGAAACTCGCCGAACGGTCTCCGATAAGTTTCAAAGCCAACTCGTAATTTTCCAGTGATGACTCAAAGTTGCCCTCATGCATATCAGCCAGAGCAATTCCGAAGTAGGCTTCAACCAGTCCGCGCCAATCTCCCGTATTGCGAAAATGTTCAAGGGCGCGCTGGGAATAATCACGGCCGATGGGATATTCACTGATGCTGCGATAAACGCGCGCCAATGCCGCGTAGACGGCCCCCAGGCGTGCATCATTCCCCGCTTCAGACAATTCACGCAGAGCAGACTTGAGGAGGGAAATCGCTTTGGGGTTATCGCCTGTGTAGTTATAGGCGAGACTTATTTGCACCCGCAGAGCGCTATCCGCTTCTTCATTGAGCTTGGCGCGAGATTCGGGCGATTCATACATAGCGATGGCCGCCAGGGATTCGCGATAATGACCCTGCATCTCAAGCGCTATTGAAAGAGAGCAACGGGCGAGGGCGAGGATTGAGATGTTATTACGCGCGGCCGCAATCAATGCTGTCAGGCGGGAGCGGGCCTCGATGCTCAGGCCCTGATCCAACAGGGTGCGAATATTCTCCAGTTCCACTGTCAGGGATTCCTGCGAAGTGCCCTGCCGAGCACGCGACGTGAGCCGCTGGCGAGCATTGGCCAGATCGACCACACTGCCGCTCTTCGAGGGCCGGTCGGTGGATGCTGGTCCCTGATCCAAATGTTTAGTCATTTGAGTACTTATAAAATCAGAATCAGCTGCATCTTTCACTTAATGTTGCGGTGTTGTATCGGGAGGGGTAGTCAGCTCTTGACGAGAACTGATTATCTACAACAGGCGCAATCTATCACAAGCTGCAATAACCGTCTATTAATTCATGGAGCATAGTTCATGGAGAGAGCCGTCTGAAACTTGTCAAACATTCTCCCGGCGATGCCTCGCCGGCTATTGCGAAGAGAGCACGCAAAAGCTACGGAAGGCCATTAGATCTTCCGCACCAGATCCCCGATATGGATCGTCCCTGCTTTCACGACCCTGGCATTGAGGCCACGCAGCCGCAGTTCTCTCCCCACGGTTGAATTGACAAACTTCATGGCGTCGAGGCCAAAACGTGAGACGAATTTTTGGCAGCCCGTATGAGGGGGCAGCGTTATTTCTATGATCGCCGAGCCAATCGAAAGGCGACTGCCTGGTGGCAAGTTCCCGGCACTTAGATCCAACTCGACATAGAGCTGATCGCCGGCCAGTGACCAACGGTCTTTTTCCTGGGCCACCAGGGCAATAGCCCGGGCATTCATGATGTTCAATTGCATCTCAGGGTGGGGTGAACCGTCCGGAGTGCTCGAACTCCTGCGCACCTTCCAACTATCGCCGACCAAACCGTCAGCCGGATGCAGTTCCCCCTGTTGCAGAATCTCGCGTTCGTTCGTCCGGGGGCGTCGCACGATCAATTCCAACACCCCTTCGTCTTTAGGTGACTGACGAATCTCATCCAACCCCGCTTCGAGTTCGGCCATCGTCAGATGTTTCACTTTGCCTCCGCGAATTCTTGATATTTATTCCTAATGGATTAACCACAGGATGAGGCGGATGGTTCACCGCAGATGCTTTCGCTGGTATTTGGCCGCGATCTTCTTCACGGTGTTTGTGTTTCTCAGTGTAATTTGCATATCCAGGGTCTTTTCGAGTCGCGCGCCGGAAAATTGAGATTCACTGAACTTCGTACGACAAAGCCAATAGACTTCACGTCCCTCCACGTGGAAGAGATCGACCTCCGTGGCGCAGGCAAGCAGCCTTTTTGTGGTGCCCACGGTCGGTTGTGTGGCCAGGAAGCCAATATAGAGTGTCGCCCCTGCAATCTCTGCCTGGTCGAAGGGTTCATGACTGGCGATGTCGGGCAAATCAGCTGTGGCCCGAACAAAAGTTGCCACGTCATAACCCAGTTCGTTCAGCAAATGCTTTTCGATCCTTCGCTCCAGCGTCGCTGTGTCCCTGCCTTTAGCGTCAAAGATTACATTACCGCTGGCGATAAAAGTCTCTACGTTCGTGAAGCCAAGCGCCTCAAACAGACTCTTTAACTGGTCCATCTTCACGGTATGACCACCAACATTTATCGCTCTCAAAAACGCAACGTACTTTGGCATGCTTGCGTCGTCTCCCGTTTGATGAAGTTTTCGATTCATCTGCTCGCGAATGCTCAATATAGCCTAAGACTCCGGCGCGGCACAGCAGCGAAAGTCTCCGCAGAATTCGTAAAATTACGGCCGGGAAAGAACCGGCTTTTCAGGCGCCCCGTGGCAGTTAATTTCCCCGGCAAAGCCCGGTACCAGCACAAAGAACGAAGTTCATCTTCTCCGTGTTACCCTCTGGCGAATGCTCAAAAGCTTTCTGAGTTCGGTTTTCCAGGTTACGCCGAAGACTTTGCGACGCTGGTTCTCGCGTTTTTCCAATACTCGCTTCATCGTTACTGCTGGAGCGATTGTGTTGGATGAACAGGATAGACTGCTTTTGCTCAAACATGTATTTCGCGCCGGCAGCGGCTGGGGAATTCCAGGCGGTTTCGTTCAGGCTGGGGAACAACCGGAAGAAGCAGTTAGGCGCGAGTTGCGCGAGGAAGTGGGTCTTGAACTGGCTGAAGCTGAACTCGTCTTCCTGAGAACCCTGAAGCGCATCCGCCAGATTGAGATCATCTTCTCCTGCCGCGCCTTCGGCAAGGCCCGGCCCCGGAGTGTGGAAGTGGAACAAGCCGCCTGGTTCCGGCTTAGTGAATTACCTGACACGCTGTCTGAGGATCAGCGCTGGTTGATTAAGCGGACGCTTGGTCGTGGAGCAAACCGGCCCAATTGATGTATGCTGAGCGGGAAAACAGCACGCAGCAGTCAGTATTCAGTTGTCAGACTGTGGTGTGACAACGTGAATTGCATTACTGACCGCTAACAACTGACACAGACTATTTCTTTTCCTGGGAGCCAACTCATGATTGATCTGATTCCGTCGCCGGATTCTATTCTGCAAATCCTGAAACGCACGGGCGCTTTTCGCGAGGGCCATTTTATTTATCCAAACGGCAAGCACTCGCCGCATTATTTTCAGATGCCGCTCGCCTTTCGTTACTACGACACGGCTCGCGTGCTGGCGGTGGCGCTGAGCCGCAAGTTTCGCCTGGATAGGGAGATTTCCAGTCGCCTGCCAAAGATCGCTGTTGTGAG
>Ga0209683_10000707_pt1 | contig 12815 bp, 12 predicted proteins | sample DOMMetBare2Fresh_FD_187474 | JGI IMG/M metagenome (GOLD analysis project Ga0209683, IMG submission 187474) | Wetland sediment microbial communities from St. Louis River estuary, USA, under dissolved organic matter induced mercury methylation -... | ecosystem: Environmental > Aquatic >... | reverse complement strand
TTCCCTCTCATTCCCACGTTAAAGCGGGGGTGTGCGCGTGGGTGGGAGGGGGGGGCGAGTGAAGAGTTAGGGATGCCGGGTGATATGGTCTCCCCGAGCGTCTCAAGGCCTCATCTCGCGTTAGAGCATATATACTCTCACAAGATCTAACTATTGCTGAAAGCTCACAGAATAGCGTCCCATGAAACGCGAGTTTAGAGCGTTTGGGGAGGTCATCTCTCACGCGAGGGTATGTACCCTCCCTAAGCGTCCCACCTGCTCATCTCTCCGGGAAGGGGGTGTTGGGTGGGCCTGCCAAAATATGACGCAACCCTACCAGGCCTTAGCAACTCATTTCAAACGCCCAGATTCGTTTATTCTCACTACCCTCACATTCCCTCTCATTCCCACGTTAAAGCGGGAGTGCGGGAGCGGGAGGATGATGGATGGGTCCCACCACGTGCCAGACCACGATTTAATAAGAGTGGGAGTGCAATTATTATGGATGCGCGTCATGGAGTATGTCATAAGCAATGGCATTCAGGTAAGCTCGGTGAATTTGCACAGTGGAGCAGTTCCATTCAGCTGCCAGCGTCGCCAACACGTTTGAAGGCAACCGAGTGAGCAGGAAGCGGTTGTAATGTTTGCCGGTTAACCATCGGCGCATAGCTTGAGTGAGGCTGCGGCACCCGTGGGTTCCGACACGAGATGGCGGTTTGGGTCGGAGCGCATCGAGAAGTGATTCTGGGGTATGGTTGGTGATTGGGTGGGTGACACAATTTGGGGGGCTCTCGCTGGCCGAGCGGGCAGCCAAGGCCGCTGCTTGTGTTGGAGTGAACAACCGACGCAAATCTACTTCAGCCGGGGTGGGTGTTGGAGGTGAACGTGACTTTTTGTGGGCGAGTGGTGCCAGTTGGTGGCCGGATGGACTGCCGTGCCGGAGTTGATCTCGCATGCACCAAAGGAGCAGGCGGCCTTGGGGTATGACGTTCGGTCCCCAGCCGTCGGCGATCAAAGTTCGTCTGGTTTGGTCGAACGCCGAGGCGACTTGGACGGGCCATGGGGTTTCTTTGGGTAATGCGCCCCACGCGCTCTGGCACCGTGGATTATCACACAGCGGTGGCGTTTTTTGGTGCGCGCTGGGCACCATGATGAGAGGTGATTTCAACGAAAGTATGCCCCGTTCCATAAACGGCTTCCACCAGATCTCGAGAACTCCATCTGTGGTTGTCGCGAGTTCGAAGAGTTTGGTACTGAGACATGGATGAGATACACACACCTCAATTGCCAGCGAGACGTGTCCGGAAATGGGGTCACATACAGCAACGTCTGGGCGACACGTGGTGCCTATTGGTCGTTGTTCGGTAACTGCCCAGACACCCGCATCGTGCCATGCTTGGAGTGTGGTGGGAAGGATTGCGATCGAAACGGGCGCACCACACCCCACGCAAACTGCCCCGTGAATGCATGGAAATGCATTTGTTGGGTTGTGGATCAGTTGGGAGATCTTGTTAACAATCGCTTCTTTAGTGCGCCAGTGTGCCTGTGACTCGTTGCCGTAACGAACGACCAGAGCGTCACCGAGGCGGCCCTCATGTTCATCAAAGAAGTCTTCCATTGGTCGCCCTCTTTTTCTCTTTGGTTGTTGTGTTCAGGTATTTGAACAAAATGTAGGTTATTGTAGTTCCGCGTGCGTGATCAATAATGGACGTGGCTTTTATACGAGAGGGGATGGAGGGATGTGTTTGATGCAGACGGGGCCGTAGCCGTTGCGCTTGGACGTCTCGTCCGAGAGAGCGATGCCGCAGAGACAGCACTTGCCGAGGAGTTTGCCGGCCTCCCCGACCGCGTCGCGGGGGTTGGAGCCGAGCTTGTTCAAGAAGAGGGACAGGGCGCTGACCTGCTCGTCCGACAAGAAGCGGTTGCGAAGCGTGGGGCCGAAGATGAATGCCATGATCCTGGACTTGTGCAAGCTGCGTGTGCCTCGTCGCTCCGCGACGACCAGCGCGTCCGGCCTGTCCTTGTGGAACTCGCTGCGCGCGATGTATGTGGGTGCGGGGGCTGCGGGGGCTGCGGCCGCAGCCCCCGCACCCACACCCACACCCACACCCGCCCCGCTCCCGCCCCCGAGTGCGATGTACAAGGCATCAATTTGACTGACGTCTTCCTCACCATCGGGAACAGGTGGGAGAAGTGGGTGAGAACGCCGTTTGCATGTGTGAAGAGGGGCGAGAATCGCATCGAGGACGAGGAAGCCGGCGGACGAGATTGGGATGGATGCGGTCTTGTTCTTGATGAGGTCGTCGATCTCGTAGGCCATGGCATACTCCTTGCGGATGCGGGGAGAGCGGACGTAGCTGCCGTCGGCATCCCAATCGCGGGTGCAGCGCTCTAGGTCCTCCTTGTACTGGGGGCTGGCGACGTACTGGGTGATGATCTCCTCGGCGATGTCGGCTGCGTCGGGGACGCGTCTGCGACGACCGGCGTACTTCACGGTGCGGTAGAGCTGGCGAGGGGTCATCTCAGCCGGGTTCATGGAGTAGCGGTGTCCGCGGATGCGGATCTGCGCCTCTTCGTACTCCACGGTGATCGCCTCGATGTGGCGCGCCCACGTCTTCATGTCGGGGTACCTGTGGAAGACCTTGTGCTCCTCTGGGGTGAGGATGACCTCGGCGTTCTTTCTGGCCGCCTCATCCCTCAACCTCTTCCTCTCCGCTGCTGTCGTTGTTGCCATTTTTCAATTCTTGTAAATATCTCCATTAAAATATCATGATATCATATCGCCCCATCCCTGGGGGCGGGGGGAGAGAGGATCAAAAGGACAAGACATAAAAATGATGCTGGGAACGTACTCATTCAAGAAGGGGGAGACACGCGCGTTCAGGTACATCCATGCCAGCGGGACTCTGTTCTTCAAGCTCTCTCCAAGCGGCCCCTCGGTTTGTGTGCTGCAGTTCTACAAGGACGCCATATTCACCGACCCTCTCGTCACCGCCGCGCCCCCGCCAGGGATCTCGGTTCTGCTGTACGTGGCGGGTCCACTGATGGTGCCTGTGCCCTGGGCGGCGCCGCTCGGGTTCTTGCTGGCGTGGACTGACCATTACGTGGTTAAGTACATGGGTGTCGACATCTTCGGGCTCGATAATCCGCGCCAATCGACTGCCAAAGCCCTCGGAGGAGCGGACGTGGTGCCGCTGCCGCCGCTGCCGCCGCAAGCGGCGGCACCACCCCACCCCGCCTCCCCCGGGTGCATCAAGTAATAATGTTAATGGATCAAGGAGTAGTGTTGTTATTGGTTGGGTTCGTTGTGATGACCTTTCGGGAGCGCAAGTAGCAGTGTGTGCGCCGGAGCTGTTTGGGGGTGCATTGCAATTTGACGGCCAGTGCACTCGCGAGTTCCTTGGACATGTGTTCTGATATTGGGGGGTGCTCGCTCAGCCACTGGAGCAGTTTGATGGCCCTGCTATCACGACTGTTGTTGCTGCCACGGCCGCTTCCGTCGCGACCAGCTGGAGGAGGGGTGGGTGGGTGCGGTGGCGCCGGCGGCGCCGCCGCCGGCGCCACCGCAGACAATCTTCGGTGGGTGGTGAGGAACATCTGGCGTCGGAAGAGCTCGGCGGAGGCGAGTGTGAAGTGGTGTTGCTGCTGTTGCTGGTAATCGAGGTACGGGGCTAAATGCTTGCCGGCCTCGCTCCCGAAGCGGAGGACCGTGCGCATGCAGTGCAGGATCAGGCGGTTCCGCTGGGTTGCCGGGGTTGCTGTGGAAGAGGGTATCGCGTCTCCATAGACGTCCAGTGCTGATGCGACCCGTGTGGGCCACGGGACGTCCTTTCGCAGGGCCGTCCAGGCGTTCAGACACTCGGAACGGCCGCACAGGGGCGGCCGCTTCTCGCCTCCCTCGGCATCGGCCTGGCACGGGACAGTGATGAGAGGTGCTTTCAGGTACACGATGCGCTCGCGGACAAAGGGCTCCCATAGGAGCTCGAGGACGCCGTCGGTGGTGGTGGCGAGCTCCGTGAGCCGGCGGGCCGAGCACCTCGTTGCGGTGAAAGCCTCGATGGCCAGGAACGCGTGGCCAGACGTGGGGTCGCACACGACGATGTCTGGGATGTTCACGACGTTCACTTGATGCTGTCCCACCAACACCCGCACCTGACTGGCGCGCCACCGCTCCATCACATTCGAAGCGATCGCGATTTGGACGGATGCCCCACACCCCGCGCACACCGCCCCGCAGATGTTCACGATCCCGTTTGGGGGTGGCCCGTAGATGACTTCTGACACTCGAGCGGCGACGTGCTCTTTGATCATCGCGTGGGTGACCGTGGCCGCGAAACTGCCGTCGTTGTCGTCGTCGTTCCGCCCGTCCATCGAGGGTGGTTGGTGCTCCATTCTGAATGGTTTTGCGAAAGTGGCTGAATGAGATATTTTGTGATTGTTTTGTCCAAATTTTATCTCAGGGATGGGGGGTGTGAAGAAGAATTGAGGCGGCTGCGCCGCCTCAATTCTTCTTCACAAGGTTGGCTTCGAGCCAGTAACCCTTGGAGCTCTGCAGCATGCCGGGGGAGATGCCGGCGGGCGGGGGGATTTCACTGAGGACGTTGATCTCGGTCATGTGCCAGCCATCGTAGATGCTCTTGTAGCCCTCGGGGTACCTGAACTCCCACTGATCGCCGCCGGGGAGCTCGGCGAGCAGCTCGGCCACTTTCTCGATCAAGATCTCGTAGACGGGGACGCGAGAGCTCTCTATGCGGTCGTCGAAGAAGTACCCGGTCAGGAGCGCGTGATTGGGGCCGGTGAGGGTCAGGCGGGTCTCGTTCTCGGCGTCACGGAGCACGTACTGGAAGGTGCATGTGCCCGTGCGATAAGCGGGGTTCTTTCTTTCGGTCATCTGGGGGTGTGTGTGTGTGTGTGTGTTGTGTGATGGTTGATTGATTGTGTGGACTGTGGCTGCTGCAGCAGTCACAGCCCCCCTCGCCACTCGCAAGAAAAGAGCAAAAATTTATGTTGAAATTATTTGATTGCTGGGACCAAGAGATCCCAGTACATGCTGAGGTCTGTGTCTGTGAGACTGGTGAGGAGGCGGAGCGCCTGCTTTTGTTTTGGGGTGTAGGGGTGTGAGGTGGTGGGTGTTGACGACGCCGCCGCCGGCGGCGGCGTCGTCAACACCCATTCTTTCAGCTCTGGACAGAGGGTGCGGGCGAAAGCGTACTTCTTCATGATGCTCTGGGTGAACAAGCCGGTGTAGAGGTGGGTACCGTGGTGCAGTGTGCGTGTTTTGGCGTGTTTGATCAGCTGCCAGGTGAAGCGTTCAGGATCAGGTCGTATGCGATCGTTGCGGCTGATCATTTTGTCGGTCCATGCCGTGGTCGCTTGAGTGATCAGGCGTTCGGCCAAGGCGCGTCCGACGGTTTCTTTCAAGAGATGGAGAGGGATCCCATCGGTCACCGCCGCAGCGAAGAACTGGGCGAGCAGCCGCTTCCCGAAGCGCAGGGGGGAGTCACAAATCGCAGACATAAAGGGCGCCAGCAGCCGATCCCAGGAGGAGGGTTCGTCCCACTCGTGGCCCAGGTCTATCCCGCGGTTGTGGATGCGGTTGGTGTATATCTCGGCCTGCTGCTCCTTGCGCGCGTCGGGCGGGCAGGGTAGAACGCGGACCGGAAACGGGATCTTGAGGACGAACGCGCATGGCCAGTCGATGTTGTGTTGGGTGGCGACGCGCTCCTCGTCGGTGAAGCGGCGCATTGGGATCCATCTCTCTTCTTTCCCGTTCTTGGGGTGGCACACGTCCCCGAGGGTCCTCCCTGGTCTGGTCGGGGGGGTCGGAGGCGATGTGATCGCCTCCGACGTCATGTCGGTCGGCAAATGGGTGGCCTTGCCCAGTTTGGTGGCGAGCCATTGCATGACTGACAGGAAGGGCGTCCTCGCGCCGATGGCCAGCAGCAGGTGGGCGTAAAGGCCGCTGGTCAGTCCCTGGTATGCTACCATCGTGCAGCCGGCGCACTGGTCGCACGGTTTGATCGTTTCGAGGTCCATTACGGTGTGAAGTCCGAACACGAATTCACACATCTCGATGTCGCCCTCCCTCATGGCGGCGGTCAGAGCGGCGTGGTTGATGAGGCGGGCGTGGCTCGATACGCACACGCCATTTGCTATGAGCGTGTCGTGTGCGCCGTAAAGCAGTTGGATGTCGTGGGTTCGTCCAGCGAGAGCCGCCACTTTACTGGCTTCCCACGGTTCCAGGGGTGTTGGGCGACATTTGATGTGACTGATGATTGGATGTTTTGCCAAGGTTTCACTGAACGTGGTCAGCTTCATTTTGTCGCGTTTCGCCATTGTTGTGTGTGTGTGTGTGTGTGTGTTGTGTGTGTGAAGGGGGGGCACGAACGAAAATCGAAAGTTCCATCAACTCTATAATTTGCATCACAGAATAGTATCAGCCCGAAAGTACTGAATTTATTTATCGTAATGCTGGTGCTGAATCTTGTGGTTTCTTATGAAAACGTTTTTCGCCGAAAGTTTTGATGTGGCAATTCACGCAGAGCAATAAAGTGCGTTTTATCATAACAGACAGAACAAAGAAACACAGCACAAGTTACGGCTATGGATGGAGATGATAGCGACAAATACATCACATCCGCCCGGATCAGAAAGACCTTTGGCGTCTCCAACACCACGCTGCGCAACTGGGCCGAGGCCGGGCGAGTGCGCACGGTCCGTGTTGGAACCAATAAGGAAGGCCACCGCCTTTACCTCAGAGACGACATCATCCGCGAGTTCCCCGGGTACCACCCCCGCGGTGAAGCAAGTAAGGCCGCTGCTGCAGCTGCCAACTCAAGGACCAAGTACTGTTACGCCCGCGTCTCGTCTGGCAAACAAAAGGACGACCTCGAGCGCCAAGTCGCCGCGCTCAAAGAAGAGTTCCCCGACCACGAAGTCGTCACGGACATCGGCAGCGGCCTCAATTGGAAGCGCCCCAACTTTCTCCGAATTCTGGACGGAGCGGTGCAAGGCACTGTCTCAGAAGTTGTGGTTGCCCACCGAGACCGTCTGTGTCGCTTCGCCTTCGAGCTCGTCGAACACATCCTCAAGAAAGGCGGTTGCAAACTCGTGGTTCTCCACGCGAGTGACGACAGCGCGCCCGGAGGTGAAAGCGGTGACGGAACAGCCGAACTCAAAGACGACCTCCTCGCTATCGTCACGTGCTTTGTCGCGAGCAATAACGGAAAGCGTGCAGCAGCACATCGCCGTGCAGCCAGAGACCGTAAAGCCAAAGCCAAAGAAAGCAGCGATGAGAGCTCCGAAAGCGAAGAAGACCAAGCAACTCGAAGCGGCAAAGGAACCAGAGGAGTCCGAGCCCCAGGACCAGCCCTCGGCCCCGACGAAGTGCCAGAAGCTATGGATCTTCCCGACGGAAACCCAGAAGCGGACAATTAAACTGTGGTTAGATGGTGCGCGCTTCGCATACAATCTCGGAGTTAACCACGTCAATGAAACACACAGATGGGGTCGTAAACTGTTGCGTGCAGGTGCCAAGGTCCAGAACGAAGAGTGGCCGAAAAAAGCGCCCGAACACTTCTGGGACGTCCCTTACAAGATCCGCGACTCGGCGTTACTCGACGTGAGCAAGGCATGTGCTGCACTCAAGGCTAAAGAAGGCGCGGTCAAGCGCAAACTCAAGCACCGCAGCTGCAGTGATAGGCGCCAATCAGTGGCACTTGAAAAGAGGTGGCTCAATAGCGCAACGAAGAGGAGCGTTTGGAGCTGTGTCTTCGGGACGACTGCCGACCGTTCCGCATTGAGCATCGAGGGTGGCAAGACCCTGCCGTTGGTGTTCCAACACGATTGCCGACTTGGTTACGAGCGTTTAACAAATCGCTATTACTTGTCTGTTCCGGTTGATGTGTGCGTGCTCCCCGTGCTCTCTGATAGCGGGCGAGGCATCGTCGCCATCGACCCAGGGATTCGCACGTTCGCGACTTGTTACGACCCAGCAGAGCATACCATCACGAAGTGCGGTAACATTGGTGGGAGGAAGAACGGATTGACTAAAGGTACTGAACTCTTGGGGTGGATCGCACGGAAGTCCGACCGACTCGTTTCCAAGGCCACCAGAGCGCACGGAAGACGCAGGCGCCGAATTCGTAAAGTGGCTACTCGACTCCGTCAACGAGCGATCGACCTCACCGACGAACTTCATCACAAATTTGCTCTCGACCTGTGCCAAAAATACGCGGTTGTGCTCCTCCCGAAGTTCAGTGCCAAGGGCATATCTCGCCGCGACGCCAAGAAGCAGAGGAAGATTGGACGCAGGACAGCACGCAAGCTCATGCAACTCGCTCCGTTCAAGTTCCGTCAGTTCATCATTCACAAGGCAAGGGAGTTCGGCACCCAAGTCGTGATCTGTGACGAACATTGGACGAGCAAAACGTGTGGGTCATGTGGTGCAATCTGGCATGGCTTAGAGGGTGCAAAAACTTTTGCATGTCCCACGTGCGGTTGGAGAGGCGATCGCGACGCCAATGCGGCCAGAAACATCTTGCTTCGCTACATCTCCAAGAACGAGATCACCATCGACTTCACTTTGAGGGCCCTCTCAACAGGGGACCCGGCGCCCGCGTATATGGGCAAGGACAGGACTTCCTGCTGTGCAACCGGTTTCTCACCAAACTGATAGATTTCACACATTTGAAAGTTCTAAATATACGGAGTATGAGAAATTATTTGGATGATTCGTTTCTTGAGATAAGGGGCGTGTGAAATTCATGGCGCTGGTGTAGGAGGATGGGCTTTCTTGGGTGCCTCAATGAGTCATTGTGCAACGTTTGATGAACCACTGGTGTAATCACAGCGCGACAGCCCCCGATTTAGTGTCACAGCGTGGGTGGGTATTAGTTCCAAATCAGGCATCTCTGAATCTAGCCATTTCTCCCGCGGTATGCCGGGGCAGAAGGAGCGAGCGAACTTGAGCTTCTTCATGTAGCTCTCTCCAAACAGCCCAGTGTGCACGCGGCCTTCAAACACAAACGAGCGGACTCGAGTGTGTTTGATTTGGTGCCATTTTACGTTGTCTCGCTGTATGCCCCTCTTCCGATGCGCGGGGTATTCGCGCGCCCCGGCTCGACTGGCCAGGTCGAGCGATGCTTGAAACAAGATGTCCCGGTACAATTGGAGTCCGAATGATGCTCGCGCTTCGGTGAGAGGGATGCCGTGTAGTGTGACGGCATCCCAGAACCGCGAGATCAGCTGTTTGCCGACGCGCAATGGAGAGGCACAGACCGGTGCAGTGAAGTGCATTGCACAACAATCCCATGCCCAGCTCCAGTGTCCTTCTGGGGCAGGGCCGGTGGTGAATCGGTGATAATCCAAGTCGAGAACTCGGTTGTGGAGGAGTTCGCACAGCGCTTCGGCGCGCTGATCTCCGCTGTAGGGCGCCGTGCGGTGGTCGATCGTGACGTGGTCTGTTTGCATGCCATAATGGTAGGGTCGGTGAGCAGCCCGGATCCAGTCGATGTCGTATTCGTATGCGAGGTGCTCCTCGGTGGTGAAGCGGCGCATCGGGGTCCAGTCTTCTTCCTCTCCCAGTTCACTGAGGAGCAAACCAAGGTGCTGTGGGAGGGTCGGGGGTGAAGTGATGGGCGCGCTGGTCAGATCAGAGGGCAATGTGGGTTCGCCGTGGAACTCTTCGGCCACCCACTTCACGACGCTGTGGTGGTGTGTTCTGGCGCCGATGGTCATCCAGTATTGTGCAAAGGGGTCATAACACAGAATGTTGATCATCTGCTGGCGTCTTTGGCGTTTCAGGATCTTGCAGCCGGTGCAAGTGCAAACAGGATAACTCCATGCGTTGCGGTGACTGCGCACGAGGGGGAGTACCTGATCGCACATCTTGATGTTGCCGGCGCGCATCGCAGCACATAGGGCGGCGTCGCACAAGACCCAGTCGCAGCTCGCTTTGCATGCGTCTGATGAACCGCGAGCGCATAAGCGGTGCAGGGCCTCGATGTTGCCGTCGAGTTTCCCTGTCAGTGCGGCCAGTCGGCGCAAGGTTGATAGTGAGGCCGCAGCTTCACTATCAACCTTCCCCACCTCCACGGCGGGCGGCGGTGGTGGTAGTGGTGGTGGTGGTGGTGAGGCCGGGGCTCTTGATGTGCTCGCACCCTCGGTAATCGGAGGGCGGGAACGGAGTCTGGGAGGATCATAATCAAAATCGTACTCGGAGTCTTCTTCCTGATTGGCGGGTGTGGTCATGTTGGTTGTTTGTTGGTTGGCGTGTTGTGGCGTTGTGTGGTGAGGTGCGAGGGACGAGGGGCGAGAGTATTTAACCACCAGGCGCCTGACAAACTGTGAAAATTTCTTTGCTTCTCCTGAAATTTGTTGTGTTATGGCGCGAAGCGCCATATCACACACACACACACACACACACACACACACACCCGGTACAGAATTAGGCAATAATGAACAGAGAAACTGCAGCTGCCCTCTGGGTGGACAAATACAGTCCCAGGAGCACCCACGAGATCATTCTGTCGAACCGAGATGTGCTTGTGCGACTCGTTGGGTGGTTGAGAGGTTGGTCGGCGGCCTCCGGCCGCCGACCAACGGCAGCTCTGGTCAGTGGCCCCTCGGGAGTGGGGAAGACGACTGCTGTTGACTTGGCTGTGGCAGAGGCCGGACTCACTCGGTTGGAGTTCAATGCCAGCGACGCAAGGTCGAAGAAGACGCTGCAGGAGGACGTCTCTGATTCGATCAGGAACCACTCCATCACATCGTTCGTCGTGGGAAGTTCGCCGGACAAGACGAAGATGATGGCGCTTGTCATGGACGAGGTGGACGGGATGTCTGCGGGGGACCGCGGAGGCATCCAAGAGCTGATCCAGATGATCAAGAAGACCAAAGTTCCCATCGTGTGCATCTGTAACGATCGCATGAACCAGAAGGTTAGGGCATTGGCCACCCATTGTCTCGACCTCCGGTTCCCCAAACCGACCAGCCAACAGGTGGCCAACCGTCTGCTCGAGATATCTCGAGCAGAGCGCGTCCCCCTGACGCCTGATGGCGCCCAGAGGCTGGCGGCGGCAGCGGACGGAGACATTCGGCAAGCCATCCATTCCCTCTACTTCCAGAGTTTGGGTGGGTTGGGCGGCGGAGCCGCCCAACCCTGCCCCAACACCAAAGACGTGGAGGTGAAGGTGTTTGACTCGGTTCCGCGCCTCCTGAACTACGTCGGGCTCAAGGCTGAACAGAAATTGGGCTTTTATTATGCGGACTCGGACATGCTCCCTTTGATGGTTCAGGAGAACTACATTCACACCAAGCCGCGCCTCGCTTGCGCCGCGTCTGGGGGATCGAGGACCCACATGAGTCTGATCAGCAAGGCGGCGGACGACATCTCGGCCGCGGACGTGGTGAACCGGTCGATGCGGAAGGGCGGCCGTTGGGATCTGATGGACGAGCACGCTTTCTTGTCCAGCGTGATGCCTTCTTACAGCGTCCAAGGGCCCTTGGTGGACAGACTGGCATTTCCCGCGTGGCTCGGCAAGAACTCTACGAGCACCAAGAACGCGAGACTGCTCCGGGAGCTGCAGATGCACATGCGTCTGGCGACGGGCGGGGCGTCTTCGGCAGACGTCAATCTGGACTACGTTCCGAGGCTGGCGAGAAGGCTGACGGAGCCTCTCTCAAAGAGCGGGACCAGTGCCGTAGGTGAGGTGATCGATCTCATGGATGGGTATGAGCTATCTCGCGAGGACTGCGACTCAGTCCTGGAGGTTTGGGGTTTGCGGCCTCCCTTGATCGCGCCGGCTGTCAAGTCCTCGTTCACTCGACGGTGCAACGCGGGGTCACGCCGCCTGCTATCAAGCGCCGGCGCCTCGAGAGTCAAACGAGTTCCATCGGATGCCCCGAGTCCTGATGGAGATGGTCAAGACGAAGGCAGCGAAGGAGAAGACGGAGATGATAGGCTTGTGAAGAAAGTCGTCGTCCCGAAGAGGAGGAAGACAGCCAAATAAAGGGATGTGGTCTGGAACGCTTTGTGATTGACTAATCTCGCGTAAAATCACGTCACAGAATTTTCGCAACCTTTTTTTGTTTTTTGTTGGTTTTGTGTCTTGGGGAGGGCGGGGCCGCCCTCCCCAAGACACAAAACCAACAAAACAACCACAACAACACAATGTTAGCTGGTGAGTTGCCTCCGCCTCCGATGAAACAGCAAAAAATGACTGAGGAAGACCTGTTCGCCCTGTTGCCTGATCACATCATCGTCAACATCTTCCAGTACGCCATCAGTGGCTTGGTGGGCAAGGATGGCGATCAAACAGTCCGTGTCAAGATGCTCATCACTTTGGGATGCGTGTCCTCTCGCGTTCGTCGGTTGGTGTTCTGTGTCTCCCCCGGGCCCTCAACTATACCGGCCGGAGCGATGCTCTGGGAAGAGGTGGACTTGTCGTGTTTGGCGCTCAAGGCTCTGTCTTTCATTGCCCGAACCCCTGATGTCAGTCGCCACATCAAGGGCTGGTGGCGCGAGCCATATGACATCCACACGGTGAAAGTGCATTTCGAATATCATCGAGAGTGGGCACCAGATGCAGCTTCTCACGACAACTGGATCTCCGCGTGTTTCCCACACATCCGGATGCTCCGGCTCTCGCATTTCCATAACGCCGAGTACGTTCCCGAGGGTGTCGAGGATTTCTGCGAGGCGACGAAAGGGATGCCGCTCACTGATTTGGGGCTGCGCAATTGGGGTCCCAATGTCCTGATGTGCGTCCCGGTGACCACGGAACGGTTGTGGCTGGATGGCATGTCGGACATCGGGGAGCCCAATATCCCGAGCG
>Ga0209683_10000705_pt1 | contig 12825 bp, 6 predicted proteins | sample DOMMetBare2Fresh_FD_187474 | JGI IMG/M metagenome (GOLD analysis project Ga0209683, IMG submission 187474) | Wetland sediment microbial communities from St. Louis River estuary, USA, under dissolved organic matter induced mercury methylation -... | ecosystem: Environmental > Aquatic > Freshwater... | reverse complement strand
AGCGAGGTTGACAGGTCGGCGTCTGTCACGCCCAAGAACAGCGGTGTCACACCGGGTTCAGACAGAGATCAAGTGGTCATCTGTCACACCAGCGATGAGGATGACGCCGACGACGACGACAACGCGAGTGAAAGCGACGAGGAAGTGGAGATCGTTGTAGTCGAGTCGCCCGATGAAACCTTGGAGAGTGAGTCAGATGAGACCTCCATCACCGCATGTGATGGTGGTGGTGGTGGTGTGACATCCATGGCTGTCAAAGAATGCATCTCGCCGCGTGCTACAGACAGCGATTATGCCACATACCCCCCTGTCGACCGCAGCGCCCTTCGTGAACTGGCTATATGCCGCCGCCTTGGGGACGCTCATTACAACATCATCGCCCCGCGCGCCGTCGTGATTGACTCCAGCGGCGGCACCCATGCTGCCATGAAGTTGGGGTCTGTGACGTTGGAGAACGCCATCCAAGACCTGTGGAGCGCCGGCCATAAGCTCACCCACACCGCTCTTCGGAGATGCGTCACCGATGTCCTGCGCGGACTGTCCCGTCTCCACGAGTTGGGGATGGCACACCTCGACTTGTCCGCCCGCAACATCCTCTTGGTGTCCAACGACCCCACGAATCAGGCTCCCTGGTGGGCCATCGAAAGCCCGGACGTTCACTTCGCCCTAGCAGATTTCGGCTGCGCCTCGTCCCCCTTCCTTCCTCAAAACACGCCCGGGTGGGCGCTCGCCCCGGCAGTTTATCGCGCTCCAGAGAACATCGCCTCCCCGATGCACACTGACCATTTCCTCGGGGAGGCGGCAGACGCTGCCGCATGCGACATCTGGAGCCTCGGGGCCGTCGTCCTGTACGTGACCGCTTATTTCCAGTGGCCCCGTCACCTCTGGTTCAGTGAAGCCAACGAACTCGACATCCATGCTATGCGCGTCAAGGCTGAGAACTGCGGCGGCCTGATCGCCCGCGTCCTCGCCAAGATCGAGTCTTTCGTGGCGAGCGGAAAGCACGTCCTCGGCCAGCTGCTCAACGACCCCGAGATGTCATGGCGTCTATCGGCCACCGCCGTCCGGGCAGCCGGCGAGCTGCTGAAGGGTCCTTGGCCAGACTCTGTCAACATGAAAGACCACCGACATCCCAACCGCTACATGACCCCACGCACTGCCATTCTCACGAGTCTGGCCCGCGTCTCGGGGGCCGAGCAATCGTCCGTGGTCTCGATGATCGACTCCCTGGCCAAGTTCTTGGAGATTGATCCCCGCAGACGTCCTACAGCCGTTCAAGCTCTCACGGCCCTGACTACAATCACCGCACCCACTGCAGTAGTTGCTGCCGCCGCCACCGCTGCCACCGCCACCGCCAGATGCAGTGGCACCACCCCCCGCCTCCCAGCTGGTAGCGGCAGTGTTCGTGAAACGAGACGCGTCATCGCAGCCGCAACCAACGGCTGGCATGGCATTCACTCGGAGCACAGTTGGTCTCCTCCGGCCGTGTCCAGCTGTCCTTTACCACGCCGGGCCATCCCAAATGCATGCACAGTTCCCGCTCTGGGCGTGCCATCAAAATCAGAGAGTGGTGGTGGCGGTGGTGATGGTGGCAACAGCAGCGATTCGGACAGCGACCGCGACACAACCAGCACCCCTCCAACGTGGTCAGAGATCTGGAAGCGGAGGTTGGAGACAATGAACTCAGGACTTGGTTTGACTCCGCTGGTCCTCGGGGAAACGGTGTGCGAAGCCCTGGCCGTCACCACCTATTTCACCAGGACTGGTACCGACAAACCGCCTTACAAAGTCTGTGGCCCAACTACCGAAACCACTGATGCCCTCGAACACGCCAAATACCTGGCAGCTACCCATTACATCCAAATGGAATCCAGGTTGCTCAACGCTCGCTGGACTTCACAAGCTGCTGCTGCTGCCGCAGGGGGCGGCGTGTGTGGGAGCGTGGGTGTGGGTGTGGGGGCGGGGGCGGCCGCCCCCGCCCCCACACAACAAGATGCAATGATTGCGCTGGCAGAGATCATGCACACCACAGAAATGAGCTTGATCTACTTGTCACGGTTTGTCACAGTCGCGAAAGACGGTCGTTGTGGTTCGAGGCTGTGCGCCCGTTGTGCGGTAGACGCGGCCTTGACGGCGGCCGCCATGTTCGCCATAACGTCGGCACTCACCCATCGTCTCCCGCTCACTTGTTGCACGGCCGGGTACATCGCCCGCGGCATCCTGCGCGACATCCAGGCCATGGCTCCGGACGGCCACTTCCGCGCCACTTGCACCTCCATGTGCCCCACCAGACCGATCGAACAAGGCGGCATCGTGAGCGTGAGCGGCTCTGACGAGCTCAGGTGGTTCGCCAGACGCATCCCAGCGTCTTCGGCGCTCATCTTGCAACGCAATGACTTCCATCTGGACGTTCCCACCGTCTCTCGCGTCGCCGAGTGCCTCATGTTCGACGGCAAGACGTCGTTCCTTCTGTGGGGGAGTCGACAGGCGCACCCATGCTACGCCCATCTGGCGGCCACCACGCTCGGGTTCGCGCTGAGCATGATGGGGGACACGGGGTGCTCCGAATCCCTCGCCCGCTACTGCGCCGACATCTCGCTGTGCGCGGCCCTGCACGGGGTGAACAACAACCCTTACATACTGCCGACCTACGGCAACGGCAGCCCGGGGTACGCCAAACTCTTCCAATCGTACAGCACGCTGGCGAGCGAGTTCGGAGTCCTCACAGACCGCAGCAGCATCGACACCATCTCCGCAGCCCTCTGCAGCTTCTTTTTGACTTTCGTCGACCATCCGACCCTCGGTCCGGATAACATCATTGCTCATGCGTTGCGCGCGCTCGGATGGGTTGATCGGCAGAACATCTCATGCGCACTCGCTCCGTCGTGGGCATTTGCTTGAAACGAGACTCACTCACTCTATCTCCCACTCCAACACACCCACACACACACACACACACACACAGGCAACAACTACTTCATAAGAACACAAACCAAACACACACACTTTTGCATCCTTGACAACTGAAATGGCGCGCGTTCCACAGTACGTGCCATTGGCCGAATCAAACCCCATGCGCATTCCGGTGGTGGAGGTTGCAGTGAACAACGGGCCAAACCTCGGCAATTGGTCTAGCTCGAACTTGATCCCGACCAACATCTACGTCGCTCTCTTCCCCACCGGCGAGCTCCAGACCGACGGAGAGGAGGCCACCGGGCTCGCCGGACTCTGGAACCACATCGAGGCTTGCATGCTCACTCGGATCAGTCCAGAATACCAACACTGCCAGTTCATCTTCCAATGGATCCGCCCCAACGTCGACCAGTTCTCAACGTTCACCACCACCAAGATCACCAACTCCAGCTTTCTGGCGTCAACGTACCAGCGCGAGCAGTGGAAGTGCTATCGGCTGCATCTCACGTCCGAGACGCGCGCCGCTCTGTACCGATGGTGCTGCCGCCACACCAACGTCCAGTTCAACACCAAAGCTTACTACTGGAACTTCTTGCCCTGCGTCCCTCGCGGCTGCGCCATCGATCGCAAGGGCCAGGCCTTCTTCTGCGCCGAACAGGTGTCGACGGCGCTGCGGGACATAGGGTTGCCCGAGTTCAGCGACATCGCTCCGCACACCTCCACCCCAGACGACATCGGACACCGGCTTCAGGCGATGACAGCCCCGTCTCCCAGCATGGCGCTGACCGACAGAACAACCACGTCGCTCACCGAGCTGTGGCTGATCTTCAAAAGCAGCCAGAACGGGCCCGTCGTCCTGGACAACCAAACCGCCCGCCCTCTGAATCCCCCAGTCATTCCACTGACTCCGCTGGAAGACGCGGATGAACCCACAACCTCCATGGGCAGGTTCGGCGGCGGTGGCGGCAACAGCCATCCTCGCGTTCCCCACCTCACACCAGAGGCGCTGGCGGTTCGTCGGGGCATCAAGGACGACGCGGCTCACACCAGCACCGGCAGAGAGACCAACCTCCCTGCTACATACGAGCGCGTCGGAGCCATGGGCGGAATCAACCCGTACGCTGTGCGCCCCCAACCCACTTCAAATGGAACAACCATCCATCAACAACTCGGCTTCACAATCCTCTAAATCTCTCTCTGACCGCCCCCCATTATTCACATCTTGTTATCAATTGTGTTCGAATTGTTTGAATGAAAGGGGTGTCCTTGTGACAAGGGAGGGAGGGAGGGAGGGAACAAAAGCGACGCTTTTGTTCATTTTTTGGAGTCGGGGACTAGCGGGGCATCAGGGGACTTGCGCGTGATGTCAAGCTTGCCGAGCAGATCGTAGTGGTGAGCCAGCGCAGTGTCGTGCTTGAGATGGACCGCGATGGTCTGGATCTTGTTGAAAACGTCCATCATGTGGTCTTCCGCCGCCTGTTGGATGATCTGAAGTGCCGGAGTGCGCATCTTCATGCCAGGGTTGTCTTCACACGCCTTGGCGACAGCTTCGCGGACGATGCGACGGAAGGACTGGCGACGGAACACGAAGTTCTTGGCACGCACAGCTCTCATCGGACTTCTGAGAACGTCATCGAGGTCCTTGAGCTTCGGCAGGGCTGCGATCTTATCATCTTCTTCGTCACCGCTGCTCGCTATGGCATCCTCATCATCGTCGTCGTCGTCGTCGTCGTCGTCGTCACTCTTTGTCTCTTTGGGAGTCGGCTTCTTCTTCTTGGTGGGCGCAGATGACTTCTTTTCCTTCTTCTTCTCCTCCTCCTCCCCCTCTTCCTCCTCCTCAATTGCCTTTTCTGCCTTCTTGGGAGCTGGTTTCTTCTGCTTCTCCTTCTCCTTCTCCTTTCCCTCCTCCTCCTTCTTCTTCTTGTCCTTCTTGTCCTTCTTCGCCTTTGGCTCTTCCTTCTCAGCTTCTTCCTCTTCGCTCTCGTGGTGCGGAGGGGGAGGCGGAAGCGGCTTCACTGTCTTCACACCTCCTGAATGCTTATTCTTCTTCGGCTCGTCAACCTCCATCTTCTGGTCCTCTTCCAGCTTCTTCTTGTTCTCGGCTCTCTTGAGTCGCCTCTGCTCGTTTCGTCTGGCTCTCTTTTCGTCGCCATCGTCGTCCGCGGCCTTCTCCTCGTCAGGCTTGGCCACCTTCTTCTTCACCTCGACCTTGGGCACTTTCTTCTTCTTTTTTTCTTCCTCTTCCTCCTCCTCCTTCTTCTCCTTCTTCTCTGCCCCCTTCTCGACCTTTTTCACTGGCTTCTTATCCTTTTCTTCTTCCTCCTCCTCTTCCTCCTTCCGCTTCTTGGCGTGCTTTTTCTTCGCTTTCTCTTTCTCCTCCCCCTTTTCCTCTTCTCCTTTAACTTTCTTGCTCTTCACGGGCGGGAGCGGCGGTGTGGGGGGTGGTGTTGCTGGTTGCTTCTTCTTCTTAATAGGTGCTGCCGCGGCAGCGGCAGCAGCAGCAGTGCCGTCACTCTCGGACTGAGACTCCCCTGAGGATGCGGTCTCCTCGTAGTCACTCTCATCGGATTCGCAGACATCGGAGGCTGCGCTTGTTTGTTCGTGTTTTGCCATCTCTCTCTCTCTCTCTTACCTCTCAACAAGGGGGCGGGAGCGTGTGTGTGCCTCTGTGGCTGTTTTGACGTCGTTTTGTAATTTTAAAACGTGTTCAGCCTCCGCCAGGTCGTCTGGTGGCAGGAAAATTATTGCTTCTAAATTCTCCCCAACAAGTTTTTGACGACCCCTGGATTCACCACTCAAAATCGATAGAAACCTGCCGATTGGGAGGACATTCTACGCACACACCATGGAGAAGATCGGAAATAGGATATACCCGTTACCCCGAGGGGACCGGAACACGAGGAACCGCAGAAAGGCAGCATTGGATCAAGGTCGCAGTTCTGCTGCAGCCACGTCATCCGCATCAAAGAAAAGTGCTGCTGCTGCAGCAGCAGCAGCAGCAGCAGCAGCAACCCCATCGCCCCTGCTCACAGTGGTTCCGTCCCCCATTTCACAACCCGCCACACCAGGACAAGCGGCACCCAATCCACCGGATGACATGTTCAATGTTGATGTTGATGTTGATGTTGACGCCCCTGTAGGGGCGTCAACCATACCGGACAGTGTGGCCACCGTGCGCGCAGAAATCAAATCGACCATCGTATCCCAGTTCTTTGAAGCCAGTGGTATCGCTGGGTATGTGAACACCCTTTACGTCCTCCAGTGCTACGACTATGCAAACGACAACCTCAGCTACGTCATCCTCAATTTGGCAGCTCCATCAACTCCAATCGGCGCTGTCGAAATCGAGCTGCCCGTGATGGGAGGACAGCACACCTTCGACTGTGGACTCGAGACTTCCCTCAGCACCACGCCAGGAGCATGGCCAGTGGTCTGGATCGGACTCCCGGCGACCGCGCACGACGAGTTCATGGCCGACATTGAACTGATCAACAGCTTGCTGTGGACCGTCGGCTTCTTTCAAGGTTCGGCCACCGATCACACCATCACCGCAGCTCAGCCCGCCATCGGCAACATATCCGAGATCAGTTGGGCGTCGTGGTACATCGCATCCCATTGCCCGGACGTGGCCGCGTATCTGGACGCCTTCCACGTCTTGGGCCAGTCTAATCGGTGTGCCACCGTCCCCCCAGACTCGACCAGCTACCTCGATCTCATCGCCGGTTGGCTGAGTCCCCTGGGCACTCTAGCCATAGCGATCAAACTGTACTGGCTCGCTCAAGCTATCCGCGCCGCCACAGATACGCGGCCCACGGCCACGTCCACCCGTGCTGCATTCATCCGCGCAACGGCTGACCCAACCGAGTCCCGCGACTTCAGGCGGGCTGATGCTGCACTGGCCCGCATGATCAAGAACGGCTGGTCGGCATTCGCCACCCCCAAACAAGTGTCAGCCAACCAAACGGACGCAGAGTCCTTCTTGAACAGCGTGCTCCACATCATCGCGACGTCCCCGCCTTCGCTCGGAAACGCCTTGTTCAGGTCGTACCCGATCAACCCCCTTGACGACCTTCGCCAGGCAACCAGGCAGTTGTATCAACACTCCCGCGCAATCACACGGCTGATGGACCAGGAGCGCGAGTACAGGCGCAAAGATCGCGAGAACGTCGAATCCACGCCTGACCTCCGTGTTCTGTACAACCCCACACTGGTCTTGATGGATCGAAGCGGAACTGGTTCGTCGCGGCGCGGGCGCCGCGATAAAGGCGAGGAAGTGGGTGCCGACGGCGCCTGTGGCGCCGTCGGCATGTGGGGGGCGGGGCTGCTCGGCCTCGGTGGATTGTTGTTAGGCGCGCTCGGACTCGCTGAGGCATCAGCAACCAAACGCGAGTTGCGCCTGTTGCGCCAGCAACAGCACCAGCAACAGATGCACGATCACTGCCCCGGCACGGGGTTGCGCTTCGGCCACATGTACTGGGGTTCAGCCACCCAACTCCTCCTTCGCGAACTGGGACGGTACTACAGCGATCACCGCACAGTCTTGCTCGCCCGCGTGACCGAAACCGACTCGGAGTTGGCCCGCTCGATGGACAAGGAACTGCATGACATCGCCACATGCGGCCCCGAGCGCCACGCCGCCGTTGCGGCTGCCATCGCCAAGGAGACCGCGCTGTCCGATCAGCAAGGGGTCGTCACAACTACCAACACACATCTCAACACGAGATACGGAGTCTTGACCCGTTGGCTGCTGTGGTCCGCCTTCTGTGTCCGAATCATCAACCAGCCCGAGCACTACGACCAAAACTTCGTCCGGATCATCCGCGACATTCAAGACATCATCGTCACCGACTGCCGCACCATCACCCATCCCGAGGATTGCATCGTCATCCTCGTCGACATCTACAGGTATCACCGCAGCATCGCCTCCCGACTCGGCATCCCCCTGCCCTCCATCGCCGCCAGCATCGCCTGGGACCTCGTCAGCGAGCTCGCCCCCGACGACGACGCTGTGTGCGTTGAGTGACGCGGCGGCGCCGCGTCACACACACACACACACACACACACCAAATACAAAGAAACCAGAGCAATTGATTTATGTTATTGTCAGTGCGAATGTCGCAATGAGCCATTCCACAACATCATGATGCCCGTTCTCACGTGCTTTGCGAAGGGCGTAGTTGTCGTGATGTCGCGCATCGGCTTGTGTGAAATTGAACTTCGCGGTAAGCCATTTGGCAATGTTCAGCTGGCCGTGCTCGCAGCAGACTAGCAGTGGATGAGTGGGTCCATATGGCGTATCCGGCGTGTCATGTGCAAACGCCACGTCGAACCACGTTGTTCGTGGGGTTCCAAACACATCGGTGCACCAGTAATCGAACCGGTGGAGCCACGTTATTCCCGTTTTACCTCTGGCCCATTCCACCATGCTTACGGACTTGAATGTTTTCACCAGCCACTCGACAAATGCCAGGTCCCCTATCTCACATGCGTGTTGGAATATCTGCACCAGTTTCCGGGTGAGGTCCTCTCGCATGAGATCGATGTAAGGCTTCCTGATTGTGATGTTCAGGCGCGCCGCGCCCCGGAGCAACGCGACTGTAATGGGGATGGGGTAACAGCAATAGGCACTCCCGATGTTGCCATCGGCATACAAGAAGGCGTCGTACATACCACGTTCGGCAGCCCTCATCTGGATGTCCTTTCGTTCGAGGCCAGATAGCAGCAAGTTCTTCACACATTCCGCCACATCGCCTCTCAGTGCTTCGCACACAGCCAACGAGAAATCTATGCGCTCTTTTGGCGCGAGTTGGGGGGCGACCACGGTTTGCAGCAGGTGGGACAGCTCGTTCACGGGGAGATGCAGTCGGCCATCGTCAGCGCGCCTGAAGGCTCGCTCAACTTCTGTTGGTTGCATTTGTTGTTAGATGTGTTTCGTTTTGGGGACTGAATCAGTTTTATCTCACGTTTTAATGTGTTAACAAGATTCTTGTTTGGAGTTTAGGATTGGAGTTGTGGGTGGTTCAATTCCTCCTCCTCCCCCGTCTGATCCGATCGGTACACCCGGGACGAGAGTGATCAACTGCTCATCCATGATCTGCTGCTCCAGGACATTGAGTTCCGAGAGCAAATCATCGTCCTCGAGCGTCTCCCCATAGCCGAGTGCCTTGCTGATCCCATCAGAGACGTCCATCTGCTCCCTCACATCTTCCATGAGGTTATCAACCTTTTCGGCAGACATGTCCTTGTGAATAGCTTTCATCGCGCCTGCCCCTTCTTTCATCACACTCAGGACCTCCATGGTGGCGACAGCGCCCTCGATGACCATCACCTGCTGCTCGAGTTTGTCGCGGGCCTCGGCGACACACTGGATCTGGTTCTCCAGCCCCTTCTTACTCTTCAGGGCGGAGAGTGCGCCCCGCTTGTTATGCATCGAGAGACACTGACGCGCTTCTGCTACTCGATCCTGCACCCTCTTCTCGAGCAGGGATTCGCGTTTCGTCAGTATGTCGATGGTTTGGCGGATCTTGCCGATGGTTTCGTCGAGCGTTGGGACCACCTTGGCGCGTCTGAATAGCGCGAACATCTCTCTCTCTCTCGTTCCATCACACATTCGTCCTGATGAAACTTGTAGTCACTCTTTCACATTCTCTGAAACCAAAGAGTCTTGCTAATACAAACCAAACGAGGTGTCTTCCAATCTTTCAACCTTGACTGATGTCTCATCTCTCTTTCAATCGCGGCAACGCGGCGGATGAGGACCTCATCCAAGAGATCAAACGTCTCGGCGCGGCCCTCGTCAGCACCGGGGAGAAGAGGACGCACGGTGATGGTGGTGTTGACGGCGGCGGCGGGGGCGCTGCCCCCGTCGCCGTCAAACGCCGGGAGCAGGACGCCGGTCTCTACAATGCCGCCATCAAACGGTTCTGGGAAGCGGTGAGTGATGATCAACACCCCCTCACCGCCGGCCTCAACATCCTGTCGCTGTCGGGGATCCTCTTGGACCAAACTCTGGCAGCGTGTCCGAGCGACACCGTGCTCGCCAGCTACCTCGCGCGCCTCTTCGTGGCGACCGTGCCGTCGCTGTGGGCAGAAAACCACTACGAGCTGGCCCACCTCAGGCGCGTCGCCCCGGACGGGACCATCATCTGCACCTACAGAGGCGACGCTCTGCCCACCAAACCAAAGGCGAATGAAAGTGATGACGACGATGCGCGCACTCGCGACTACTTGCACTCCCATCGCCACGAGCTGTCACAAATCGTCCAGGCCGAAACTGATCGCTATCAGAACGATCTCACAGAGTACGCCAACCAATGGAAGAAGATGCTCCCCAAAGCCCTTGAGATCTGGATTTGCCAGACAATCCTCGTCGGCCAGTTCGAGAGCGACGCAGTCGTTTGGGCCGTTCTGCTGCAGCTGTGGGACTACTTCGACAAGCCGACCGACAGGGACTTCACCGGGGTTCCGACTGACTCCAATGATCCGTGGCTCGTCAAATCGCCTTACGCGCGCCACGACCTGATCTGCGACTACCAGTTCTCCGAGTTGCGCGGGCTCGGCTGCGATCGGCTGGTCCGGCGGGCCCCGTCGATGGCCGAGCACATGATGAAGGTGACGGTGCCGATCATCCAGAGCGAGACTGTCACCATGAACATGGCTCTCTTCGACGCTGCCATTTTCGCGCTCGAAGATGACCTGCCCGCACTGGCCAGCCTCATCTTGGACGTGTTGGACAGCTTCGTAGACATGGGCCTCATGGACATCGACGAGGTTGACGACGATGACGTGGACGGGTACTACCTACAGTTCGGTAAGATCGCGAGCATAGCTTGCTATAAGGGCCACTTTGACATTGTCCGTCACGTGTGCCGCTTGACTGATTGCTCATGGGGCACTTTGCACGCGCTTCGGCTGGGACTCGACCAGTACGCCAGCTCACATGGACTGTACCACCACCTGGACTCGTCCCCGGCCGAGCTGTTCGCTGCCGCGAATCAAGGCAGCTTGCCAACCGACGACGACCCGCTCGGTAACGACGACAGCGCGGCGCGGGTCATCATCCGCAGGGTCCTCTTCAGCAGCGGTTCGATGGATTTCATCTCCAAACTCGCCGGAGACCTCGCCCCAGGGGAGACTATCATCACCACACTCGGGTACGACCCCACGATGCTGCAGCAGCTATTTTGTCACTGGTCCATCGCCGTCGCCGTTGGCGACGGCGACCACCAACACAAAGAAGTAGAACAGTTTCTCACCAAAGTCATCGGAGCTGACAAACAACAGAGCCGCGACATCGTCCGCGCGAGCATGGTGATGGCAGCAGAGAGTGCTCATTGCACTCTCGAGCTTCTGTCCCAGATGTTTGAGATCGGGTTCGGTGGGAGGTACGCCGAGGACGTCTTGGCGACTGAAGCAGCCAACGCGGGCCTGCGCATTTCGATGGCCAAAGAGCTCATCAAATGGCAGACCAAACACCCGTTCGGTTTCGAAATGAATCAGTGGATCCTCGGAGTACTGCTGCCGTCATACCACGACGACGCAGCTTTCATGTGGGCCGATTTCATCAATGCGGCTAGCACGATCGCCATCTACAAGCTGCTACCGTTCCTGCCAGAGCCCGTGAGCGGCGATCAGTGGATCAAATGCACGGCCGCAGTCGTCTGGCATGGCACACACTACGATGCGAACATGTGGTTCGAACGTCCGCGTTTCCGGCGTTACCTGGAATTGGCACATTTGGATGCTCACACCATACATTGGTTGGTCGAGGGGGCACTGCACAATCCGTGCCCCGGGATCCGCCGGATCACCTTACCGACTCTCTTCAAGTTCTATCCCCTGTCGATTCCCGCCACCAGATCATCTGACATGATCGCGCAGGCGCAGCTCTTAAACCTGTTGCACCAGTACAAAGACACACTCGCTCTGGAATGGGCCGTGAAAGCCAGGGGAGACGGAGTGTGCCAGATCACCAAAGAGGTGGAACCATTCGTCCGCCCAGGCATTTGTGAATGGATCGCTTCAGTTATCCCCCCACCTCTTCTTCCTCCTCCTCCTCATCCTCCTGCTCAATAAGACAATAAAATCTCAAATTGTCCACATGACAGATGAGCCATCCAAACGCTCTAGGATGACCGGGGGCAAACTCGCGGAAGAGCCTTTTTTGGTACCCCTCCAAATAATGCCCACAGCGCCTTCAGGCACCGTTTTAGAGCGTTTCAAGGGCTGAAACGAAAATTTGACCAAAAGCTCCCCCGACAGTTTCATTTTTGACATTTTTCGAAATTTTCGGGAGTCAACCAAAGTTCAACTTTTATTAAAAAATGAAACTATCGGCGCAGCTTTTGGTCAAATTTTCGTTTCAGCCTCTCAAACGCTCTAAAACAACGGGGGATGGTTCTAGGACCCTTATTTCGAAGGGTACCCAAAAAGGCTCTCCCGATAGTTTCGCCCCAGCCTCCAAGACGCTCGGGACTGTCGTCCCACAAAAGTGTTCATCTCGTGATTTTAGAAAATCACTCGGAACGAAAGGATAGAGGCCATTTGGAAGCTGGGGTGAAACTATCGGCGCAGCTTTTTGTCAAATTTTCGATTCAGCCCCTGAAACGCTCTAAAATTGCGGGAGACGGCCCTACGGGCATTATTTCGATGGGTACCAAAAAAGGCTCTCCCGATAGTTTCATTTTTGGCTCAGAAATAAACTATCGGCGGAGCTTTTGGTCAAATTTTCGTTTCAGCCTCTAAAACGCTCTAAAATTGCGGGGGATCGCTCTAGGACCATTATTTAGAAAGTTCGAAAAAAAGCTCCCCCGATAGTTTCATTTTTGACATTTTTCGAAATTTCGGGGGTGATAAAAGTTCAACTTTTTTTAAAAAATGAAACTATCGGGGGAGCTTTTGGTCAAATTTTCG
>Ga0209683_10000700_pt1 | contig 12889 bp, 12 predicted proteins | sample DOMMetBare2Fresh_FD_187474 | JGI IMG/M metagenome (GOLD analysis project Ga0209683, IMG submission 187474) | Wetland sediment microbial communities from St. Louis River estuary, USA, under dissolved organic matter induced mercury methylation -... | ecosystem: Environmental > Aquatic >... | reverse complement strand
GGCGACGTCCGCGGGCGACGTTCACGACCTCGGCGGGCAGCCGATGCACCACCGAGTGCTTCACCCCGTCCGCGTCCACGCCGTGCAGCGTGATGACCCAGGTCGCCATGGTGCGGAGGCTACCACCCGCGTCCGACCACCCACCGATTGCGCTCGGCCATCATCCGGAGTGCACGGGCCGTGCGGTCCCGGGCGGGGGCCTGTCACGGGCTATGAGTTTCCGCCCCGTTTTCCGCCCCACGGGATTCGATCGCCAAAAACCGCTGCGGATCCGCGCGGTTTACAGCCGCTCGTCGATCGCGCGGTTGCTCATCGCGTCCGCCTGCGCGTTCTCCTCGCGCGGGATGTGGCGGACCTCGATCCAGTCGAACCCGCCGATGAGCCCCTTCGCCTCGGCGTGGAGGGGCGCGAGGTGCTCGGCCTTCACGGCGTAGTCGCCCGCGAGCTGCTTCACGAGCAGCTCCGAGTCGGAGAGGACCTCGAGCTCGCGGATGCCCATGGCCTTGGCGCGCTTGAGGCCGAGGATGAGCCCCATGTACTCGGCCACGTTGTTGGTGGACTCGCCGAGGAACTTGCCGACCTTCGCGACGATGTGCCCCTCGGGGCTCAGGATCACCGCGCCGGCGCCGGCCGGGCCCGGGTTCCCGCGCGCCGCGCCGTCGGTGTAGAGGCGGGTGCGCTTCGCCTTCTCGGCCGCCTCCGCGGCGAGCGCCTCCTGGCGCTCCCGCTCCGCCTCGGCGGCCCGCTCGCGCTTCCGCCTCTCGCGCTCGGACTTGGAGAGGTCCATCGCCTCGTCGATCTCCTCCTGCGCGCGGGCGGCGGCCTTCTCGACGTCGGTCTGCTTCCGGACCTTGAGCCCCTTCGACCCGGCGCCCGGCGCGGGCGCGCGGGCCGCCTCCGCCTCCTCCACCCGGTCGGCGGCGGCGGCGAGGAGCTTCCCGAGGGTGTCGCGGTCGTAGCCCGAGTAGCGCGCCAGCGTGTGCGGCAGCTGCTCGTTGGCGGCGATGAAGCGGAGCAGCTCGGCGAGGACGGCCTTCGCCACGGGCTACGCCGGGGACGGCGCGGGCGGGTTGACCGCCTCGGCCGAGTAGATGATGCGATGGCAGCTCGGGCAGGTCTCGATGGAGTTGGCCCGCTGCAGGGTGATGGCGAGCTGGGGCGGGATGTTGCGATGGCAACCCTTGCACGTCGAGCCGACCACCGGGGCGATGGCGATGCCGGCGCGGCGCCGCTTGATGTTCTCGTACTTGGCGAGCAGCGCCGGATCGACGGCCTTGGCGGCCTCGGCGCGCCGCGCCTCGAGCGCGAGGAGCTTCTCCTCGGCGGCGACGCGCCGCTTCTCGAGCGCCTCGAGCTCCGTCTCCGCGGCGCTCTCCCGCTCCGCCAGCTCGTCGCCCTTCCCCTCGAGCGCGCCCTTGATGGCTCCGGCCTGGGCGACCAGCTCCTTCAGCTGCTCGTGCTGGCCGTCGTTGGTCTTCTTGGCGATGTCGATCTCGCGGGAGAGGGCGGCGTACTCGCGCGGCGTCTTGATCTCGCCGAGCCGGCCCTCCCATTTCTTGACCTTGTCCCGCTCCATCCCGAGGAGGCTCTCGAGCTGGCGCCGCTCCCGCTCGTTGCCGTCGAGGCGGGCCCGCTCGTCGTCGTACGCCTTGCGGCTCGCCTTGACCGCGTCCTCGATCTTCGCCCGCTCGAGCGGGATGACCTGCAGATCCCCGCGCAGGGCGTGCGCGTCGACGTCGATCTGCTGCAGCTCCTCCAGCACCTTCAGCTTCTCACGCAGCGACAAGGTCCTCGCTCCTCGACTGTTTGGGCCCACCAGGATTCGAACCTGGATCGAATCGGTTATGAGCCGACCGCTCTGACCGTTGAGCTATGGGCCCGACGGCCCGGTGGCACCCCATTACCACGATGCGCGCCCCGCGCGCTTCATCCCTAGTTCTCCACGAAGCTCTTGAGCCGCTTGGAGCGGCTCGGGTGGCGCAGCTTCCTGAGCGCCTTCGCCTCGATCTGGCGGATGCGCTCCCGGGTCACCTCGAAGTCCTGACCCACCTCCTCGAGCGTGTGGTCGCTCTTCTCACCGATGCCGAAGCGCATCCGGAGGACCTTCTCCTCGCGCGGCGTGAGCGTCGCGAGCACCTTCCGCGTCTGCTCCGCGAGGTTCATGTTGATGACCGCGTCCGACGGCGACACGAGCGACTTGTCCTCGATGAAGTCGCCGAGGTGGCTGTCCTCCTCCTCGCCGATCGGCGTCTCGAGCGAGATCGGCTCCTTGGCGATCTTGAGGACCTTGCGGACCTTGTCGAGCGGCAGCTCCATCTTCTCGGCGATCTCCTCCGGCGTCGGCTCGCGGCCGAGCTCCTGGACGAGGTAGCGGCTCGTGCGGATGAGCTTGTTGATGGTCTCGATCATGTGGACCGGGATGCGGATGGTCCGCGCCTGGTCGGCGATCGCCCGGGTGATGGCCTGGCGGATCCACCAGGTGGCGTAGGTCGAGAACTTGTAGCCGCGCTTGTACTCGAACTTGTCGACCGCCTTCATGAGGCCGATGTTCCCCTCCTGGATGAGGTCGAGGAACTGGAGGCCGCGGTTCGTGTACTTCTTCGCGATCGAGACCACCAGGCGGAGGTTCGCCTCGACGAGCTCGGTCTTGGCGCGCTCGGCCTGCAGCTCGCCGTCCGAGATGGCGCGGTAGCTGCGGCGGAGCTCGTCCACCGGCACCTCCGCCTCCTCCTGCACGCGCAGCATCTTGCGGTAGGCGGTGCGCACCGTCCGATCGAGCTCCTCCACCTCCTCCATCGAGACGGAGAGCTTCTTGGCGAGGCGCCTGCGGGCGGGCTCGTCCTCGCGCGTCTCGCGCAGCATCCGGCGCAGGTCCTTGAGGGGCACGCCGGTGCGCCGCTCGCAGTCGAGCAGCTCGCGCTCGGCCTCCTCGACCCGCTTGATGTAGCTCTTGAGCCTGAGGACGATCCGGTCGATCTGCTTCTTGTTGAGCTGGATGGCCTCGAGGTTCTCCATCATCTCCGTCTCGACGCCGCGGATCTCGTTCTTCAGCTCCTTGCGCTTCAACTCGGACAGCTTCTTCGTGGCGATCGTCTCGCGGATCTTCGCGACCTGCCGCTCGAGGCGGCGGATCTCGTCGATGTGCTTCAGCACCTGCTCGACCTTGCGCTCCTCGTCCTTGGCGAGCCGGGGGCGCTCCGGCTCGGCGGGCGCGGCGGGCGCGCCGTCGGGGGCGGCGGCGACGACCGCGGCCCCGTCGCTCCCGGCCTCGGCGGCCGGCTCGACGGCGGCCTCGACCTCCTCCACCTCCTCGAGCGCCTCGGTCTCCTCCTCCTCGCGCTCCTGCTGCTGCTCGTCCCCGGCGTCCTTCACGATCTCGCGGACGCGGATCTTGTTCTTCCGGAGCCGGTCGCCGAGGTCGAGGATCTCGCGGATGGCGATGGTGGAGGAGAGCACCGCGGCGAGCACCGCCTTCTCCCCCTCCTCGATGCGCTTCGCGATCTCCACCTCGCCCTCGCGGGTGAGCAGCGAGACCGAGCCCATCTTGCGGAGGTACATGCGGACGGGGTCGTTGGACTTGCCGTAGCCGGCGTCGTCCTCCTCGTCCTCGTCCTTCTCCTCGGCCTTCTCGCTCTTCTCCTCCGGCTCCGGCGGCTTGTCCGGGAGCTTCATCTTCTTCTCGGCGCCGTCGACGACCTCGATGTCGTGCTCGCCGAACATCGACATCACGTCGTCGATCTGGTCGGAGCCGATGTCCGAGGGGAGCGCGTCGTTCACCTCGTCGAAGGTGACGAAGCCCTTCTCGCGGCCGCGCTCCATGAGCGCCTTCACCTCGGACCGCTCGGTGATGTCGCTCATGTCGTCGCCGGCGAGGGCGTCCTCCGCCTCGTCGTCGCCGTCGTCGCGGTCCTCGGTCTCCTCGGCCTCGCCGTCCTCGTCGAGGGCCGCCGCCGGGCGGCGGAGCTTCGGCTCCTTGGCGGGCTTGTCCCCGGGGGCGCCCTTCTTGCCCTTCGCCGGGACGGCCTCCTTCTCCCCGCGCGCGCCCTTCGCGGCCTTCGCCTTCTCGACCTTGCCCTTCGCGTCGGGGCGCGCCGCGGCGAGCTTCTTCGCCTTCTCGCGGTCGACCTTCACCGCCTTCGCGCGAGGGGGGTGGGCCGCCTTCGCCGCCCTCGCCGAGGCCGGCCGGGCGGCCTTGGCGCTCCGCGCCTTCCCCCGCGCGGGCGCGCGCGCCGCCTTCCTGGCCTTGGCGGCGGGCTTCTTGAGCGGCTTCCTGGCGTTGCCCTTCGTGGTCATGTGCTCCCGCTCCTTCGAAGGCCCGCTCCCCCGGTGGTCGTCTTCCTTAATCGCGCCACCGGTGCGGAGCCCGGTCAACCTAGAAAGAATGCTCCGGAGCGTCGCTTTCATCCGGCGCGCTCCAGCGCCTTGAGCCGCAGGCCGAGATCGCCGAGCCGGCGCGCCTCGGCGAGCGCCCGGGTGCGCAGGTCGTCGGGGCTCGCTCCGCCCCGCTTCGTCACCTCGGCGAGGAGGCGGCGGTGCTCCTCGCGGACCCGCTCCATGGCGGCCTTGATCGCCGCCCTGCGGAGCTCCCGCTCGGCGTGCTCCGGCCGCGGCCGGCCCGCCCCGGCGAGCGCACGGACGCGCCGCAGCGTGGCGTCGTCGGCGCCGGCCGCGACGCGCGCGAGCGCCTCCTCGAGCGGCAGCGGCGCCCGGGCGAGATCCCGGGCGAGGTCCGCGAGCGGGCCGGGTGGGAGGAGGTCGGCGAGGTGCTCCTCCTCGGCGACGGCGCCGAGCTCCGGGAACGCGGCGAGCAGCCCGAGCGCGTCGGCGGCGGGCCCGGGAAGGGTGACGCGGAGGCGGCCGCCTCCGGCCCCGCCCGGGCGGGCCCCTCCCGGCGCGTCCGGCCGGCCCGGCACGGGCGCGCCCCGACCGGCGCCGGCGTGCGGCGCGCCGCGCCGGACGCGATCGCCCGAGAGCTCGGCCCTGAGCGCGGCCGCGTCGAGATCGAGCTTCCTCGCGATGACGTCCTCGAAGAGGGAACGCGCGAGCCCCTCCGGCATCATCCGCACGTACGGCGTCAGCTCCCGCACGGCGGCGAGCTTCCCCTCCAGCGCCGCCTCGCGGGGGCGCTCCCCGCAGCAGCGTGCGGCCGCCCGGTCGACGAGGAACTCGGAGAGCGGGATCGCCGCCGCGAGCAGCCGCTCGACGCCCTCGCGCCCGTGCGCCCGCGCGTAGTCGTCGGGATCGGTCTTCCCGCCCTCGGCCGGCAGCAGCGCCACCTTGCCCGAGACGCCCGCCGGGAAGAGCGCCTGGGCGGCCTTGCCCGGCGCGGCGAGGCCGGCGACGTCGCCGTCGAAGAGCACGGTCACCTCGCGGCAGTCGCAGCGCGAGAGCAGCTCGACGTGCTCCTCGGTGAGGGCGGTGCCGCACACCGCGACGGCGTTGGTCACCCCGGCCTGGTGCAGCCCGATCACGTCGAAGTAGCCCTCCACCAGCACGGCGCTGCGGGTCTTGCGGATGCCCTCGCGCGCGAGGTCGAGCCCGTAGAGGACCTTCGACTTCTTGTAGAGCGGCGTCTCCGGCGTGTTGAGGTACTTCGCCCCCTTCTCCTCGCCGAGGGCGCGGCCGCCGAAGCCGATGACCTGCCCGTCCATGGAGGCGATGGGGAACATGAGCCGGTTGCGGAAGCGGTCGTACGCGCCGCCGCCCTTCTCCCTCTCGATGGCGAGCCCGGCGCGCAGGAGCGCCGGGAGCGCGATGCCCTTCTCCGCGAGCCTCGGTGCGAGGTCGCTCCACGCCTCCGCCGCGACGCCGAGCCGGAACTTCCGGATCGAGTCGCCCTCGACCCCCCGCCCCTCGAGGTAACGGCGCGCCTCCGCGCCGTGCCGGCTCTGGAGCCGCGCCGCCCAGTAGCGGGCCGCGGCGTCGCACGCCGCGAGCACCTCGTTGCGCTCCTTGCGCCGGCGCCGCGCCTCCTCGCCGTCGTCCTCGGCGGCCTCGGGGATCTCGATCCCCGCCTCCGCCGCGAGCGCCCTCACCACCTCCGGGAACTCCTTGCCCTCGAGCTGCTGCAGGAACTTGAAGACGTCGCCGTACGCCCCGCACCCGTAGCACTTCCAGTGCTTGTCCTCCGGGTACACGTGAAAGCTCGGCGTCCGCTCCCCGTGGAACGGGCAGTTGCCCTTCCACGTCCGGCCCGAGCGCTTCAGCTCCACGTGGCGCCCGATCAGCGCCACCACGTCCACGCGGTCCCGGATCTGCTCGATCACCGCGTCTGGGATCACAGGGGGCCCTCGCCAAGGTGGCCCGCGCGCGTCACTTCCCGGCGAGGCGCGCCTTCACCAGCTCGGAGACGGCCTTCCCGTCCGCCTTGCCCTGCACCTCGGGGAGGAGCGCCTTCATCACCGCGCCCATGTCCTTCGGGCCCTGCGCTCCGGTCCTCGCGATCGCGGCGTCCACCCGCTGGGCGAGCTCCTCGGCGGAGAGCTGGGCCGGGAGGTACGCCTGGAGGAGCTTCGCCTCCGCCTCCTCCTTGTCGGCGAGGTCGGGGCGGTTGCCGGCCCGGTACTGCTCGATGGAGTCCCTGCGCCGCTTGATCTCGGACGCGACGACGCCGAGCACGCCCGCGTCGTCGAGCGGCTTCATGAGCTCGATCTCGCGGTACTTGATGGCGCTCTTCAGGCCGCGGACGGTGTCCAGCCGGAGCTGGTTCTTCTCCCTCATCGCGGTCTTGAGGTCCTCGTCCAGCCGCTCCTTCAGCGCCATCGGTCCCCTCCGGCGCGGCTAGAAGCTCTTACGGCTCTTCTTCATCGCGCGCTTCTTCGCGGCGATCGCCTTCTTCTTGCGCTTCACGGACGGCTTCTCGTAGTGCTCGCGCTTGCGGATCTCCGAGAGGATGCCCGCCTTCTCGCACTGCTTCTTGAAGCGCTTCATCGCATTCTCGAAGGACTCGCCGTCCTTGACGCGCACACCGGTCATTCGTTCTCCTCGTTGCGGCGCTGCCCCCTGCGCCGTCGATCTCGTGAGGCAATCCGTGGACGCAAAGAAGCCGGGCCGCCCTTCCCGGACGCCCGGCTCTCCGCGCGGCTGAGGCGGCGTGATTACGGGAATTCACCACCCCTGTCAAGGGGTTCGGGCGCCCGGACGGCTAGGCTTTGTGGCGCCGCTCCAGCACGGCGTAGACCTCCGACGGCGTCACGTCGGCCGACGCGAGCAGCACGAACAGGTGGTAGAGGAGATCGGCCGCCTCGTGGGCGAGGTGATCCTTCGTGTCGCGGTTCCCCTCGAGCCCCTGGTGGGCCTCGTTCACCTCGTACGCTTCCTCGATGATCTTGCGGCGGATCTGCGAGGGCTGGTCGAGGAGGCGGCGGGTGTAGCTGGGCTCCCCCGCCGGCTGGGCCTGCGGCTCGCTGGAAGCCTTGCGGGACTCGATGGTGGCCCAGAGCTGCGCGAGGAAGCGCTCGTCTGCCATGGGATCTCCTCCCTCTCCGAGAAGCAGCTCCGCGCGCCGGTGTGGCAGGCGGGCCCGGTCTGATCGACCACGTAGAGCACCGTGTCGCCGTCGCAGTCGAGCGCGATCTCCCGCGCGCGCTGCACGTTTCCGCTCGTGTCGCCCTTGCGCCACAGCTCGCCGCGGCTGCGCGACCAGTAGGTCGCCCTGCCGGTCGCCGCGGTCTGCTCGAGCGCGTCTCGGTTCGCCCAGGCGACCATGAGCACGGTGCCGTCGCGCTCCTGCGCGACCACCGGGACGAGGCCGCGCTCGTCGTAGGTCACGCGGGCGAGGAGCGCGGCGATCCCGGCCAGCGCCGGGCCCTGCGATCCGGGGCGCGCGCGGGGCCGTCGCCCGTTGCGCGCCCGCTTCGCGGGCGCGCGACTCACGGCCGCACCTCGATCCCCCGCGCCCGGCAGTGCGCCTTCGCCTCCGCGACGGTGTGCGTCCCGTCGTGGAAGATCGAGGCGGCGAGCGCGGCGTCCGCGATCCGGAGGCCCTCGGCGAGGTGCTCGAGCGTGCCCACGCCGCCCGAGGCGATGACCGGGACGGTCACCGCCGAGCAGACCCGCTCGAGCAGCTCCAGGTCGTAGCCGGCGAGCGTGCCGTCGCGGTCCATGCTGGTGAGCAGGATCTCGCCGGCGCCGCGGGCGGCCACCTCGCGCGCCCAGCCGATCCCCTCGACGCCCGTCGGCTTCGTCCCGCCCGCGACGAAGACCTCCCACTCCTGGGGCCCGGCCCCGCGCGGCCGCCGCTTCACGTCGATGGCGACCACGAGCGCCTGCGCCCCGGCGAGGCGCGAGAGCCGGTCGACGAGCCCCGGGGCCTTCACCGCGGAGGAGTTCACGCTCACCTTGTCGGCGCCCGCGTGCAGGAGCGCCACGAAGTCCTCCTCGCTCCGCACCCCCCCGCCGACGGTGAGCGGCGCGAAGACCCTCGCCGCGGTGCGGGTGACGAGGTCGAGCAGCGTCCCGCGGTCCTCCTGCGTCGCGGCGATGTCGAGGTAGGTCACCTCGTCGGCGCCCTGCGCGTCGTAGCGCGCGGCGGCCTCCACGGGATCGCCCGCGTCGCGCAGGTTCCTGAAGTTGACCCCCTTCACCACGCGCCCGTTCTTCACGTCGAGGCAGGGGATGATGCGCTTCGCCGGCACCGGTCAGCCCTCCCCCGCCGCGAGCTTCACCGCGGCGCCGAGGGCGACCCGCCCCTCGTAGAGCGCCTTCCCGACGATGACGCCGGCGAGCCCCGCGTCGCGGCAGGCCCGCACGTCGGCGAGGCTCGCCACCCCGCCCGAGGCGACCACCGCGACACCGGCCTCCGCCTGGAGCCGGGCCGAGCCGGCCGCGTCCACGCCGCTGAACATGCCGTCCCGGCCGACGTCGGTGTACTCGACGAGGCTCACCCCGGCCGCCTTCACCTTGAGCGCGACCTCGGCCGCGCGGAGGCCGGTCCCCTCGAGCCAGCCGGCGATCTTGACCTCGCCGTCGCGCGCGTCGATGCCGCAGCGTACCCGCCCCGGGAAGCGCCGGCAGGCCTCCTCGACCAGGCCGAGCCGCTCGACGGCCGCCGTGCCGAGGACCACGTACCGGACGCCGAGGGCGAGCACCCTCTCGATGTCGGGCAGGGTGCGGAGCCCGCCGCCGAGCTCGGCCTCGAGGCCGGGCACGGCGCAGATCTCCCTCACGGCGTCGACGTTCACCGGCCAGCCCGCCTTGGCGCCGTCGAGGTCCACCACGTGCAGCAGCCTCGCCCCGGCGCGGGCGAACTCGGCGGCCTTGTCGGCCGGGCGCCGCGCGTAGACGGTCTTCGTCGCGTAGTCGCCGCGCTCGAGGCGCACCACCTCGCCGCCGATGAGGTCGATCGCGGGGATGACGAGCACGGTCAGATCCTCACGAAGCGCTCGAGGAGCGCGAGCCCGACCTTCTGGGTCTTCTCGGGGTGGAACTGCACGCCGTACAGGTTCCCGCGCGCGAGCGCGGCGCAGTACGGCCGGCCGTGCTCGGCCACGAGCGCGACGCCCGGCGCGTCGGCGGGCGCGGCGTAGGAGTGGGCGAAGTAGACGTACTCGCCGTCCATCGGGCCGAACAGGGGCGACGGCTCGCCCACCGCCCGGACCCGCGACCAGCCGATGTGGGGGAGCTTCACGCCCTCCGGCAGCCGGGTGATGCGGCCCGGCACGAGGCCGAGCCCCTTCGCCCCGCCCCCCTCCTCCCCCTCCTCGAAGAGGAGCTGGAGCCCGACGCAGATGCCGAGCACCGGGCGACCGCTCGCGATCGCCTCGCGCAGCGCCTCCGCGACGCCGCTCGCCTGCATCGCGGCGGCGCAGGCCGGCATCGAGCCCTGCCCGGGCACCACCACCCGGTCGGCCGCGTGCACCGCGGCGGGATCGTGGGTGACGACCACCCTCGCACCGACCTCGCGGAGCGCGTTCTCGACCGAGCGCAGGTTGCCGGCCCCGTAGTCGACGAGGGCGATGGTGCCGGGCGCCGTCACAAGAGGCCCTTCGTCGACGGGAGCCCGGTTCCCTCGAGCCGCGTCGCCGCGCGGAGGGCCCGCGCCGTCGCCTTGAAGATCGCCTCCACCACGTGGTGCAGGTTCCGCCCGTAGCGGACGTTCACGTGGAGCGTGATGCGGGCGTGGTTCACCACCGCCTGGAGGAAGTCCTCGGTGAGGTCCACGTCGAACGCGCCGATGAACTTCTTCCCCTTGGGGAGCCCGGCGTTGAAGGTGAGGTGCGGCCGGCCGGACAGATCGACCACCACCTCGGCGAGCGCCTCGTCGAGCGGGACCACCGCCTGGCCGTAGCGGGCGAGGCCCACCTTGTCGGCCACCGCCTGGCGGAGGGCCTCGCCGATGCCGATGCCCACGTCCTCGACGGTGTGGTGCGCGTCGATGTGCAGGTCGCCCTTCGCCTTCACGGTCAGCGTCATGCCGCCGTGGCGGGCGAGTTGCTCGAGCATGTGGTCGAAGAAGGGCACGCCGGTGGAGACGGACGCCTCGCCCGGCTCGAGGCGGAGCGCGACCTCCACGTCGGTCTCCTTGGTGCGGCGCGCCACGCGGCCCGAGCGCGGCGCGGGCGCGGCGGGCGACGCCTTCCGGGACGCGGGCCTCCTCACGGCCGCCTCCCGCCGGCCGCGGCGCGCGCGCGCTCGGCGCGCGGCGCCGGAGCCCGGGGCCGGCGGCGGGCGCGGCCCGCAGCGGGCTTCGCCTTCGCGGCCGCGCCCGAGACCCGCACCTCGACCGCGCGCCAGTGGGCGAGCAGCCCCTCCGCCTCGGTGAGCGCCTCGACCGCGGGCGCGAGCGCCGCGAGCGCCGCCGGGGTGAGCTCGAGCACGCTCATCCGGCGGCGGAACGTCGCGACCGAGAGCGGCGAGGCGAAGCGCGCGGTCCCCGCGGTGGGCAGCACGTGCGAGGGCCCCGCGACGTAGTCGCCGACCGCCTCGGGCGTGCTCGTCCCGACGAAGACCGCGCCGGCGCGCGAGATGCGCGGCACGAGCGACGCCGCGTTCGCGGCGTGCAGGGCGAGGTGCTCGGGGGCGAAGTCGTCGGCGAGCCGCACCGCCTCGGCGAGGTCCTTCGTGACGACGATCGCGGCGCGGTCGGCGATCGAGGCCGCGGCGATCTCGCGCCGCGGGAGGAGCGCGAGCTGCCGCTCCACCTCCGCGGCGGCCGCGTCCGCCACCCGGGCCGAGGGCGTGACCAGCACGGCGACGGCGCGCGCGTCGTGCTCGGCCTGGGCGAGCAGGTCCGCCGCGATCTCGGCCGCGTCGGCGGCCCGGTCGGCGACCACGAGGATCTCGCTCGGCCCCGCGATCATGTCGATGTCCACCTGCCCGAAGACGATGCGCTTCGCCGCCGCGACGTAGGCGTTGCCGGGCCCGCAGATCTTGTCGACCGCCGGGAGCGTCGCGGTCCCGTAGGCCATCGCCGCGATCGCCTGGGCCCCGCCCACGCGGAAGAGGCGCGAGACGCCGGCGACGTGGCAGGCGGCGAGGGTCCAGGCGTCCATCTCGCCCGTCCCCTTCACCCCCGGCGAGCAGACGTACACGTCCGCGACGCCCGCCACCCGCGCCGGGACGGCGGTCATGAGCACCGAGGACGGGTAGCGCGCGGTGCCCCCGGGCACGTAGAGCCCGGCCCGCCCGAGCGGCCGCGAGACCTGGGCGAGCCGCGCGCCCACCGCGTCGCGCCGCGCCGGCACCTCGGCGTCCCGCTCGCGCGCGTGGAAGTCGTGGATGCGCTTCGCCGCCAGCGCCAGCGCCTTCCGCCCGGCCGCGGGCAGCGCCCGGTACGCGCGCCTGAAGTCCTCGGGGCCGAGCGCGAGGCCCGAGGCGGTGCCGGGGTCCCAGCCGTCGAACCGCCGCGTGTGCTCGAGCAGGGCGGCGTCGCCCCGCGCCCGGACGTCGTCCACGATCCGCTGCGCCGCCTCGCGGACCGCGGCCTCGTCCTCGCCCTGGCCGCGGGCGCGGAGCCGGGCCCAGGCGGCGGGGAAGGCGGGATCGCGCGTGTCGAGCCGTTGCATCCGGACCTCTCTCGGGGAGGCCCGATTTCATATCGCAGTGGCGTTCCGGGCGCGAGCCCGGGCGCCCCGGAAAGCGCCGCCGCCGAAACGTCGCGGCCGGGGAGGTCTCACCGATTAGACTCCGTCCAGCCATGCCCGACCGGACCGACCTCTGGCTCCAGAACCTCGTCGACGAGCGCGACGGGATCGCGCTGTACGAGGGGCTCGCGCAGCACGAGAAGGACGCCGCCAAGGCCGCGAGCTTCCGCGAGCTCGCCGAGGCCGAGCGGCGGCACGCCGGCGTCTGGGAGAAGAAGCTCCAGAAGGCGGGCGTCGCCATCCCGCCCGACCGGCCCAGCTCCCGGGTGCGCGCGCTCGTCTGGCTCGCGCGGCGGCTCGGCACCTCCGCCGTCGTGCCGATGGTCCTCGAGGCCGAGTCGGGCGACGCGGCGAAGTACGACGCGCAGGGCGGCGAGGCGACCGCCATCGCCGACGAGGAGCGCGCCCACCGCCGCACGCTCGTCACCCTCACCCAGGGCGACCCCACCGACGCGCGCGAGCTCATCGCGGTGCGCGAGCGCTGGCACCACGCCGGCCGGCGCATCGGCAACGTGCGCGCCGCCGTCTTCGGCATGAACGACGGGCTCGTCTCGAACCTCTCGCTCATCGTGGGCGTGGCGGGCGCGGGGGTCGAGCCGCGCACCGTGGTGGTCACCGGCTTCGCCGGGCTCCTCGCGGGCGCCTTCTCGATGGCGGCGGGCGAGTACACCTCGGTCGCGAGCCAGCGCGACCTCCTCGCCCGCCAGGTCGCGATGGAGAAGCGCGAGGTGGAGGAGGCCCCCGAGGAGGAGGCGGCCGAGCTCGCCCTCATCTTCAAGCAGAAGGGGCTCTCCACGGAGCAGGCG
>Ga0209683_10000699_pt1 | contig 12910 bp, 8 predicted proteins | sample DOMMetBare2Fresh_FD_187474 | JGI IMG/M metagenome (GOLD analysis project Ga0209683, IMG submission 187474) | Wetland sediment microbial communities from St. Louis River estuary, USA, under dissolved organic matter induced mercury methylation -... | ecosystem: Environmental > Aquatic > Freshwater... | reverse complement strand
CCACAATCCATGTAGCTCCCCACGATGACTCTCTACGGACACAGCGACATCGATGACGCCCTGCTCTGTAAACTTGACTGCGTTGCTGACCAGATTGACGATGATTTGTCTCAGCCGCATCGGATCACCGAGCAGATAGGCCGGAACATCATTGGCCACATGCCACGAGAGCTTCAGGTGCTTCTTCTGCGCTTCAGGCATCGCCAGATCGACCGCATCCTGAATCGTCCGACGAATCTCAAAAGGGATTGTCTCCAGCTGTAACTTCCCCGCCTCAATTTTCGAGAAGTCCAAGATATCGTTGATGAGGGCAAGGAGCACCGTGCCGGAGCGATGGATGGATTCCGTCAAATGGCGCTCTTTGTCGCCGAGCGCGCATCGGAGCAAGAGTTCCGCCATGCCAAGGACTCCGTTCATCGGCGTCCGAATTTCGTGGCTCATGTTCGCAAGAAACTGACTCTTGGCTCGATTTGCGGCTTCAGCCGCTTCCTTGGCCTGGCGAAGCACCTCCTCCGCGATCTTTCGGTCGGTCACATCAAGATGGATGCCGACGATGCGGGTCGACTGGCCGTGAATCTTGATCAACATGCCACGGGCCAGAATCCACCGGTAGGACCCATCTTTGTGGCGAAGACGGTGCTCAATCTCGAGATGAGACTCCCTCCTGCTCAAATACGCCGCGATGGCACCCAGTGCTCGCTCATGATCTTCAGGATGAATCCGACTTTCCCATTCCTCAAACGTATTGCCGAGCTCGTGATCCTCATGGCCCAACTGCCGCTTCCACTCAGGCGACAGATAGACGTTATTCGTATTCAGATCCCAATCCCATATCCCAATGTTCGTGCTTTGGACCGTCGTCGTCAGGCGGCCTTCACTGGTTTGTAACGCCTGTTCAACCTTCCGTCTATCGGCAGCCTCGATGGCTAAGCTCACGGTATTGGCCAATGATGTGACGAAATGCTGCTCTTCCAGAGTCCATCGCCGCTTGGGACCGATATGTTCGTGCCAGATCACACCGACCATGTTACCTGCCGAATGAACCGGGACATCAAGCACGGACGTAATCCCCAGGGGAGCAAAATACTCCTCGGTAAATTCCGCAGTAACCGAGTCCTCCTGTGCATCATGCGCAGCTACGACTCGCTCGCCATCGAGTTCCTGGAAATATTTCGGGTAATCGGCCGTATTGAGCGGAGCGGCCTGCGAATGTGTTCGAGTGGCTAACTGATAGAGGTCCGCACATTGAATGGCGGAACGGTCCTGCGTAAAAAACCAGATGCTGACTCGCTCCGTGCGAAGGCATTCCGCTGCCACTCGGGTGACCGTTCGAAACGCTTCTTGGAGATTACCGCCGTACACTTGCGTATTCTTTGCCAGCTCCGATAATCCTGCTTGAATGCGCCGGAGAAGGCCTTCTGTTTGCAGGCGTTCTCGTTCGACTTGCTTCTGATGACTGATATCCCTGAAGACAAGCACCGCTCCCATCACTCTGCTGTCCGACAGCATCGGAGTGACAACCAACGAGATTGGGACCAGCTGGCCGTCTGCCGTCACCAGCAAGCCATCATCCGTCCGATAGGGCTCGCCGGATTCAAGAGGTGGAAACGTGGCGTCGGTAATCAAACACTCGTCTCGGTACTCCTCCGGACCCGGAGAAATCATCTGATAAACAGGACGACCGCAGAGGGCTTGAGCCGTCCCACCGAATAACTTTTCCGCTTGCTGGTTGGTCATCCTGATCTTCCAGTCTGAATCCACGACACAGAGCCCATCCCCGAGAGAGTGTATTACCGCCTGGAGTTTGTTCCGCTCCTGGGCCAGTTGTGTGTCACTGCTCTGTTTGAGCTGCGCGTAGAGATCCTGCATCTCCTTCGAGGAGAGAGCCAACGACCGTTCCAAGAGTGCATGGCCCTGGTCGGCCTCCACATAGCTTCGGTCGATCCGCTCGATCAGCCCCCTCCATGCCTCAAGTGACGGCGGCGGATGCTGTTCATCAAGGTCTAAGCGTTTCAGTTGTCGTGCCAGCAAAGGATGCATGAAGACTCAGGCCGCCTCACTCAACGTCGTCAGCGTCATCGTCTGATTGTGAAGGTCACAGGTTCCTGTCGTAAAAGGAGACAGCTCTCCGTAGGAGTAGAACCCGATCTGTCTGGTCCCTTTGGGAAGCACGTCCAGCGTCGCCTCAATTTCCTCTTCCGTTCGTTCCCCCAATACAAGACGCCGACCCACACAACTGATCGCAATGGCGAGGGTGCAAGGGCCGCCATCCGTCGAGAGCTTCGTGGATGAAGCCGCTTCTGATGCGCCTTCGACTAACCGATCGAAATTCGCCTTCATCAGCTGCGCGAGCGCCCCTTCCGGAATATCGCCGGCGAAGGTCAGCGATTGTTCCCGCTCATCCACGGCCAATATGGTTCGAACTAGGCTCTTTGAATCTGATTCGTTAGAGCGTAACGCGAGCGGAAACAAGAGCCCCGTCGCCGGCAACCCGGCCGCTCGATCGCCAAGATATTCCTTGTAGAGTTGGAGTGCAGGGCGACCATCGAGCTCATAGAGGATGTTTCCTTTCGATCTCGTCACACAACGCTCGGGGCCGAACCGATCCCATCCCCCTTTCGATCCATGCCCGATCTGAATGCGATCCCCATAAAAACCAACGGCCGTCACGAAACCTGGTTGCGGCCGTCTGTCTTGCAGGACCCAGGTACGACGAAATTGATCCCCATCGCCTGCCAACCCGCCCGTCACCACAACGGATGGAGCAACGTGCGAATTCAGGCCTCGCACCAGTTCACTCCCGTTCACACAAAGACCATCTGAGAGAACGAAGATGCCCTTCAGGCTTGCATCGTTCAGCTGTCGGGCAATCTCCTGCCCGGCGGAGAACGAATGGTCCGCAGAGGGAACAGGCGCACTGGCCATTCGTAGATCCGTCTGATCGAATCGCACAATCGCTGCACTCACACTTTCGTCTGAGATCTGCGTACCCAAAATCTCTCCAGCAGTCGAACATCCGATGACAACCGATTCAGGATAGTCACCAATCAACTCACTGAGTGGATCGGCTGAATCGAGCAAGCTGGAGGGCCCGAACAACAACACCAGCGTGCGTGAAGAATCAATTTGTGGACGGTTCTTGAGGGACCAGTGTTTCTTCCGATCATATCCAAGTGTATGAACTTGCATCCTGTGTTCCCCTTTCGATCTTGGACTAGGCGATAACCTGATTCCCGACACCAGCATTCCGACTTGACAGACTCCTCCACTGCTCGTTCACGGAATCGGACCGTAAACCAACAGCACGAACCGCTTCCGAGTGTTTCTTCTACTCCACTCGTTCCTGCCTCACTTCAACCAACTGCTTGAAGATGGCTAAACCCATGATTGGTCGCCGCTCGCAAGAAAGGTTGCTCGGATAAATGCGTCGACGTTCGTCGCGTATCCCGCTTACAAGCGGAGTCGCAAGCAAACCTACTCGATACTTTTTCGGTTTTCAGGTCGCAAAACTTGATCGGAACGATGAAGAGGGCAATGACTGGCAACGGCAACGTCGCCGGAAGGGACAATCGACGCCAGGTGGGGGAAATCCGCCCGTTGCTGCCCTGCCAATAGGAGGTCCAGTACAGGCAAACCGTCTATGTGTCACACGGTAGAAAGGAGTGCGTCGACCCGTTGATGAAACTCTTCTGAACTGAACGGTTTGGCCACAGCGTCGTGGGCTCCAAGCCCCATTGCCGCACGACACGTATCAACGCCATCGACCAGATTGGCACAGATGGCGAGGATCTTCAGAGATGGGGAATGAGCCTGCAGGTAGATGATGATCTCGAGTCCATTCACTTTGGGCAAAGAGAGATCCAACACGACCAGCGCCAGCCGGCCTCGTTCGATGCACGCCAACGCCTCATACCCATCACCGGCTTCCTCGACCTGGTACCCCTTGGACTCAAGGACCTGGCGCATCCACACCCGATGCTGCTGATCATACTCGACAACCAGTACGGTCGACATAGCTCCTTCCCTCACCCATGAAACGCAGACCACTGGTCACGGTGCTGAAGATCTCGCACATAGAGGGCTGCGGCTTGCGCCCGCCGCGTGATCTGCAACTTCCTGAACATATTCGCCACATAATTCTTCACCGTTTTCGGAGACAACGCGAGTTCCTCGGCGATTTCCTGGTTCGTTTTCCCGTCCGCTACAAGCGGCATCATGCGTAGCTCCTGTGGAGACAGCACGCGGAGCCTCGATTCTCGCAGGCCGCCCGCAGTCTTTCTCACCAGGTCGGATGTCTGATAGGCTGTTTCTGAATGGACGTAGGGTGCGCTCCCGGCAGCGATACGGATCGCGCGAAGCAGCTCAGGGCGGCTCATCTCTTTGAGCTCATACCAGTACGCACCTCGTTCAGCCACGGCATGGAACGCCGATGAAATGCGGGGCATCGTCGTCACGGTGATTCGTGTGTCACGGTGAACGTTGCACGGCTGGCGACAGGCTTCGGTCCAGAACCCGTCGAGGAAATGCGGATCAATCAGCACCACGTCCGGTTTCACTCGGCGGGTTTTCGATATCAGGCTGGCCCGTCTATCGGCCTCTCCCACGACCACGAAGTCTTCCTCCCCATCGAGCATGGCTCGTACACCAAGCCTGACGAGCTCTTGGCCATGGGCAATCAGCACTCCAATCGGATGCGATGCAGGAGGATGACGTATGCCGATCTTGCGCGGTTCAATTGTCGATCGGCCAAACGGACGACCACGTGGTTTACCATTCATAGAGAATGACCTTCAGCACACGATGCGTGGTTCAGCCATCACTCGCTTAGTTTTTCCTCTTGGCTGCCCGCCACTCAGATACCGCAGACGGAAACTATCAGAAGGGGCCTCGATCGAGCATCAGGTTTTGTCCTACAGCCATACGCGACATCATGAGATCTCTATCGTACAAGCTGATGATCAATGGCGTAGCGGATCAGATCAGCGGTTGTTCCAAGGCGCAGCTTTTCGAGCAGCCGAGTTCGATACGTGCTCACAGTCTTGACACTGAGTTTCAACCGCGTGGCTGTCTGGGAAACGGTGCGGCCCTTCGCCAAGAAAGAGAGCACCTCCAATTCGCGAGACGAGAGGTGAAGATGGGGCAGCATGTCGGTGACGGGTCTCCCGTTCTCGTCAATGAGGCCATTCAACGTCTCAGCGATGTACTGGCCGCCGGCAAGCACCACCTTCATCGCTTGAGATAGTTCTTCAGGTGCCGACTCTTTAGTGAGGTAACCGGTTGCTCCATGTTTCAACGCGAGTCTCAAATAATGAGGATCCTCATGGATTGACAGGATCACGCATTGGGTCTCGGGACGAATCTGTTTGATTTGCTTGAGCAAGGTCAGTCCGCTCTGGTCAGGAAGCTCAATGTCCAGGATCATCAGCTCCACCGGCTGTGCACGCACGATGCACATCGCCTCATCTGCATTCGCAGCTTCGCGTACGATCGAGGAAGGATAGTGGTGCTCGATCAGCTGCCGGACGGCCCGCCGAAGAAGAGGATGGTCATCGATAATGAGCACACGCATACTGCCTTCTTCGTAGCCGCCATGGACTAACTCTCGTGGACAACAGTCAGTATGAGTTTACCGTTAGATAGAAAGCCTATATAGCAGACCAGCACTCATTGGTATGTCCGTAGTCGTCCTACAGAATAATTGGATCCGGGTCCATCGGAAGTGGTCAGAGGATGGCGAGCCGATGACGCGTTCAACTGAATGGAGAGTACGTGGAGATGGGCAAGGCCTCAGCCCGGTAGTGGCCTGGCGGCTAGATCGTCAGGTGGTGCTCAATCGCGTAGTGAACGAGCTCAGCTGTCGTGCGGAACTCGAGTTTGGCGAGGAGTCTGGCGCGGTAGGTACTGATGGTCTTGACGCTGAGCGCCATCTCGTTGGCGATGCTCGAGACGGTCTTCCCCTGTCCGAGCAACCGCAAGACCTCCATCTCCCGGTCAGAGAGCAGGTCATGCGGCGCAGCCAACTGGCCACTGTCGAGATAGGAGGCCAGCTGGTTCGCCAGCGAACCGGTAATGTACCGTCGGCCCGCTATGACCTCTTTAACCGCCACCAGGAGTTCGGACGATGCTTGGTCCTTGGTGAGATAGCCAGACGCACCGGCCTTCAAGGCACGTAAGGCAAACTCACGTTCTGGATACAGGCTGAGCATCAGAACCGGGAGCTTCGGCCGGAGCAGCTTGACCTCTTTCAAGACTTCCAAACCATGCTTGTCCGGTAAGGCGACATCGAGGATAAGGAGATCCCATGGTTCACGGCAGACGGCTGATAACGTCTCCGCCGCGTTCCCCGCTTCCGCAATGGTCGAATAGGTTCCATCATCAAGGAGGAGATCCCGAATGCCTCTGCGGACAATCGGATGGTCATCGACAATCAAACACTTACCTAGCTTTGCCATGGCGACGTTTTTTTCTCGCAGTCGCGGATATCGGAAGCCGTGAACGCACCGCAACACCATCGCTCTTTGATGGAGCCTCGAGCAGAAACCAGACAGTCACAATCGTCTGACCAGGTTTTGAATGGATGTCCACCGTTCCACCCAACAGTTCAACCCGCTCCCGAATCCCTTGTAACCCGAACCGGCCCTTCGACGGCACCTTGTCGACCCTGAAGCCGCACCCGTCATCCTGCACGATCAACTTCGCCCTTCCATCACTGCAACTGAGCGTGACCGTGGCCACGGTCGCCTTGGCGTGGCGGGTGACATTGTTCAGCAGTTCCTGCACAATTCGGTAGATCGCACTTGTGACTTCTGTCCCACAACAGGCCCTGAATTGCACTGGATCCGCCACGACTCGACAGCACAGGCCAAATCGCTCTTGCGTATCGATTGCAAGGTCTTCCAGAGCCGGCACAAGCCCCAATTCCTCCAGCAGCGCGGGCCGGAGGGCCGAGACCATCCCTTTGAGCGAGACAAAGAGGCGATCCACCAAGGTGAGCGCCCGCATCACTTTCGTACGGGAGACTGTGGCTGAAGGTACGCGCTTCTTGGCACATCTTGCAGCGATGTCGATGAGATCGAACTTCAGGCCGCTCAGGACCTGCCCGAATTCATCATGCAACTCTCGTGACAGCCGGCTCCGTTCACGTTCTTCTGCCACCTGGACTTTGTGGCTCAGTGTTTGAAGGCGATGGTAAGATTCCCGCAACGCCTCTTCGGCTCGCTTGCGGGCGGTTATGTTTTCGTGGGTGACCACTGCGCCACCATCACGACCACCCAATGGGGTCACGCGCATCGCAAACCAACGCTGTCCATCTGGAGTCACACAAGCATACTCTGTTTCAAAAAGTTCCCGTTGCCGCGCCAACACGGCTTGGATCCCCCGAAACGTGCGCTGAACTTCCCGGTTCCGCCTTGAGGCTTTCCGGCATACCTCCAGATAGTTCACCCCCACACCTATCTTAGAGGAGCCGAGCGTGTCATTTTGTTTCGCCGACTGTTGCCAGGCCTGATTGACCGCAACGATCGTTCCCGTTCGGTCCAATGCGGCCACATAGGCAGACAGTGAATCCAACACAACTTTGTTAAACCGTTCGCTGTTGCCTAACGCCTCTTCAGCCTGCTTGCGACTCGTGATATCTTCAACAACCGCAATGTGGAATGTCGGCTCCTCTTCAGGAGCCCACATCGGCGACACCGTGAGGTTGACCCAAACAATCGAGCCGTCCTTCCGGCAATACCGCTTCTCCATCGTGAATTCACGGATGCGGCCGGCCTTCAATGCGTCCATGTTGTCGAGATTAGCCTGGAGATCCGCTGGATGGGTGAGAGCCATAAAGGTCGTCGACGTCATCTCGTCTTTCGCCACCCCGACAATTTGGCAGTACCGTTCGTTCACCTGAACAAACCGTCCAGTTGCAGTTTCAATCTGAGCCACACCCACGGCGGCCTGTTCAAAGATCGCGCGAAAGAGTGGCTCACTACTGCGAACAATGAGAGCAGGTATGCCCTGGGCAGGAAGACCCTCAGAGATCATGGGAGTCATAGCACTCCCTTTCTGTCTTGATCGGGAAGAGATCAGATACAGGTAAGTATTGTAACAGGAACTTGGATCTCATTACCTACAAGAGGGCCAGAGAACGCTCTGGCACCTTCATGTGGCTGAGGGCCATCACGACCACGCCGAGGTGAGGGCTCCCCTTGCATCCCGCCAGTGCGGCGTCCAAGCGAGGGCCACAAGCTTCACGGCAATATTCGCTTTGGTAGGTTTGATGGAGATCGTTTCGAGCTTCTCATTCAATGGGTCCGTAGACGCGGCCAACGAGTCGCACTCTGACTTGAATTGTGCCTCGAGATCCGCGAGTTGTTGCTGAAGCGCGGACACATTTTCTTCAGCCGCCCCAACATCCTTCGACTCCTTCATGACACGGCCGGCACTGCGTATGGCTGTCGTCGCCCGCCCGATGTTCGTCGCGCTGATCGTCTTCCTCCCCATGAACGCTCCGAGGATCGAGGCGCCGACCGAAATAGCCGCCTGCATTTGGCTGGACCGGGATTCGGCCTGCTGCTTTTCCTTCGCGAGTTCGGCCCGCCTGATGCGATCTTGAAGCGTAGTAATCTTCGAGGCATATTTCTGACGAAGCTCTTCGGCCCCCTTGTCACGACATTCCCGTCCTGCTTGTTGCAACCGCACACGGAAGTCCCGCTCCGACTCTCCTGGCTTCGACGCTTCTTTCGTGCTGGGGCTCTTGAACACCTCAACTTTCTGTGTCCTAAAGAGCCAACCGCCGAAATCCTTATTCCAATCCCCATAGCTCTTGGCCTTGCTTGCGCTCCCAGGCAGCGAAAGAAACTGAGCGCCATCTGCCGGCGACTGCTCCAGATCAGCCACAGCTAACTCCGCTACCGTCGTCTTGTCCCAGTCAACCGTCACTGGGCCATCGGCAATGGGAGCCAACACCGTCATATCCTGAGTGGTGTCCACGCCACTCTTCGAATCGGAGAAGCGGATCTGTGACGAACCTAATAGCATCGGGGCATAGACCAATTCGCTTCCCTCCGGTTTGGATCCTCGCAGGGGCACAAAATACTGCGGAACATCCGGAGGCAGCATGGGCCGAGCTCCTCCCTTGGCGCTTTTCGTGGGTTTGGCAGTTGGAGCACTCGTTCCAGTGGAGGCATGGGCTGCCCGCACCGGATCCATCAACGTCTTAATTTGAGTTCTTGTCAGAGGCCCACGGAGGTAGGAGAGGCACCAGCGCGTCTCAAACACGACCGGTTCGTCCTCATGCACGTTATTCATCAGGAAGATCCGATTGCCAAGGCCAGCCAGGGTTTGTTCCATACGGCCTCGATCAAACTTCTTCCCAGCACTCGTGGAAGCCCCTTCCAACCCCTCTAGTACCCGCGCCTTGTCTCGCTCCGTCTGTAACCGACCGATGAACCAGGTACCGGTGTTAGCCAAGCCCTTGTAGTCGAGATCGACGGGATTCTGCGTGGCAAGCACCACTCCCAGCCCAAACGCGCGAGCCTGCTTCAGCAGGGTCATCAGCGGCAGCTTCGAGGGAGGGTTCGATACCGGAGGAAAGTAGCCGAAGATCTCGTCCATATAGAGGAGCGCACGAAGGCTGGTTGTGCCCGATTGCGCCCTCATCCACCCTACCATCTGGCTCAACAACAACGTGACGAAGAACATGCGCTCAGCGTCGTTCAGATGTGCGATGGAGAAAATGGCTAAGCGGGGTTTGCCCTGAGGGGTATACATGATCGACTGAATATCGAGCGCCTCGCCTTCGAGCCAGGCCTGAAATCCTGGTGCGGCAAGCAAATTGTTCAGTTTCATGGCAAGGGCAAAACGATCTTTCGACGGAAAGAACGAATCCACATCCATCACACCGATTTTCGACACCGGCGGCGATTGAATCGCTTGGATCAATGACGCGAGATCAAGATCCTCTTCTTTCTTCCAAGTCTGATCGAGAATCGTGGACAGCAGAATGTGCTCCCGGCTTTGGATCGGATCTGCCTCGATGCCGAGCAAGCCGAGCAGACTCGTGACGGTCGTGCTGATGCGCTCACGCAGAAGCTCCGCATCGTTGAGCACATCGGCTGACGGTGCTGAAAAAGACTTCAGGATCGAAACCGGTAACCCGGCATTGCTGCCGGGCGTGTAAATCACCACATCCGCTGCATCTCGCAGCCGTTGGATACGCGCCCCATCCTGTTGCCAGCCTGCTAAGCCCTTCGTCCACAATTCCGCTTGACCCTTCGCATAATCTGCTGGTGACAAGCCTTTCTTCCGCGCGTCGTCTTCATTGATCCAGGGCTGGAAGTCTTCACCTTTGAGAGACGGGAACGTCAACATTAAATTGCCGAGGTCGCCCTTTGGATCGATGATGATGGCGGGAATATTGTCGATTGCGGCTTCCTCGAGAAGAGCCAGACACAGTCCTGTCTTGCCGCTGCCGGTCATGCCGACACAGACCGCATGTGTCACCAGATCTTTCGAATCGTACAGAAGCCATCCCGGCTTCGCTTGTTTTGTGGCGAGATCGTACGGCCGCCCCATGTAGAACACGCCGAGCTTTTCAAAATCTTCAGCAGTGGATGGGCTAGGCGCGGCTGATGGGGTGGATTTCTTCGCAGCACTCTCGGCCTTCACACTCGAGTCGGTCTTCTTTGCCTTCGGCATGCCTATGTCCCCCTTCGCTCGACGGTCAGGATAAATTTCGCGATATTGTAGTGGTCTAAAAGACGAGCTGCAAGCGGAAGAGGGCCGATCTGATTAACCGAGAGAAGTAGGCGCTATGTCTAGCGCGCCGCTGACCGTCACCATTCCTTGAAAATGATGAACACCGCTACCACAATCAACGCGAATCCCACCACATAGTTCCACTTCATCGCTTCTTTCAAATAGACGACGGAGAAGATGGAGAAGACTACCAGCGTGATGACCTCCTGGATCGTCTTGAGCTGCGCCGCAGTGAACTGCCCATGGCCGATCCGATTGGCCGGTACTTGGAAGCAATATTCGACAAAGGCAATGCCCCAACTCGCCAGGATCACCGTGAATAAGGGATGTTCTTTGAACCTCAGATGGCCGTACCAGGCGATGGTCATAAACACATTCGAAATCGTCAACAACGCGACAGTCTGCATCGGTCACACCCCTCCTTCTCTCTGAAGCAATGCTGGCATATTGTCCCTTGAATTCGTGCAGCGGGAAAGCAAATGAGCAAATACCGGAAGGAACTAGCAACTGACCTTCACACAGTAGCAAACCGGCTGGGGACCATGAGCGCCATCAGCCGCCACTTCTCCCTTTCCTTCCTCTCAGCGAGGTGGAAGGAATGGAGCTTTCGAAAGTCGCCATAGCAGAAGTGGCGAGATGTAACTGAAGAAGGTGCCGCGGGCGACGGCATGCGATTCTTATCGCGCCTTACAGTCGCACAAGGCCAAGAGTAGCGATTCGGCTGCCATCAGGGCTCATCGCATTCTGGCGACGACGAAAGTTCCGTCCCTTCCAGCCCCGCTCACACCCCTGCTTCTCTCAACACCTGCCCCGTATACGACCGTTTCGACTTCGCGATTTCTTTCGGCGGCCCTTCGGCGACAATCTCACCGCCGCGATCTCCGCCCTCTGGTCCCAGGTCGATGATCCAATCCGCATTCTTGATGACATCCAAATTATGTTCGATCACCAGGACCGTATTGCCGGCTTCGACCAGTCGATCCAGCACATCCAGCAACCGCTGCACATCGGCAAAGTGCAGACCCGTTGTCGGCTCATCGAGGATGTACATTGTCCGCCCAGTCGCACGTTTGGAGAGTTCGCGCGACAGTTTCACCCGCTGGGCTTCGCCGCCGGAGAGCGTCGTCGCCGACTGACCGAGCTTCACATAGTGCAGGCCGACATCGTGCAGCGTCTGGAGCTTCGCTTTGATCAAGGGAATGTGCTCGAAGAACTCCAGTGCATCGTCCACAGTCATATTCAGCACATCGGCGATGCTCTTACCTTTATGAAGGATCTCCATGGTTTCACGGTTGTACCGTTGTCCCTTGCAGACCTCGCAGGTCACATAGACATCCGGCAGAAAGTGCATCTCGATCTTAATGAGTCCGTCGCCCTGGCAGGCTTCACAACGCCCACCCTTGACGTTGAAGCTATATCGCCCCGGCTTATATCCGCGGACCCGCGATTCCGGCAGATTGGAATAGAGATCGCGGATGTAACCAAACAGGCCCGTATAGGTGGCAGGATTCGACCGCGGTGTCCGCCCGATGGGCGATTGATCAATGTCGATCACCTTGTCGAGGGCATCAACACCCCGTAGGTCTCTGCACCCATCGATCTTCGGCTTCTTGTGGTAGAGCAGTTGCGAGAGAGAATGGAAGAGCACCTCCAGTACCAGCGTACTTTTCCCTGATCCGGACACCCCCGTCACGCAGGTGAGGAGGCCCATCGGAATGCGCGCCGTGACGTTCTTCAGATTATGCTTTTGTGCCCCCACTACCGACAGTGTCCCCCTCGGCTTTCGTTGCCGTTGGGGTACGGACACGGTCTGAATTCCACGCAAGTATTGGCCGGTCAATGAGTTGGGGTCGCCCATGATCTGCTGAGGCGTCCCCTGTGCGATGACATGCCCACCCTGCGACCCGGCGCCAGGGCCCATATCCAAGACGTGGTCAGCCGCCATCATCGTCTCGGCATCGTGCTCGACTACCACCACCGTATTGCCGAGATCTCGTAGCCTCAGCAACGTCTGCAACAACCGTCGATTGTCGCGCTGGTGGAGCCCGATAGACGGTTCGTCCAGGATATACAACACCCCCACCAAGCCTGACCCGATCTGCGTGGCTAGCCTGATCCGTTGCCCCTCGCCCCCGGATAGGGTCGCCGCCGCGCGATCAAGCGT
>Ga0209683_10000695_pt1 | contig 12999 bp, 10 predicted proteins | sample DOMMetBare2Fresh_FD_187474 | JGI IMG/M metagenome (GOLD analysis project Ga0209683, IMG submission 187474) | Wetland sediment microbial communities from St. Louis River estuary, USA, under dissolved organic matter induced mercury methylation -... | ecosystem: Environmental > Aquatic >... | reverse complement strand
CTGGCCCGGCTCCAATCCGCGCGACAAGGATTTCTTCATCCGCGCGAAGGACCTCGCTCTCAAGCACTCGCGGCTCACTGCGTTCGGCTCCACGCGCTTCGCCAAGAATCCCGTCGATCGCGACCCGAACGTCAAGGCGCTCGTTGAGGCTGGTACGCCGGTCATCGCCATTTTTGGCAAGACCTGGGATCTTCACACCCAGCGGGCCCTGAAGATCAGCGAAGAGGAGAATCTCAAACTCATTTCCGAGACCGTGCGCTACCTGAAGGACCACGGCAAGGAAGTTATCTTCGACGCCGAGCATTTCTTCGACGGCTACAACGCCAATTCCGCCTTCGCGCTCCGCGCGCTCGAGGGAGCGAAGGACGCCGGCGCCGACATCCTCTGTCTCTGCGACACCAATGGCGGCGTGCTCACCCACCGTATTGCCGAGATCGTCGCCGAAGTCCGCAAGCGCTTTGACGGCGTGCTCGGAATCCACGTCCACAACGACTCGGAGACCGCGGTCGCCAGCACCCTCGCCGCCGTGGAGGCCGGCGTTACGCACGTCCAGGGCTGCATGAACGGCTACGGCGAACGCTGCGGCAACGCCAATCTGTGCTCCGTTATCGCCAACCTCGAGCTGAAACTCGGCCACACCGTGCTCGGCCCGGAAAAGCTCGCCAGCCTCACGACCGTCGCCCGCTTCATCGCCGAGCTCGCCAACCTCCCGCTGCGCGGCGATCAGGCCTTCGTCGGCCACTCCGCCTTCGCTCACAAGGGAGGCGTGCACGTCAGCGCGGTTCTGCGCGACGCCGCCACCTACGAACACATCAACCCCGCGCTCGTCGGCAATCGCCAGCGCGTCCTGCTCAGCGATCTCTCGGGCCGCGGCAACGTTCTCTACAAGCTCAAGCAACACGGCATCGCCGACCGGCTGACCGACGACGCGCGCCGCGAACTCCTCGAGCGCATCAAGCATCTCGAGTATCTCGGCTACGAACTCGAAGCCGCCGAAGGCACCTTCGAATTGCTCGTCCGGGAGGCCCTCCATCCCGGAGTCACGTTCTTCGATCTGGAGAGCTTCGAAGTCACCACCCGCATGGAGGACAACTTGGAATCCAAGACCTCCGCCACCGTCGTCATCAAGGCGCAGGATGGAATCCACACCGCCAGCGCCGCTGGCCACGGCCCCGTGAACGCCCTGGACCTCTGCCTGCGGAAATGCCTCTCCACGCTCTACCCCACCATCGCCAACGTCCGCCTCACCGACTATAAGGTGCGCGTCCTCGAACCCAAGAAGGGCACCGCCGCCAAGGTGCGCGTTCTGATCGAGTGGTCCGATCACCAGCGTAGCTGGGCCACCGTCGGAGTCTCCGACAACGTCATCGAAGCGAGCTGGCGCGCCCTGGTCGACGCCATACGCCTCGAACTCATGCGCCTCACCGAGGCGGACGACTCCGTCACCAGGGCCGTCGAGGATTATTGCTGGGGCGTTTAGATGCGCTTCTACTTCCGGCAGCGGATTCCCCAGTTTGATCGCGTCCTGCTCATCGAGAGCGGCGCGCGCGACGTTGCTGAGCGGCTTCTGCCTGCGTTGCGCCGTAACCACGGAGAGCATGTCTCGGTCGACTTAGTAAGTTGTTACGCCGAAGTCCCCGCCGGCTACGCGCCTGAGGAACCCGGCGGAACCAGAGTCTATCGGGTCTCCGACTATCAGGGCCGGGCGGGCTTCAACCGCCTCGTTGGGGAGTTGAGAGACCGCCCCTACCCGGTCGTGGGAGTTATTTGCTCGGCCGAACCCATCATGACCAAGTGGAAGTGGGCGCTAGGCGCCCGCCTCCCCGCCAAGATTTTCGTAGTCAACGAAAACGGAGATTACTTTTGGCTCGACTATAGTAACTGGCGCATCACCGGTTACTTTGTCCTGTTTCGAGCCGGCCTGGTCGGCCCCGGCGCCGCTGGCGCCATCGCCCGTCTGGCCTTCTTCCCCTTCACCCTCGCCTACCTTCTCCTGTACGCCGCCGCGGTCCACATCCGCCGCGCCTGCCGCCGCCTGATGCACCGCGTCAGCGCCTAAGCGGGTCTTTTCCAGAACCTGTGGGGGACAGTGTAAACTTAGCGCCTTGGAGCCGATTTCATGACCAAGGCCGTCTTCGACCTTTCTGCCATGCGAGCCGCGCTGTTCATCGGCGCGGCGGCCATGCTGGCGCACGCTGAGGTTAAGCCCTCCGCTCTTTTCAGCGATCACGCGGTTTTGCAGGCCGGCGTGCAGGCGCCGGTCTGGGGCGTCGCGACGCCCGGCGAACGGGTTACCGTAACGCTGAATGGGCAGGCACAGACCGCCGTCGCATCGCCGGATGGCAAGTGGATAGTCCGGCTGAACAGTCTCGCGGCAGGCGGTCCGTTTCAAATGATTATCGTGGGGACGAACACGATCACCGTGAATGATGTGCTGATTGGTGAGGTGTGGCTCGGCTCCGGGCAATCCAACATGGCGTTCACGGTGTCCAAGAAGCGCGCCTCCTACGCCGGGCTGATCGACGAGGAGCGGGAAATCGCGGAGGCCAATTACCCGAAGATCCGCATGTTCACCGGAAAGCCGGTCAAGGCCTACGAACCGCAGACCGAGATCCAGGGCGAGTGGCAGGTGTGCAATCCGGAGAACGCGCCGGGCTTTTCGGCGGTGGGCTATTTGTTCGCGCGGAGCCTGCACCGGGAACTCAACCAGCCAGTCGGCATTCTCCTGCTGGCCTATGGCGCCAGCACGGCCGAAGCGTGGATCCGGCGGGAAACCATCGCAGCCGATCCGCTGATGAAACCTATGCTGGACCGCTTCGATGCGGCCGTGAAGTTCTATCGCGCGAACCCGTCGGCGCCCGCCAGCGAGGCCCCCGATCCCCCGCGGACCATCAACGCACGCCCCGGTGCGCCGCGGGGGCAGCAGCGCGACCCGGTGCAGGACCAGCACTATCCTACGGTCTTGTTCAACGGGATGATCAACCCGGCGATCCCTTATGCGATTCGCGGCGTCATCTGGTACCAGGGTGAATCGATCGTGGGCGGCGACGAAGGCGTCTCTCTTTATCCTCACGTGCAGGCCGCACTGATCAAGGACTGGCGCCAGCTTTGGACCAACCCGGATCTTCCGTTCTACGTCGTGCAGTTGGCGGCGTTGGACAATTTGAGCAACAACCCGCGCGTGCGCGAAGGCCAGGCCTCCGCGCTCTCGCTGCCGAACACCGGTATGGCCGTGACTATCGACATCGGCGATCCCAAGGACGTTCACCCCCACAACAAGGCGCCGCTCGGAGACCGTCTGGCCAGGATCGCACTGGCGAAAGTGTATGGCCGCAAGATCGAGTATTCGGGTCCGACTTATGATTCTATGAGCATTGAGGGCAGCTCCATCCGGCTGAAGATCGCGAACCTGGCGGGCGGCTTGGCGGCCCAGGGAGGGCCGCTCAAATGGTTCACGATCGCCGGTGCGGATCGCAAGTTCCTGCCTGCGGAGGCTCGCATCGAAGGCGACACGATCGTGGTCGGCAATCCCCAAATCACCATGCCGCTGGCCGTGCGCTACGCGTGGGACAATTACCCGGAAGGCTGCAACCTTTACAACGCCGCTGGCCTGCCGGCGGCTCCGTTCCGTACGGACAAGTGGTAAGAGCGGTACGATGCAGGCGGGACACTCCGCCTGCTACCGCTGGGTAAGCTGAGCCGGATGGCCGCCAACATAGAAATCAAAGCTCGGGTGCGCGACTGGGACGACCCGCGCCGCCGCGCCGCCGCGCTGAGCGACGCCCCGGTGGAACTCCTCGAACAGGACGACACCTTCTACCAGTCGCCCCGCGGCCGGCTCAAGCTGCGCGTCCTGGGCCCCGCCCGGGCCGAGTTGATCTACTACGAGCGCACAGACGCGGCGCGCCCCCGCCCGTCGTCCTACACGGTGGCCCCCGTGGCAAATCCTTCCGCCCTCCACGACGTCCTGACGGCCGCGCTGGGAGTTTTGGGACGCGTGCAAAAACGCCGCTGGCTCTATCGCTCGGGCCAGACGCGAATACACCTCGACGAGGTGTTGGGACTGGGCCGCTTCATGGAGCTCGAATACGTCCTCGACCCCGGCGAGACGCAGGAAAACGGGCTGCGAGTGGTCGCCGAGTTGCAAGCGCGCCTGGGCGTGCTGGACGAAGATCTCCTCGCCACAGCCTATCTGCAGCTTTTCCCGTAAGCCGGCGTAACCAAACGGCGCGGCCGGCGTACTAGGATGAAGGGGTTTTTTCTATGAACAGCCCGAATCGACGCGAGTTCATGAAACAGGCCGGGGCGGCGACGGTGGCGATCCCGTTTGCGCTGCGGGAGCAGACCGCGCTGGCGCTCGCGCCGGCGCTGGGACCGAAGGCGACGCCCGCCCAGTACATGACGCACTTCGGAGTCGACGCAGGCGCCATCCGCCGAGTGATGGACGCGGCGCTCTCCCGAGGCGGCGACTACTGTGATCTCTACTTCGAACACAGGATCTCCAACGGCCTGAGCGTGGAGGACAAGGCGGTCAACCGCGCGTACACGGGCGTCGACTTCGGCGTTGGCATCCGCGTGACGAAAGGCGATCAGACCGGCTACTCCTTCTGCGAGGAGGTTTCGCCGAAGGCCATGGAGCAGGCGGCCAAGACCGCGGCTGCGATCGCCGACGCCACCGGCCGGAAGGCGCCCGTTGAGTTCAAGTCCCACGACATCCCTCGCTACTACCCGATCGAGGTCTCCTGGAGCGCCGTGCGGGCCGACCGCAAGGCGCCGCTGCTCGACGCGATCAACCAGAAGGTTTTCGCGGCCGACAAGCGCATCCTCAAGTGCACCGCCTCGCTCAACGACGAGATGCGCTACGTGCTGATCGCGCGCTCGGACGGCCGCCTGGTGGCCGACTGCCAGCCGATGACGTCCGCCTTCGTCAACTGCATCGCCGAGCAGAATGGGCGGCGGGAAACCGCTTACTTCGGGCTGAGCGGCCGCTACGGCTTTGAGTACTACACACCGGAACGGCTGGACCGGCTGGCGCGCGAGGCTGTGCGGCGCACCGTGCTCATGTTCGAGGCCACGAAACCGGAAGCCGGCGAGATGGAAGTGGTGCTCGCGCCCGGATCCTCCGGCATCCTGCTGCACGAGGCGATCGGCCATGGCATGGAGGCCGATTTCAACCGCAAGAACATTTCCATCTTCTCCGACAAGATCGGCAAGCCGGTCGCCGAGAAATTCGTCTCGATCGTGGACGACGGCACAAATCCCAACCTGCGCGGCTCGGTCAACACCGACGACGAGGGCAACGACACCGAAAAGACGATGCTGGTCGAGAACGGCGTCCTGCGCAGTTATCTGCACGACCACATCAGCGCGGAGCACTACAAGGTGAAGCCAACCGGGAACGGCCGCCGCGAATCCTTCCGCTACGCGCCGATGCCGCGCATGCGCAACACTTACATGCTCCCCGGTCCGCACAAGCGGGAAGAGGTGATCGCCAGCGTAAAGAAAGGACTGTACGCCGAGGAATTCACCAACGGGCAGGTCCAGATCGGCGCGGGCGATTTCACTTTCTATGTGAAGATCGGCTACCTGATTGAAAACGGCAGACTCACACGGCCGGTGAAGGACGTCAACGTGATCGGCAACGGGCCGCGCGTGCTGAGCTTGATCGCGATGGTGGCCGACGACCTGCAAATTGGCGAGATCGGCTCCACGTGCGGGAAGAACGGACAGTCGATGCCCGTGGGCATGGGACTGCCAACGGTGAAAGTGTCGTCGATCACTGTGGGCGGAGTGAAGGGATAACCATGACAACGAAACAGGGTCTGGACCTGGCGCGGTGGGCGGTCGGCGAAGCGCGCAAACAGGGCGCCAATGAGGTTGGCGCTAACGCGCGCTCCTCGCGCAACGTTGACGTCGAGGTGCGGGCCGGCAAGGTGGAGAAGCTGCAGGAAGCGGTCGAAAGCGGTTTGTCCCTCACGCTGTTCATCGACCACAAGTACTCCTCGCACAGTACCAACGACCTGCGGCGGGATTCGCTCGAGCGGTTCATCGCCGAAGCGGTCGCCATGACGCGGTATCTCTCCGCCGACGAGTTCCGGGCGTTGCCGGATCCGAAGTATTACGCCGGCCAGGAGAAGCGCGAACTGAAGCGCGTGGATCCCTCGTTCGCGCGCACGGAGACGCCCGAGCGGATCAAGCGGGCCAAGGAAATCGACGCGGCCGGCCTCGCGGCGGGTGGCGAGAAAGTCATCTCGGTGCAAGCATATTACTCCGATGGGTACGGCTTCAACGTCAAGGTCCACAGCAACGGGTTCGAAGGCCAGAGCGATTCGACGTCGTTCAGCGCGCATGCGCAGGCGACGGTGAACGACGGCAAAGGGGGCCGGCCCGAAGATTACTCCGACGCTTTCGCGAGGCATTTGAAAACCTTGCCGGACCCGGCGGCCATCGGCAAGGACGCCGCGCAGCGGGCGCTACGAAAGATCGGCCAGCACAAGGTAGCTTCCGGAAAATTCGATCTGATCGTGGAGAACCGCGCAGCCAGCCGGGTGTTCTCGCCGCTCATCGGCGCGATGAACGGACGCTCGCTCCAACAGAAGAACTCCTTTCTCGAAGGCATGCTGGGCAAGACGATCGGCTCGGAAAAGCTGACAGTGCGGGAAGACCCGTTCATCCCCGAGGCGCCCGGTTCACGGCTGTTCGACAGCGACGGCATCGCCGCCCGGCCGCGCACGGTGTTCGAGAAGGGTGTGCTCCGCACCTGGTACATCGACAACTACTACGGCCGTAAGCTCGGGATGGAGCCGACCTCGGGCGGGCCGACAAACCTGCTGTTTGAGCCGGGCGACAAGGACCTGGCCGCGCTGACCAAGGGACTGTCGAAAGGCATCGTGGTGACCGATTTCATCGGCGGCAACTCCAATGGGACCACCGGCGATTTTTCCTTCGGCATCATGGGCCTCTACGTGGAGAACGGCGCCGTTCAGCACCCGATCAACGAGATGAACATTTCCGGCAACATGAAGGAGCTGTGGAAGCAGCTTGCCGAATTCGGCAGCGACCCGTATCCGTACGGCTCGTGGCGCATTCCGAGCGTTCACTTCAAAGAGGTGCAGTTCAGCGGCGTCTAAACCTTCCGGGCGGCAGGCCGAACCGCGCGCGAAACGCTCGCGAGAAGTGACTCTGGTCGGAGAATCCGGCTTGGAGCGCGATCTGGCTGAGCGGCTCCTCTGTCGCCTCAAGCTGCGCTCGCGCTTGCTCGAGCCTGCGCTCGCGCAACCATTCTCCGGGCGAGACGCCGTAGTGATCGCGGAACGTCCGGGCCAGATGCACGGGATGCACTCCCGCATGGCGCGCGAGAGAGCGCACGTCCCAGGCTGTCGCGCTATCGTCGGCGAGCGCCTCCCGCACGCGTCGCAACCAGAGCGGAGGCAGCTTACCTTCGGCGCGCCGCTCGGCCAGCCGTGAGAGCGCAGCGAAGAGTTCGAGGGTTCCGGCTTCGAGGGCGAGCGGCGCCGCTGTGTCCCGCGCCGCGGTCTCCCGGCGCAGACACCGCGTCAGCCGCGCGATTTCGGGACTCTCGAATCGCCCCAGGCCCGATACGCCCGGCCAATACTCGCCGATCTGCGCCAGCCGCTCCGCCGTAATCTCCACCACCAGGCTCTCGATGCCGTCGCGCGGAAAGCGGTTGGCGTGGGCGGCGCCTGCGGGCCGCAGCCAGGCGCTGCCCGCTGCGAACGACTGCGGCGCGCCATAGCCGCGGCGTTCCTCATAAGCGCCGCGTGCGACCAGCGTCAGGGTCGTCTCGCAGTGAGCGTGCAGCCCCACCTCGCCTTCGGCGTGCACGGCGCAGACCCAGCGCAGGCCGGGCGCCGACGCCATCCTGAGGCTGACGGCTCGCGCGGCGGGCACGGGTAGAAACGGAGTCACCGATCCTATTCTAGATCGTTGCGTTATGGCCAAAGGCGTCGCTCCGATGCAAGACCTCGGGGCCGGCGGCCCGTAGGATGGGCTCATGCTGACGCCTCCCTTGCACCTGCCCGCTCACGTCGATACCGGCGTCCTCGTCGACCTGCGCAGCGACACGGTAACTCGGCCTTCTCCGCGCATGCGCGAAGCCATGGCTGAAGCGGAGGTGGGCGACGATGTCTACCGCGAGGACCCGACCGCCCGCCGCCTGGAGGAGCGCGCCGCCGCTGTCGCCGACAAACAGGCTGCACTCTTCGTGCCGTCCGGAACGATGGGGAACCAGATCGCTATCGCGCTGCACACGCGCCACGGACAGGAGATAGTCGCCGAGGCTCGCTCCCACGTCATGGATTGGGAGTTGTCGATGGCCGGATGGCTCGCCGGGTGCACCATCCGGCAGGTCGCGGCCGAGGACGGACTCCTCCGCTGGGAACAGATTCGCCGTGCGATCCGGCCTCCCTCTCCCGTAGCGGCCGCGACCGGCCTCGTCTACCTGGAAGACAGCCATAATCTGGCAGGCGGGACGGTGTTTCCTCTGTCTCAACTCGAGGAGATCTACGGCCACTGCCGCGACGCGAAGATTCCGGTGCACCTGGATGGCGCGCGGATCTTCAACGCCGCGTATGCGTCGGGCGCAACAGCCGCCCAGATTTCCGCCTGCGCCGACTCGGTGATGTTTTGCCTGTCGAAGGGATTGGGCGCGCCGGCCGGCTCGATGCTCGCGGGCGCGGCCGAGTTCATCGACCGCGCACGGCTGCTTCGGAAGCGGCTGGGCGGCGGGATGCGCCAGGTGGGCGTCCTCGCCGCCGCCGGTCTCATCGCGCTCGAGGAGGGGCCAGCGCTCATCCCGCACGACCACGCCCGCGCGCGACAGCTCGCGGAGGCGGCCGGCGCGGTCCCGGGACTCCAGGTGCGTCCCGTCCGGACGAACATCGTCGTGGCGGAGGCGGCGGACGCTCCCTCACTGGCCGCCCGTCTGCGGGAGCGCGGCGTGCTGGTCCACGCTTTTGGCGACTCCCTTCTGCGGATGGTCACACATCGCGACATCACAGATGAAGGCTGCCACCGCGCCGTGGGAGCGCTCGGGTGTCTTGGCGCTCCATGATGTGCTGCACGGCGTCGCCACCGATGCGCCGGAAGCCGGCGCGCTCATAGAGCGCTATGGCCCGCGTGTTCATGACGTCCACCGAAAGCCGCACGGGCTGCGCCTTGCGCGAGGCAGCTTCGATGACCTCTCGAAGCACGGCCGTCCCGACACCCCGGCCGCGGTGTTCCGCCAGCACGATGATCTCCACGAGGTGTAGCTCGTCCGGCAGCTCCGCCAGGTACAGCCAGCCCGCTTCCGCGCCGTCGGCCAGTATGATGCGGCTCTTCCCATCCGGAAACCGGGAACGTACACCCTGCCGCCGGGCCTGGCACTGCACGCTGAGGATCTGTCCGCGCAGAGCTTCCGGCCAGCCCTCAGCGCCCAGTTGCTCCGTAACGGCTTCGGTGATGAGACGCCGCAGGAACGGCTCGTCTTGCGGCGTCTCCGGCCGGCTGGAAATCCTCACGGGAATCGAGGCCCGTTACTCTCTGCTCGGATAAATGCCTTGCAGCGCGATGATGAAGTTCACGCATTGGTACGGCTGGACGTTGGGGTGGGGCGCCCCGCCGCCGGCGCTCCCTATCATGGCCGGGTTCATCGTCGCCGAAGCGTCCGTTCCGTACACAGTGGGCACTTGCGTTTGCCCTCGCGGGGGCGTGACAGTGGCCAGCAGGTTACCCGACGCGGCGGTCGCGGTAGCGGCGGCATTGCCGGCGCTGACAGTGTGACTATGCAGCGGCATCTGGTTTGCCTGCAGCGGAACCGTCTCCGACCCTCCGGATTGGCCCATCGTGTATGAGCTCGTTCCCTGCCCTTGACCCTGATGAATGGGCACTCGTCCCCGAAGGTCCGGCAGGCCGAACGTAGTTGTTCCGTTCCCCCCAAAAGTAGCGCCCAATATGGAAAAGAGCGCTTGGTTCTGGACTATGTTGAGAATCTGTCCGTTGCAGAGCGCCCAGCCGGCCGGCGCATAATTCCCACCAAACATCCTGATCTCACCCAAGTAGGCTTCAGCCATGATTCCTCCTCTAAGAGCCTGTCTTTGCCAATCCGCTTCCTACCTGCAATGAAGCATCGCGTATATGTAGCCGCTAGCTCCGTCAAAGGTCGCTCGCAGCGCGATCGTATCGCCAGCCGAGAGCGAAGTCGACTGCCCAGTAATGCTGGCCGACGATCCGAGCGTCCCGCCGGTTGTGACGGTGAAGCCGCTTACGGCTGATCCGTTGTGGTACAGGGCGACGGTCGCGGCGCCGGCGGGGTTGAAGGTATAGTTCTTCACGTACAACGCGTCGGCTGTACACGCGGCTTGAATGACGATTGACTCGTTGGCGTACACGGTTGCATCCAGGTTGTTGCCAACCGACGCATCTTGAGAGGATCCAGGCGGGAAGTAGAACGTGGTAGTGACCTGCGCCGTGGCTGGAACAGTGGAAACCCAGACCTGACCGCCTCCACCGGTGGCACCAGTAGCTCCCGTCGCGCCAGTGGGTCCTGTCGCGCCCGTGGCGCCGGCTGCGCCAGGCGCGCCACTGCTTCCCGTGTCGCCGGTTGGGCCGGTGGCGCCGGTCGCGCCGGTTGCGCCTGTCGTGCCGGTTGCGCCGGTGGCGCCGGTCGCGCCGGTTGCGCCAGCTGCGCCAGGCGCGCCACTGCTTCCCGTGTCGCCGGTTGGGCCGGTGGCGCCGGTTGAGCCGGTTGCGCCTGTCGCGCCAGTGGCCCCAGTAGGTCCTGCAACGCCAACCGCGCCAGTGTCTCCCGTGGCGCCTGTTGCGCCTGTTACACCGGTGGCGCCTGTTACACCGGTCACGCCTGTTGCGCCTGTCGCACCTGTCGGGCCAGTGACGCCTGTCGCTCCCGTGGGGCCAGCAACTCCTGTTGCACCGGTGGCGCCGGCCTGCGCAAGAAGACCCCAATAGGCTGGACTGGCGCCTGGCGTATTGTTCTGATTATTGTTCTGCAGGCTGATGTAGCTCGAATTATCGAAACTAACTGAGCTTCCCGTCGCGTATGTAGTCCCGGAATTCCAGGAACCGGCGAAAGACACGGGCGGACCTGTTGCACCGGTCGCGCCTGTCACACCCGTCGGACCCGGAACCCCCTGGGCGCCGGTTGGCCCCGTACTGCCCTGAGCGCCCGTCGCGCCGGTGGCGCCGGTGGCCCCCGTGCTGCCCGTCGCACCCTGTTGCGCCAGCAGAGCCCACTGGCCCGGACTGCTATCGGGTTGGTTGCCGGCGTTCGAACTCACCAGACTGATGTAACTCGAGCCGTTGAACGAGGCCGCGTCTCCCACCGCATAGCTCGTTGAGTTACTCCAACTCCCTCGGAACGTCACGGGCGGTCCGGTTGGCCCGGTCGCTCCCTGTGCTCCAGTCGGCCCGATCGGTCCCTGCACTCCTTGCGGACCCTGCACCCCGGTCGGCCCCGCCGGCCCGGTCGCACCCGCGGGTCCCTGCGGCCCGGTTGCGCCCTGCATTCCCGGAGGACCTTGCGCTCCCTGCGCTCCCTGCGGCCCGGCCGCCTGAACGATGAAATACCCGTTCACGTCGATCACCAGGTCCGTCGCATCCGTCGCCAGCACCTGTATGCCGCCAGTGGCGCCCGCCGGCACAATCGCCGGACTGTTGACCACGCCGCCCTGCAAGGCGTTCAGCACTACGGTGCCCGGCCACGGTTTGTCGTCTTGCCAGGCCGAGAGATAGCCCACCGGAACGCCCGGCGCGGTGATGGTGATGAAGTTCGCCGAGTACGCCACACCCGCCGGAATCCCGCAATCGGAGCTCGGGACCGGGATCGTGCGCGCCAGTCCGCCGGCGAGCGCCGGAGGTCCAAACGGACCCGTCTTCCCCTGGCCGGCGCGCGTGTCCACCAGCCGGCACGGCGTGATCGCGATAAACGCCAACGGGCTGGCGGCCGAAGCATTGGCGCCGATCTCTGCGAGCAGCTTGCCATCCGCTTGTTCGAGCGAGCGCGCCAACGGCCAGTTCTTCACCGGCAAATCGGGCGCAGGCGCTCGTTGCGCCAGACTCGGAGTCGTCATGACTGCCACAGCCACAAATGGGAGGAGTTTCCTAGCGGGGGAATTCAACAAACCGGAGCGCATCCAAGCCTTTCCGCAGCACTCCTCTCTCGGCGGAAGCAGGAGCGTTGTACTGCGATGTCGTGTGTGGCCTCACGGCCCGGCTCAGTATAACAGGAGGGTTGAACCGATTATGGTGATTCTAAGGTGGGACAGTCCTATTACTGAAGCCCCGCCTCTGCGGCGCCTCGCTCATCCCCGCCGCATCGTCTCTTGCATCCGCACCCGGGGTACCTCAAGGGCGGCTGGGCGCGGCGGGAATCCGGCGTTTCCCTGCCTGCCGCAGCCGTGGCGGCCGCGGTCACGAGGCTTGGTTGTGGCTGTGTGATAATCGTGGGTTCTTGAGCGGAGGCGTTTCCATGATCTCTCGAGCACTTCTGGTTGCGGTGGTTTGCGCGGCGTCTGCATGGCCGCAGGAGACGGCGCTGAACGGGATTGCGCATGTGGCGTACCGGGCGCGCGATTTCGAGGCGACTCGGCAGTTCTATTTGAAGCTCGGGTTTGAGCAGTTCCTCGAGCGGCCGGCGTCCGGGGGCGCTTCCCAGGCGTTTCTGAAGGTCAACGATCAGCAGGTGATCGAGATCTACTCGCGTGCGGCGTCGGAGCCGGTAGGGCTGATGCACGTGTGCTACGAGGGGGCGGACCTGGAGAAGCTGAACGCGGAGTATGTGAAGCGGGGCGCGAACCCGACTCCGGTGCGCAAGGCGGGCGCGGGCAATCTGCTCTTCGTCATGAAGGGGGCCGAGGGCGAGACGGTGGAGTTCACGGTCGAACTCGATCCGAAGACCGTGTCGTACTTCCTGCTCGACTACAACGTCACCGGCATCCAGCTCTACCGCAAACGCGAGGACGAGCTCGAGTTCACCGAGTG
>Ga0209683_10000690_pt1 | contig 13064 bp, 12 predicted proteins | sample DOMMetBare2Fresh_FD_187474 | JGI IMG/M metagenome (GOLD analysis project Ga0209683, IMG submission 187474) | Wetland sediment microbial communities from St. Louis River estuary, USA, under dissolved organic matter induced mercury methylation -... | ecosystem: Environmental > Aquatic >... | reverse complement strand
AGCGCGTGCATGCAGATGAACGCAATCAGCACGCCGATCGGCAGCATGATGATCGCCACCAGCGCGCTGCGTATGTGCAGCAGGAAGAGCACGCAAACCAGCGCGACGATGATCGCCTCCTCGATCAGCGTCGTCTTCAGCGTATCGATCGCGCGGTGGATCAGGTCCGAGCGGTCGTAGACGGTCGCAATCGTCACGCCTTCGGGCAACCCCGGCTTCAGTTCTTCGATCCGCTGCTTGACGTTGCGGATCGCTTCCAGCGCGTTGACGCCGAAGCGCGCCACCGCAATGCCCGACACCACCTCGCCTTCACCGTTCAGTTCCGTAATGCCGCGCCGCTCGTCGGGCCCCATCTCGACGCGCGCCACATCGCGCACACGCACAGGTGTGCCTTTTTCAGCGCGCACGACGAGGTCTTCAATGTCCGCCGCGCCGCGCAAGTAGCCGCGGCCACGCACCATGTACTCGGTTTCGGCCAACTCGACCACGCGCCCGCCGACATCGCGGTTCGAATCGCGGATCACCTGCGCCACGCGCATCAGCGGCACGCCATAGGCGCGCAGCTTGTTGGGGTCGACCACCACCTGGTACTGCTGCACAAAGCCGCCGACCGACGCGACCTCGGAGATGCCCTGCGCCTTGGTCAACTGGTAGCGCAGGTACCAGTCCTGCAGCGTGCGCAGTTCGGCGAGTGTCTTGTTCTTCGCTTGAACGACATATTGGTACACCCAGCCGACCCCGGTCGCATCCGGACCGATCTGCGCAGTGACGCCGCGCGGTAGACGCGAGCCGGCGAAGTTCAGGTACTCGAGCACGCGCGAGCGCGCCCAGTAGATGTCGGTGCCGTCTTCGAAGATCACGTACACAAAACTGGCGCCGAAGAATGAGAAACCCCGCACGACCTTGGACTTCGGCACCGACAGCATTGCGGTCGTCAGCGGATAGGTGACCTGATCCTCGACCACCTGCGGCGCCTGGCCCGGGTACTCGGTGTAGACGATCACCTGCACGTCCGACAGATCGGGCAGTGCATCGAGCGGCGTGCGCATGACGGAAATCACGCCGGCGAAAATGACCGCGAGCGTGCCGAGTGCGATCAGAAACGGATTGCGCGCAGACCAGGCGATCAGGCGTTCAAGCATCGGCAAGACTCCAAAGCGTTTTCACCACAGAGACACAGGCAACAACAAGAAAGAACAAAACCAGAGAAGCACTATTTGTTCCTCTCGGTGCTCTCCGTGTCTCGGTGGTGAACTCGTCCTTCTTCACTTCTTCGGCTCGATCTTCGTCACGACCCACTCGCCCGGCTTGCGTTCGACGAATTCGAACTGGATCGGCGTTCCCGGCTTGGCGGCTTTCGCGATCGCGTCGTTGGCCGGCATGAACTCCATCTTCATCTTCGGCCAGTTCAGCGTCGGGACCGGCTCGTGCGCAATCAGAAGCGTGCCGCTCTTGGCATCGACCTCGACCAGCGTGCCGGTCGCCTGATGGCTGGTTGCGACTTTCTCCTTCGCGGCCGTGCTGCCGCCGCCCATCCCGCCCAGCGCCGCTTTCAGGTTGCTTTCGGCGTCGATCAGGAAGTTGGCGGCGACGACCACGGTCTCGCCTTCCTTCACGCCGTCGAGAATCGCCACGTATTCGTCCCCTCGGCCACCGAGCTTCACCTCGCGCGGTTCGAAGCGGCCTTCGCCGAGATCGATCAGCACCACGCGCCGCGTGCCGTTGTCGATCACCGCCGAGTTCGGTACTGCGAGCACGGTGCCGACGGCAGTCGGCAACTCGACCTTTGCGTACATCGCGGGCTTCAGCCGCCCGCCGGGGTTCGCGAGCTCGATGCGAACCTGCGCGGCGCGCATCTCCGCTTTCATGGTCGGATAGACGTAGGTCACGCGGCCGTTGAAGTTCTCGCCCGGATACGCCTCGAAGCGGACAAGCGCGGCCTGTCCCACGCGCACGCGGCCGATGTCCTGCTCGAACACGTCGGCGATCACCCACACGCTCGACAGATCGGCGATCTGGTACAGCATCTCGCCCGGCATGAAGCGCATGCCCTGCGTCGCCTTGCGTTCGATCACGATGCCGCTCGCCGGTGCGCGAAACGTCAACGTGCGCCGCGCTGCGCCGCCCGCGGTCAGGCTCGCGATGTCGTCGTCGGTCACGTCCCAGTTGCGCAATCGCGCCAGCGCCGAGTCCGCGAGCCGCTTCATGCCGGCCTGTGTCTGCGCGTCGGCATCCTTCAGGCTCGCCAGTCCCTGCATCGCCACCGCGTACTCGCGCTGTGCTGCGAGCAGTTCGGGGCTGTACGCCTCGAACAGCGGCGCGCCGCGCGCGATGTACTGCCCGGTCGCATTGACATGCAGGCGCTCGATGTAGCCCTCGTACTTCGCGGTGATCGTGTTCTGGCGCCGCTCGTCGATCTCGACACGCCCGCTCGCGCGCACGACGGCATCGAGTGCGCGCTTATCGACCTTCGCGGTACGCACGCCCAGCTTCTGGATTTTCTCCGTGCTGATCTTGATGCCGCTACTGGTTTCTTCCTCGCCTTCGAATACGGGGACATAGTCCATCCCCATCGAGTCCTTCTTCGGCGTCGGCGACGTGTCCGGCAACCCCATCGGGTTGCGGTAATAGAGCGGCTTGCGCTCGTCCTTCTTCGCGGCGCCGGCCTTGGTGATCTTGCCGGCGTCGGCCACCGGCGCTGCGACATGAGCGCCCTGGCGCGTTCCGGCCCAGTAGCCAATCGCGGCGGCGGTGAGCGCCACGACCAATGCGATACCGATGGCGGACTTGTTCATAGCGCTTCTCCCAGCAGCCGTTCGATCTCGGCCTGCTTCATGCGTGCCTCCGCGCGCGTGCGGATCAGTGTCAGCCGCGCCTGGCGGATCTGGCGCTGGGCTTCAAGCACGGTGGTGAAGTCCACCTTGCCGGATTCGTAGCCTGCAAGCGCGGCCTGCAGTGTCACTTCCGCCTGCGGCAGGAGACTCGCGCGCGTCAGCGTCTCGACGCGATGTGCGGCTTCGAACGCGGCGACGTTTTCGCCCATCTGCGCGAGCAGATCGTTCAGCTGCGCCTCGCGCCGCGCCTGCGCGGCCGCGATCATCGACAGAGCCTCGCGCTCGTCGGCCCGGCGCGCGCCTTGCTGCAGTGGAATGTTCACCTCGAACATCAGTTCCCACTCGGCGATGCGGTTGCGCATCTGGATCGGTGACAGGCCGAACGTGAATTCCGGATAACGATTCGCGAACACGGAGTCCTTGTTCTTCTCGGCGGCGCGGATGCGCGCGTCCTCGGCTTTCAGTTGCGGGTTGCGCGCCAGCACGCGCTCGCGCAGCGATGCCAGATCGACCTTCGCCAGCGACGGCAGCGCGCCTTCGCCGAGCGGCTCCGCGAGCGGCGCATCGGAGGCGCGCGCGAGCAATCCGTTCAGCCGCGCCCGGGTCGATGAAACATCGGCCTCGAGCATGGCGATGTCGGTGCGCATCGTCGTACGTTCGATCTGCGCTCGGATGGCATCCTGCTGCGGCGCAAGTCCGCCCGCGTAGCGCACCTGCGCGACCGATTCAATACGGTCGATCAGCGCAAGCACTTCGCGGTTCTGGGTCAGGCTGGCGGTGGCCTGCTGGTAGCGCGCGAACGTGGATTTGATGCGCATCGAGAGCTCAGTCCACGTAGTGTCGGTGCGATGCGCGGCCTCATCGGCGCTGGCCTGTGCGGCGTCGCGCTTGGCATCGCGCTTGCCCCATGACGGAAACGTCTGCCGGAACTGATAGCGCGTGGCACCGACGCGCCCAGGCAGCAGGTTCGGGCTCGACGCGCCGCCGTTGTCGATGTCGCGCAGTTCGACCTGGAACATCGGGTCGGGCAAGGCGCCTGCCGGCAGCACGCGCTGCGCAGCGGCGTCGGCTTCAAGCCGCATGGATCGCAATTCAGGATGCCGCGCGGCCGCGTACGTGAGGAGTCCGTCGAGCGTGGCGCCCAGATCGGGTGGCGCCGTCGGCATGGAGGCGGGCAATTGCGCCAGCGCCACGCTGCACGCCAGCGGCGTGCAGGCCGCGAGGAATCTGACCAGCGGTTTCACGGTGATTACCTCACTTGTAGCTCGCCCAGACGCGCGCTGTGCCATCTTCTGCGACCAGCAACACGTTGAACATGTCCTTCTGCCCCTTGTACTCGGGGCCGTCCATGCCGGGCGAGCCGATCGGCATGCCAGGCACGGCGATGCCGAGCGCGGCCGGCTTGTCGCGCAGCAGCCGCTTGACTTCGGCAGCCGGCACGTGGCCTTCGACCACGTAGCCGCCCACCACCGCAGTGTGGCAGGAGCCGAACTTGTCCGGCATGCCGAAGCGTGCGCGCCAGGTTCGCGAGTCCTCGACGTCATTGACCTTCACCTTGAAGCCGTTGGCTTCGAGATGTCTGATCCAGTCCTTGCAGCAGCCGCAGCTCGGGCTCTTGTAGACCTCGAGCAGCGGCAATGCAGGCTGCGCGCCGGCCGACAGCGGCGCAGCGGCCAATACGGCGAGCACCTGCAATACGGCGCGACGGGAAATACCGGTGTTCATGCGTTTCTCCTTCAAGCGGTCGACGTTCGACCGGGAACCTGGATCAAAAGGCAAAGCGCGGGCGCGTGGCCGCGCATGCCGACGTCAGGTCAGGGAGACGCAATACAAAATGATCAGAGGTGGCGCAGTCGCGTGCGCCAGGCCGAGGTGCGGAGACTGCGACGCGGGCTGAGGAAAATCCAGCGCACGTTCGATGCGCAGCGCGAGCGGCGGCGCGGCAAACGCGACCGCGATGCCACCGGAAACCTGCTCGTCGGAGTTGCAGTGCTTGTAGCAAAGAGACGACTCCGGGTCGCCCTGATGCACGCATCCGGTTGCAGCGACCGCCGCAGCGTCGGCGAGGCTGAGCGCCGCATGCGATTCGCTCGGCGCTGAAGTTGCCAGCTTCAACGTCGGGCAAGCGTGGGCAGCCAGCGACCATTGCGTCAGCAACAGCGCACACAGCACGATGGCGATCGTGCGCAGGCGAAGGAGGCGGTTGAGCTTCATGTGGAGGAGTACCGGTCGCTGTCGTAACGATAAACGTTACACACAGCCGTCGCGCGCAGGCTAACGGCGAGTGCGAGCGGCGCGTTTGCGTTAGCGCAAGAGAACCATCGGCCGCCAGCGCTGCGAGGGTGTCGTTTGCAGTCGATCATCGTCCGAACCTTTCAATCAGCGCCGGCCATTGCGTACGCACCGCACTTTCGCCGGCGCTAATCAGCGCGGCGTCGTGATCCGGACGCCGCGCCAGTGCATGCACGTCGAGCCGAATCGCATCATCTGCACGGCGTTCGATCATTGCGGCGGCGCCGGCTGGAGCGCGGTGATCAAATAGCCGCCGCCGGGCGGCTTTTCGACCGCGAACAGCACCTTGTCGCCGACCTTGAACTGGTCGAGCCATTTCGGATCGCTGACGGTGAACACCATCGTCATCGGCGGCATGTCGAGGTTTCTGATTTCCCCATGGCGCAGCGTGATCTTGTTCGTGTCCTTTTGAATCCTGCGCACTTCGCCCGGATACATCTCGGCGACCGCGGGTGTCGCGGCGTGATGGCCGGTGTGCTCGTCCTTTTTCTCCTGCGCCAGCGGCGCGCTGCCCGCGATGGCCAGCACTGCGATAACGATGGATGCAAGCTGCTTCATAAGGGGTTCTCCGCGGTGACGACGATCGTGCCGACCATGCCCGCCTGCAGTTCGTTCCAGGTGTGGCCGCCGATCAGGCACGCGAATTTGAAGGTCCCGGGCTGGTCGAACTGCCAGACGATCTCGCCCTGTTTGCCCGGAGCGACGTGCGCCATGTAGGGCTCGTCGTGTTCCATATCGGGAAACTTCTTCATCAGCTCGGCGTGCTCGGCCAGTTCTTTCTCGGTGCCGAGCACGATTTCATGCATCACCTTGCCGCGGTTACGCGCGACGATGCGAATCGTCTCACCTCGCCGGACCTTGATCGTGCCGTGCGAGAAATGCAGCGCATCGCTCATGTCGATGGTGATCGTGCGCGCGACCTGCTGCGGATCGCCGGTGCGACCGAATGCCGTCTCCACCGCTGCCTGTTCGACCTTGGCGGCGTGGGGTTTTGGCCCGTGGGCCCAGACGGGTGCGTGAAAGAGGCTGGCAAACATGCTGAGCGCGAACAAATGCCGTTTCAATTCGTTTCTCCTTCCGTGAAAGTCAGTGGTTGCCGCGCGGCTTGCGTGCCGCGAGTGTCTGCGCATCTGCCTGCGGCTGCGCCGCCCGTGCCGGCGCGGGCAAGCTGCCGGTCCATTCGTACGCGACGGTGCCGGCCGGATGCTTGAACCAGCCCGGGTCCTTGTAGACGCCGCGCGGCAGGTCGTCGCGCACCTTGACCACGCTGAACATGCCGCCCATTCCAACCGGCCCGAACGGACCGAAGCCGGTCATCATCGGGATTGTGTTATCGGGCAGCGGCATTTCCATCTCCTTCATGTCGTACATGCCGCGCTCGCCCATCACCATGTAGTCGGGCACCAGCTTCATCATCTTGTGCACGACGTCGCGGTGATCGACGCCGATCATCGTCGGCACGGTGTGCCCCATCGCGTTCATCGTGTGGTGCGACTTGTGGCAGTGAATCGCCCAGTCGCCGGGATGGATCGCGTCGAACTCGAACGCGCGCATCTGTCCGACCGCGACATCGATGCTGACCTCGGGCCAGCGCGCCGCCCTGGGTACCCAGCCGCCGTCGGTGCAGGTGACCTCGAAGTGGTAGCCGTGCATGTGGATCGGATGGTTGGTCATCGTCAGATTGCCGAAGCGGATGCGCACGCGCTCGCCGGTGCGGGCGACGAACGGATCGAGCCCCGGATAGATACGGCTGTTCCAGCACCACAGATTGAAGTCGAGCATGGTGTTGATCTTCGGCGTTGCCGATCCGGGCTCGATGTCGAACGCGTTGAGCAGGAACACGTAATCGCGGTCGACCGGCATGAACTTCGCATTCTTCGGATGTACGATGAACATGCCCATCATCCCCATCGCCATCTGCGTCATTTCGTCGGCGTGCGGGTGGTACATGAAGGTGCCCGACTTCAGCAGCTCGAACTCGTAGACGAACGTCTTCCCCTCGCCAATCGGCGGCTGCGTGAGCCCGCTGACGCCGTCCATTCCATTGGGCAGCAGCATGCCGTGCCAGTGGATCGACGTCGGCTCAGGTAGCTTGTTGGTGACGAAGATGCGCACGCGGTCACCTTCGACCGCCTCAATCGTCGGGCCCGGCGACTGGCCGTTGTAGCCCCACAGGTGCGCCTTCATGCCGGGCGACATTTCGCGCACCACCGGTTCGGCGACCAGATGGAATTCCTTGACGCCGTTGTTCATCCGGAAAGGCAACGTCCACCCGTTCAGCGTCACGACCGGGTTGTAGGGGCGGCCGGCCGCAGGTGACAGCGGAGGCTGCGTGGCGGCGCTCGACTGCGTCGGCGCCTCGGGCACGGCGGCCTGCGCGGCACGCGACACCGCAGCGGCACCGAGCAGTCCGGCCGCGCCACGCAGGAAATTTCGTCTGTGATTCATGAAGACTCCGGGGTCAATGCGGTGAACCGCCGCCGCCGGCGGCGGCGCGCGGGGCGGGTTCGAACATGCGGGGCGCCGCCTCGGGGCGGCCGATCAAGGCGTTTTGCAGCAGCGCGTCGGCGATCCAGAATTCGCGCTGCGCGTCGATCGCAGCAATCACGCTGGCCACCTGCTCGCGCGCGTCGGCCAGCAGTTCGAACACGCCGATCAGCATGCCGTTGTAGCGCAGCAGGTTCTCGTCGGCGATCGCCTGCCGCAGCGGCACGATCTCGTCGCGATAGTGGCGCGCGAGGTCATAGGCGGTGCGGTACGCGTGATACGTCTCCCGCACCTGCGACTGCGCATCGAGCATTACCTGGCGCGTGCGGTTGACCGCGGCCAGATAGGTCGAACGCATCTCGGCACGCAGCGCATCGCCGCCGTCAAACACCGGTAGCGGAATCTCCACCTCAAATCCGCGCTGCGGTGGCAGACCACTTTCGCTGTTGCGCACGACACCTGCCTCGACACGACTGACCACGCTGATGACACGCGTGAGGCCGCCGAGCCGTGCCGTATGTTCGAGCGCGCGCTGCGCGCCCATCACGTCGAGCCGCTGTTCGAAGGCGATCTTCATCGTGTCCGCTTCGGGACGCGGCGAGGACGGCAGATCGGGCAGCCGCTCAGGGAGCGCGAGCCTGCGTGCCTGCGCGCTGTCCAGGCCGAGCAACCGGACCAGGCGCTCGCGCGCGGCGAGCGCCGCGTGCTGCGCACGTGCGAGCTGCGCCGCGGCATCGGCATAGAACGCCTGTTCGCGGGCGCGCTGCAGCTTGCTGAAGTTACCCACGCTCTGCATCCGCCGCGCGAGTTCCGCGCCCGCCTCGGCCGCGGTCATCACGTCGCGGTGATACCGCAGTGTCTGTCCGGCCGCGATTGCTTCGACCCAGGCCTTGCGCGCATCGGCGGCGATCTCGACCACGTCGCCGATCGCCTTGACCTTGTCCTGCTCGAAGCGTAAGTCGGCCATCTGCTGGCGCAGCGGCCACGTCAGCAGGTCGAGAATCTGGAACGACAGCAGGCGACTGATCTCAAGCTCGTCACCGCGCCGCAGCCGCTCGAACGTGAATACCGGATTGATCAGGCGGCCGCTTTGTATGACAGCGGCCATCGCGGCGGCGTTCTCGTGCATCAACGCCTGCGCGGCCGGGCTGTGCGCCAGCGCGATCCGCACGGCATCGTCCGCACCGAGCGGTTTCGCCAGCAACGTATCAACGGCGGCCTTGGCCGCGCGCCGCTCGTCATCGGTGCGGATCAGGCGCGGATCGGCACCGGCCAGCGACTGCGCGCTTGAGCGCACTTCATCGGTGCCGCGCTCGATCGTCGTCGCGGCGCAACCGGCCAGCAGCGTCACGCCGATCAGCACCAGAGGTGCGCGCTTCATTTGCGCTCTCCGCCGCGTGGGTTCTGCGCGTCCCGACTGCTGCTCGATGCGGCCGGCTTGTCCTGCATCTTCTGCGGTGGCTTCGACGCAGGCGTCGGCGAGGCTGACGGCGCCGCGCCGCGCAAGTGCCCGGCATGTCCGCCGAGTCGTTGCATCTCGTCGTTGGCGCGCTTCCAGTCGCCGCTTTCATCGGCACGCCAGACGCGATAACCGTCGAACGCGGAGCGATACAGCGGTGCGCCGTCAGCGGTCTGCGCACTGACGGCGCCTGCGATGGCGCACAGTGCGGCCGCAAGGCAATAAAGTCTCAACTTGATTTCTCCGTTCGGTCAGGCATGCACGCGCGTGCATGCCGGGGGACACGATGCGTGCCACGCCTGCTGCGGCAGTCGTGGCAGCGTTATCAGACGGAGACTGTCAGGGGTATCGGCGACGGAACGTCGTGGCAGATGGACGAAAAGCGCGGCAGCGGCGCCGCAGGGCGGGCGACGGCGGCGCACTCAGGCCCGGTCGTGAGCGCGGCCGGGGTGATCGATGCCATGCCGAGGTGCGGACAGGCGTGATCGTGCAACGGTGTCGAAGGCGTGTCCCCGGTCTGGTAGGCGCAGCCCGCGTGATCGGCGTGCGCCGCCGCCGACTGAGCTTCCTCGTCGAACGCTGACGCGGAGTGCGTGTGACCCGGCACGCCGACCAGCGACACCACGCCTGCGGCCGCCACCTTCAGAGGCAGCAGCAGAACCAGAATCAGCAGGAGGGCGCGTCGAAGCATGGCGGGGACGGAGGGTAACACCGGCGTAGACCGGCTGGAAGCGTGGCAGGTTCCCTGTGAGCCGCTAATCCGGCTGGCGCAAGCGGGAATTGGTCGGTCGGCTCAGTAGCTGTGACCCGGCTTCAGCGTGCCGTGTTCCGTGATCTGCTTCCAGATGGCGTCATTCTTCATCATGATCTTGCCGCCGTCCCGGGTCTGCATCACGACGCGGTCCTTCATCCGCACGCGATTGCCGGCGGCATCGATGTGAACCGTGACGTCTTTCCGGTCGATCGCGAGTTTGCCGCCGTCTTTCAATTCGACGACGCTCCTGTCGTTGGCTGCGTATGCAGCGGCCGACGCACCGAGCAGTGCGAGGGCGAGGATCTTGCGCATGATGATCTCAACCGTGTGTAAGACGACGCAAGCATGCCGGCCCTGTCGGCTCCCGGTCCTTACGGCCGGATGACGAATCCGTAATGTGCAGCGGGCGCATCGGGCAGAGCTCAATCGCTAACCGCGAAACGGTGACAATTGAAAACTGTCGCGGATGCGGTCCGAGACCACGGCGGTTGCGTGAGAATCGACGTTTGGAGGTCTGCTTCTTGCAAAGATCGCGTTGAGCCGCTAGCGGCCAGGTAGCCGACGGTTCACCGCGCTGTCCAGTTGATGCGAAAGCGGACATCATTCGAAACCGCGGGCGACGAACTGGTGAACGGAGCGCGCCATGAAAAGGATCCTCTGGGTTCTCGCACTGAGTGCTATCGCGCTGGTCGCCCACTTATCTCTATGGCCGGTACCGATTCGGGCCGTCGCGTGGAAGGCGCCTGCTGCGCCCGGTTACACAGGCGCGGACAACGCCGCAGCCGACCGGCCAGTTACAAACGCATCGGCCGCTAGCCGCAGGAAATCAGGATCTTGTCCGATCGCCCACCGCGCGCGGCGTGCGCCACCGCGTCCTTCAGCCGCGCGAGCGGGTACACCTGCTCGACCGCGACCGCGAGCTTGCCGGCCAGTGTCCGGTACAGCGCCGCAATCTCGCCGGGCGCGGTCTCGGCGAACCAGCGCCGCAGCCAGAAGCCCCTCGGGCTCACGCCGCGGAACACCAGCTCGCGGCCATCGATCATGCACGGCTCGCCGCTCCAGCAACCGCGTCGATCGCCAGTGCGAGCGTGCCGCCGCCAATCGCACAAACCCTAAAGTAATTTCTGGACCAGAAAATCGAAGCGTCCCCACCGACCTCAGCCCGGTTCAGTTCCCAATGCTGATTCGCCTGATATTCCAGTGGCAGGTCAGGTGGCCCTGATTGCCCTGACGACGATCGTATCCGTCGCCGACCCGATACAGAAATGCGAAGCACATAGACGCAAAAGGCCACCCCGAGGAGTGGCCCAAGTGCTTGTTTTCTGACTTCCCGACCTGGACTCGAACTGCCTACTGCAGCCGGTCGAGCAAGAATGAACTCCTTAGTGCGCATGCTTTAGACATGGATCAGGGTGGAGCGACGTTGACCCGTTAGCGTTTAAGTATCTGGCTTTCGCCTGCAACTCGATTAACAGCTAACAACAGTGCGCGCACCTTGCTCGCTCTTGATCGCGGCGCTCGCGACACTGCTTGCTGCCTGCAGTACGTTGCCGCCGCAGTCGACGCCTGCGGTCCCCGCGGCAGCATCGCCGGAGACCGCCACAGCGCCCGTTGCGACGCCGAACAGTGACGCCGTCGCGGCACCCGCTCCAGAACCCGACGGAGTGATGGAGAAGACCCGCAAGTCGGTGCGCTCAGCGGTGGAGTGGGTTGCGCACGGCGTTGACAGCTGGTTCGGCGATATGCCCGTTGAAAGGGGCCACCAGGTGACCGATGGCCTGCTCAGCCTCGACCTGCTCAAGCGCGAACGCGAAGGTTCGGGCGCCAGTGTGCGGTTCAACGCGCGGTTCTGGTTGCCGAATGCGGAGAAGAGCGCGTACGCGTTCGTCGGTCGGGACAATCCGCGCGACGTCGTGGCGGATATACCTGATGCGCTCACCCGCCAGCAACGGCTGCTGGAAGCGAGGCCCGAAAATCAATCTTTCTTCGCTGGTCTCGGCCTGCCGTTAAGCGATGTGCTCGATTTCCGGCTCGGCGTGCGCGGAGGGCTCAAGCCCTACGCCCAGGCGCGTTATCACCGGCTGTGGCAACTGTACGAGCGCGATCTGGTGGACTTTCGCGAGACCGTGTTCTGGGCGTTGGATGATCATTTCGGCTCGACGACCGCGCTGTCGTTCGAACATGCCATTTCTTCCACGCTGGCGGTGCGCTGGCTCAATGCGGCGACGATCACACAGAAGTCGAAGAACTACGAGTGGTCCAGCAAACTGGGCACGTACCACTACTTCGGCGCGCAGCGGCAACTGGCGCTGGAGGCACTTGTCTCGGGAAGCGAGGGCACCGGAGTGGCGGTGTCCGACTACGGCGTGCAGACGCGCTGGGAGCAGCCGGTGTACAAGGATTGGCTGCTGGGCGAATTCATCGTCGGCTATTTCTGGCCGCGCAAGGACGCAGCGAGTGAGCGCGAAACAAGCTGGGCGCTGGGTATCAACATGAAGATGCGCTTCTAGCGCGGCCCACACCCGGTTCGACGATTGCGAAGGCTGCCTCGAAGACATCTTTGGGCGTAGCTATGGCTCCCGAACCACGACAAAACCAGCTGATTGCAACCTTGCCGGATGGCGACTGGGAGCGCTGGCGTCCGCACCTGGAAGCCGTGGACCTGCCGCTTGGCAAGGTGCTCCACGAATCCGGCGGTCGAATGAACCATGTGTATTTTCCGACCACGTCGGTCATCTCGCTGCTGTACGTGCTGGCGGACCGGGCTACGGCCGAGATCGCGGTGGTCGGACACGAAGGCCTCCTTGGCGTTTCGCTGTTCATGGGCGGCGAATCGATGCCAAACCGCGCGGTCGTGCGGAACGCCGGTCAGGCGTTCCGCCTGAAGGCCAACGTGATGCTGCAGGAGTTCAACCGGGCCGGTCCGCTGATGCACCTGCTGCTGCGCTATACGCAGGCCCGCATCACCCAGATGTCACAGACCGCGGTATGCAATCGGCACCATTCCGTCGATCAGCAGTTGTGCCGCTGGCTGCTGTTAAGCCTGGATCGGCTCAAGTCCCAAGAGCTCGTGATGACGCAGGAGCTGATCGCCAACATGCTGGGCGCGCGTCGCGAGGGTGTCACCGAAGCGGCCGGCCACTTGCATGAGGCTGGACTGATCCGGTATCGATGTGGCCGCATCACGGTGCTCGACCGCGATGGGCTGGAAGAGCGCACCTGCGAGTGCTATGGCGTG
>Ga0209683_10000687_pt1 | contig 13086 bp, 16 predicted proteins | sample DOMMetBare2Fresh_FD_187474 | JGI IMG/M metagenome (GOLD analysis project Ga0209683, IMG submission 187474) | Wetland sediment microbial communities from St. Louis River estuary, USA, under dissolved organic matter induced mercury methylation -... | ecosystem: Environmental > Aquatic >... | reverse complement strand
GGTTCGATGAGGATGACCGCACCGGTGACGCCAGCCAGCACCACCATCACGGTTGCTCCCAGTGCCCACTTCCTTCGGACGGAAACCTTGGCGAGACGGCTCATGAGAGGAGGCCGCCTTGGGTGTTGAAGAAGTTCACGAGGAACGTCGCGCCGCCGATCAGGAACGCCGCGCCAAGTGCAACCAGCACCCCGGACTTGCCCTTTCCTGCGGCATGCGGATTGCCAGAGTGCGAGCCGATGGCCCATGCGATGGCCGAGATGGCGATACCCGCAACGGCGGCAACAAGCCCGAACGTGAGCAAGGCGCCGACGATGGACTCCAAGGAGGCTATGCCGGGGAGACCCGTACGGTTTGGCTGGATGTTGACCTCGTTGATGAGCATGCTGATTGCCCTCCGCGTCCTGCGGGCGGGCTGATCCCGCCGACGCAGCGACTACGCGGAGGGCGGTACAACATGCGGTGAATCTCTGTTGAAGGCGATGTGGTGAGTCAGCGGTTCAGCGACAACGCAGGCAACCGGGCTGGCTCCCCACCAACGACCTGCTCTTGGTTCCCAGCTCCGGCCGGATCGGGAGCGATGGAAGGTCAGGCGGCCAGAGCATGCGCGTCGTACGACGCCCGCGGTCTAGGGGGTTACTTCACAGACACGGCAACAGACACGGCCTCTCGCGCCACGGCCCTCGGCGATGTTCCCACGTGGAAGGTTCGCCATCGAGACGGCAGACGGTCACCAATTACAACCAGATCTACCGATGAGTGGCCGCGTCCTACCGCCCAGAATGACGCAAACGTAAGACGGGGCCGCTCTCGTTGACACGTGAGACGCGCCGTTTCAGGCGCTTGACCCTCGTGTGTACCCCGTCCCGTCCATACGTCCGTGTAGTCTGGCCAACTCTTCGGCCGATGATCAGCGAGTTCGCAGTCTCACTGTTGCAGAGGACCCGACCCGTCAGAGCTATCCCACACTGCCCGAGCGCTCTGCAGGCGGGACCGCTCTTGCAGACCTTCTTCTGTCATACCAATGCGTCAGGATGACTTTGTTCAGACTGCGCGAGTTGGAGTGAGGTCAGCAAGTGAGTGAAGAGGACGCGGACCTGCGGCGGGTTCGGTTCTATGGCGTGCATGACTTGGCGACGGGTTGGCACGTCCCGCGCGTAGTCGAACTTGCTGAGCGGTTCGATCCAAAGAATGCCCCGACGGGCACTGTGGACGTTCTCGAACTCCACAACGTTCAGCAGTACCTCGAACATGGGATCCTTCCGAACGCCTACACCGAGGAGGAGCGCAGCCGGGCCAAAGCACGGATTCCCCAGATCCGTAGTGCAGTAGCACGGTTCTTTGCGGCGATCGACAACACGAACTTCGCAGCCACGGTCGCTGGTGTCAGCCACGACTATCACGGGGATCTTCTGGACCTTCTCGGTCGGAACAAGGCCTTCGAACGCTGCGACGGCGCGACGGTCCTTTCCGCGCTCACCGCGGCAGGCGTGCACTTAGGTGAGTTGCTCGCGAGTAAGAAGTTGGTGCAGGCCTACGACGCCGAGATTCGGGATGAGCTGCGAGCTTCGCCTCAAAGTGCCGAGCACCTGGTTCGAAAATACCTGCAGGACGACGTTCGAGGAGAAGTACATCTTCCACCGAGCTTCACACCAGGCGACGCCCGGGAGCTGCTTGAGAGCTACATCGACAGCGAGGACGCTAATCCGAACTACGTCGGGCTGATCGCGAGCGCCAAGGAAAATCAACCAGCCGGCATCGACGCCAAGCTCAAGCTGCGTGCGAAGCGACGCGGGGATGACATGACCGCGAAGTTCTTCGAGGAGAACGAGGGATTCAAGACTGGCTGCGAAGTGAGCATCTCCGGAACCCAAGATGAACCGTTCGTGTTCGAGATGGACACCGCAGGTGAGTTGGTCTCTCGGTACACGTACAGCAGCCGGTGGCTGGAAGAGACCTGCGACAACCCCAGCATCCTCAACAACTTTCTGCACCTGTTCGACTTCGTTGACCGTCAAGCACTGCTGGTCCTTCCGTCCTACCCGGCGCAACTAGGCGTCATGGAACGGTTCATGGGGACCACAGGCAAGACCGAGTACAAGGTCGGCGCAGCGTTTCGAGCCATCGACATGACAACCCTTCTCCAGACGCGCCTGTACCACTACTTCCTAGAGTCGAAAGACATCGACCTGGAGCAGGTCATCTCTTGGTTCTTCGAGGAGTACCTCGTTAAGGAGTTCGGGGCCTCGAACTTCTCATTCACCCCGACGGGCAGCGGGACGTCCTACCTCCAGAAGGTGAGGCATCTCTTCGCTGAGATGGAAAGCGTTGCAAACCAGTTCACCCTGTTCGTCAAGGACGGTGGGCTCGATCGTGACCTGCTCGCCATGGGGTCCGAGCAGGTCCGATACAAGGAGATGCCGAGTCTCCTCGACGGCAAGTACCTCTATCCGTCTGAACGTGAAGAGTTTGCGGGCATCCTCCACCTTTTGTTCTCCGACCAGTCAAGGCTGCACTACATCAACGAGAACCTGCGGGCAGACAACGCAGCCAGGCTTCTGCTGGAGAACCAGGTCGCGTACGCCGACTTCGAGGACTACCAGAAGCCAAGCGTCGACCACCTGATCAGACTGGGAGTTCTTGAGAACACTGGAACACGGGTTGAGCTCGTGAACGTGGAGCAGTTCCTGATCCTCAAGGCACTGTTCACCACTCAAGCAGCGAGCTACTACCACCTCTCAGACGCCGGACGCGCGGAGGCGGACGCGATGGTGGCGAGGGGCTGGGTGACGCGCCGCTCCTCGTTGCTGACCGATGCCGAAGGGAAGTACTTCAACTATTTCCTCAATGCGCGCGGCTTCAGCAACGGGCCCGAGTTGCGAAACAAGTACCTTCACGGTTCGCAGGCCAACGCGGACGGCGAGGATGCGCACTTCCACACCTACATCACCGCGTTGAGGCTGATCGTGGCGCTGGTCATCAAGCTGAACGACGACTTTTGCCTCGCGGCAGTAGAGAAGGCGTGAGCACGCCCTCGTGGGCCTGACGGCCAACGCCCCGGCCGTCTCGCCAAGGCGGCTCTGCCCTGCGTCATTCCGCCGCGATCATCCTCCTAGTTCTTGTTGTGTCCGAGCGAGCGAGCTTGCAGGACCTCCTTCCAATAAGACTCCCGGTCGAGGACATGGCCGTCGTCGGTCCGCATGGACCAGAACTCCAGGAGGGCGAACTTCATGTTCTTGCGGAAGTACTCCTCGCCCTTCTCCGCCACGACCTCGATGAGTCCCTTGTTTTCGCCATGGAGCGTCTTGGCGTAGAAACTCCAGCGCGACCAAATTCCGGTGTCGCCGGAAGCCGAACCGACGTAGCGCGCACCGGTGACCTGGTCGTGGATGACGTACACGCCCTTCATCTGCTCGAGTGCGATCCGCCAGTCGGTTCGGTTCTGAGTCACCACCACTTGAAGGTCGGCGAGCGCGTGGTTGATCTTGTCGTGGCCTGGGAACGGGTCGCCGACGAATGGTTCCTCGAGAATGGACGCGACGGTCACCTCGTCGATGATCGACTCCATCTTCCGACGGCGCTGACGACTCCCGAGTGCGAGGCGAACGTAGAGACGACGGATGTAGGGACCCATCAGGTCTTCCCGCAACGTGACCCTGTACGACTGCGCGTACTGCTCCGGTCCTCGCTCCAGCACCTCCCAGACACCACCGAAGAGCCATAACGTGAGGTCGTGTCGGTCTTGCGCAAGCGAGAAGACGAACTGTCGGTTGAAGTCGTCCTTGTTGCTCCGATAGCTGTTCCAGCCCTGCCATCCTTCGGGGTCGTTGCTCAGGACGTCGATCGGATGTTGCTCGCCGTTCCAGACCGCGCAGTGAAGTTTGCACATCGTCGGGTCAAGGTCGGCGCCGAGCAGCGCAAGCAGCGGGATGGGCTCCATGGACGGAGACTACGTGCGCTACGACACCGACGCTCGGATGCCGGTCACCGCCCCACGGGTCCGCGTGTTCCTCCGCAAGCAGCCCCGCTGTTGCCGCGGCCAGGAAGTCGGTCACCAGTCCCTGTCGCTTGGCACGCCCGCGAGGATCTCCTCGTAGACCGGCGGGTCAGCTTGGAGGGCTATGGCACGAGTGTGCAGACAGCCACACCTGCCGCCATCGCGCGGTCACCGGACAGGTGTGTCTTTCCGCCGCGTGATGGGCGAGGGCCCCTGGCGTGTTTACCGGATCTGCCGATGTGCGGGCGTCACCAAACCTGATCAAGCCGGGAGATCGCCACGTGATGGATGGACTTCCGCAAGGGGTGACTGCCGAGGCTGGGTCGTAGCCAGCAGGCGGATTCTCGCCCCTTCCCATAAACTGCGGAATCTGGAGTCGATCTCAGAGATGAGTCGGCAACGCTCGTGAGGATGAACAGTGTTCTACGTACTGGTGGCTTGGGCTTTCGTCGTCGTCGGGGTCATCATGGCCGTGGCTTGTGCGTTGAATCTCCTGGGACTGGCACCAAGCTGGCTGCGGACCGCCCCTTTGGGACGCATCCAAACCCTTGGCCTTGGGATGGTGGGGGCGGGGGTCGCTGGGTTCTTGTGGTTCTTCCCAGCCGATGACGCTCCCGTCGAAGGGTGGCGTGACTATTGGCTAGGGGTTGGCGCTCTGGGCCTGGTCCTGTTTGGTGCCCCTGGTGCTTGGCGCTGGTTCAGGCAAGGTCAGCGCCATGAAGGCACCCTCTTCTTCCTTCGCGTCTACACGAACCTGAAGGACTGGCGGCCAAAGCATTTGGTCTTACTGGCAGCCTTTGCGGCAGCCGGATTCCTTCCTTCGCTTGCGCCAGACAACTGGTGGCAAGTGGTGGCTTTCATTCCCTTCTTGGTTCTGTTGGAGTCCTTGCGGAACTTGCCGATCCACAGGGGGCGGCGTCCACCGAACCCCCTTGCCCCAGCATCGCAGCCATAGCCCGGATCGGTGCGGGAACCACAGGAGAGCTAAGCCCCCGCAACAACCCTTTTGAACGCACACATCTGCCGCATGTGGTGCGCTCGGTCGTGCCGATGTGCGGTGGTTTCGGTCGGCGGCTGCAAGACTGCCTACCATGGGCGAGGTTCAGGTTGTACAAGTCGATGAGCGCGATTCCGGATGGGAAAATTCTCGCCTCAGATTCAGGGTCTACTTGCACGGCAGTGGCCCAAAATCCACGTATGGGTGGACTGACACCTACGACGTGACTGGAGCTGACGTTCTCCAGGTCATCGACTGGGCACAGCGGCAGGCCGGGGATTCGCTCACGTATGCAGTGGCCTTGGTTCATGACGACCCGGCACGGGGCCAGATGGATCCAGGATCCGGTCGAGGTTTGGTTTGGCTGGTCGGGATGGACGGCAACACCAACCCGATCAATCCCGAAGAAGCCGAAACTCTCGACCGCATGCTTGCACGTCGTCGAGAGGCAGTCGGGGTGCCGTTGGCTGACCGCATGCCTGCCGGCGCTCCAGACCCATACAACGACGGCACTCAACGCCGCTAAACCATCCGGAACTGCCGCATGTGGTGCGCTCATCGGCGTCCTAGCCCGGTCGGTGGTACTTCTACGCCGAGTCCATCATCATGAACGTCAACGGTGGCACCTACACCACATCCGGGGTGGAACCTGCCGGCGACGCCGGCGCCAGGAGGCCGGAAGACCTCGCGAGTGAAAGGGGCATCCCATGACTGAGGAATACGCCGACTACTTGCCCGAGGGCGTCGCCCGGGGCACACCGCGCGAGTACCTCCCGCCCGAGCCGGGCACCGGCATCGTTTACGTCGGCCCGCCCCACGCGGACGGCGTGTGGAAGGTGTCCTGGCAGGGGCCCGACAGCCGGTTCTCCTCGACCTGGGGATCTGAGGAGGCCGTCGTGGCGTGGGCGCTGGCCCAGCCGGCGGCCAAGCGGCTGATCTGCCGTGACGGCACCGGCCAGGAGCTTGTCTGGGAAGACCTGCCAGACGACACCCCGGTACGGGGGTCCCCGACGCTGTAAGGCACGCGAAGGAGCCCCAAGCAGCGTCCTGGGACGGGCGGCTTCTTGGTGGTGTTTAGGCAGCGAATCCCTGAGAGCTTCGACTCATCCGCTTCTGCCGCATGTGGCGCGCTCGGTCGTGCCGATGAGGGGTTGAGCGATGACGAGTCAAGCGGGATCTGCGTTGCTGCTATCGGTCGCCTTCGCTTGGCGGAGGATCTCGTCGACGACGTGGGCGAGCGGTGCGGTGGCGTCGATCGGGATGCCGTTCTTGGGGGTGTCTTCTTTGGTTCGATGCAGCCGCACGATGAGATCGCGTTCCGGTTGCCGCGCCCCGAACTCGTCTTCTGGTCGCTGATCTAGTCGCCGGTTCAAAGTGTTCAGGTCGATCTCCAGGACGAAGACTCCGTCGAACAGGTCCTGAAACTTCGAGAAGTTCCGCGAGCCGCCGCAGAAGAAGGTGAAGCGCTCACCCTGGTCGGCGACCAGGGTCCGGACTCGGTCCACGTGCCAGATGTGATGCCAGTGCGACGGCACGTCGTCCGTCGGCTCGCCCGTTTCCGGGTCGCCCTGATAGGCCAAGTCGGTGTCACCATTGATGGCGTGCAAGCCACGGCGGCGTAGCTCCTGGCAGACCGACGTCTTGCCGGTCCCCGAGACGCCCTCGATCAGGTAGTTCTGCATGCCCACCGCTGGACGGTATCCGACCAGCCGGCGCGGGATCATGTCCATTCCCGATCTTCGCCGCCCGGCTAGACACGAACGTCCGCTTCTGCCGCGATCGGCGCGTGTCCCCTGTTCGGTGAGGGATTCGCTTGCGACGACGATGGGCCCGGCGGCCGAGGGAGCCACTGATCGCCGGATCGCTTTCCCCCTGCGGGGAAACGGCGGTTCAGCTATCGCGGCGGGCGTCGGGTGCCGTGACGGATCGGTTTGCCTGTTGCCGCTGCAGCCAGGCGGGGCGGTATCGCCAGGCGCGGGCCGCAAGGAGGGACACCGCGATAACTACGGGGAGCATGAGGACTGAGGGTTCCCACTGACCGGATAGGTGATGCGGACCGTTCGTGATGGAGGCGGTCGTCCCGAGCCAGGAAGCGTGGACAGTCACGGTCCGGTCGCCACCCAGTTGGCGGGCAGCCTCGTTCAGGGCGTACGTGGTGGCCATCATCATTCCTGCCCAGGCGTACAAGATGATCGTGAAGGTGATCACCCCGGTCCATACGTGCGGGAGCTTGCGCCCTTCGGCCAGCTTGAGCTGGTGTGCCAGGACCGAAGCCGGGCCGAGGTCACGGACGGCTTGTGACATTCCGACGTCGCCCGCGGCGGCGGTCAGGTCCGACCGCAGCTCGCGGCGCCGCTCTTTGCGGTACCCGCTGGGTACGTCCTGGGCCAGGAAGTCCACCTTGATTACGTACCAGTCGCGTTGGAGCCGGTCGGTGAGCGTGAGGCGAGCGGTCGGTGACTGGTTCATGCTGGTTCCTTCTGGGTAGGCATGGCGAGGGCGTCGCGGGCCGGGTCGGCGCCGACCCGGCCGAGTGTTGCGGTGACCGTTGTGGTCAGCTGGAGCCAAGCCCGCGTGGAGCGAGTAAGCGCGGCGGCGCCATGGGCCGTGGGTACGTAGTACTTGCGTGCCGGGCCAGACGATGACGCCACCAGACGCGAAGTGATCAGGCCCTCGCGTTCGAGGCGGGCCAGGACTGGGTAGACGGTGCCCGCAGCGATATCGCCGAGCCCGTCGGCCTGCAACCGGGTGACAAGCTCGTAGCCATAGGAGTCCGCCTCGGTGAGCAGGGCGAGCACAAGCATGGGCAGCACCCCCTTGAGCAGCTGCGGGTCCCGGGCTTTGGATCTCATATCGGTAGGCTATACCTGCTATTAGGTATTGCCAAGTAGCAGGCGGAAGGGATGTCTTGGGTTGGACCTGCGCCCGGTGGCGGATCGTTCGAAGGATGCTTGGACGTCCCCACCGGCGGTATTTGAACGCACGCATCTGCCGCGTTGGGCGCGCTCGAGTGGTGTCCGGATCCCACTGAGGCATGATGCTCTCCATGCTCACGACCATGCCGATCCCAGACAGCGACGACATTCTGGATCTTGCACCCACCGACAACGGCCTCGGCTACGCAGCCAGCATCACGAGGCGGGGCGCTGATGGCTCGGTCAGATGGACAGCCATACCGCCGGAGGGTGCGCCGCAGGACTCATGGACGGCCGTTCGACTGGAAGGCCCGCGTGTGATCGCGAACTCTTGGTCTTCCTACTTGGTCCAGCTCGACCTTGAAACCGGAAACGAGATTGCCCGGACGTTCACCAAGTAGTCGAAGCGAACGTCCGCTTGCCGCTGGTCGCGCTTGCGGTCGTAGCCGATGCGCGGATGAAAGGCCGGGGTTGCGCTTCTGACACGATTCTCCGATGCGACGATCTCGGCTTCACGTGACGGGCGCGAGCGGCTCTGGCACAACAACGCTCGCGCGGGCTCTGGCGGACACCTGGGCGGTACCGCACGCCGATGCCGACGACTACTTCTGGTTGCCGACCGACCCGCCGTACTTCGACAAGCGCCCAGAGGCCGACCGGCTGGCGCTCATGGAGCAGGTGTTCCTGCCGCGAGAGGCATGGGTCTTGTCGGGCTCCATGTTGGGGTGGGGCGACAGTGTGGTGGGACGGTGCGATGCGGTGATCTTCCTGACCCTGGACCCAGCGGAGCGAATGCGACGCATTGAGGCTCGAGAGGACGTGCGACGGGGAGGGGGTCCGGTGGATCAAGCAGCATTGAGCGCGTTCCTGACCTGGGCTCGCGGTTACGACGACCCGTTGTTCGAAGGTCGCAGCCTGGCGAGTCACGAGGAATGGCTGGCGACGCTCGCCTGTCCGATACTTCGGCTGGACGGCTCACGTCCGCCAGAAGCGCTCCGCGACGATGTCCTCGGGTGGCTTCCCACGTCTTCCTGAAACGCACGCTCATGGCGTTTCGGGCTAGCCCTGACTTCCACCTCAGAAGCTGCCTAGTCATCGTGTGGCAGCCACGGATCGACCTCAGCGCCGGAACATGGCGGTCCAGGCCGGTAAGAATGCAAGACTGCGGCGGTGTTCAACCACGAGCCGGTCGACTACCTGTGCCCCTTCTGCGCCTTCCTCCGCGAAGAGTGGGACGACCACAACGCCGCCACAGACCTGGTCGCACAGGAGGAGTTGTCGTACGCGCGGATCGCGCCGAAGTGGTGGCCCGAAAACCCCGGCTCCGTACTAGTGATACCGACAGGCCACTACGAGAACGTCTACGACCTTCCGGCGGACGTGGGTCATGAGGTCTGGGATCTGACCCGGCGAGTGGCGGTTGCGATGCGGGAGACCTTCGGCTGTAAGGGCATCTCGACCCGGCAACACAACGAACCTGCTGGGGATCAGGACGTGTGGCACATGCACGTCCATGTCTTCGCGAGGAAGCCCGGCGACCATCTTTACGGCAGGCACGGTGAGGCGAGCTTCGTCCCAGCGCAGGAACGAGCACCGTGGGCGGACCGACTGCGTGACCAGCTTTCAACGTGACGGTGTACCGCTAGACCCGCTAGACCATCCCTTGCGAACGACCGGAGGTCCCGGCCCGCGTCATCTGAACGCACTCTTCTGCCGCTGGGCGGGCGACCGCCTCCGGCATGGGAAGTCAAGGGATGACGACCCCACAGGGCGGTCTACAACGCGCCGAAAGTAGCCATACCTGTCAGCAAGATGGTCGCAGCCGGCTCAGCCGGTACTGAGTGGAACCGACTGCACCGCGATCTGCCAGTCTGGGCCTTGAAAGTCCTGCGGGTCGATCGTCACCTTCACTGGTGCACCCGCCTTGGTCGTCGAATCAGGGTCGAGGGGAAAGTTGATGTCCGTCATTGCATACTCCCAGAAGGCGATGAACTTGTCCTGAGTCAGTGGGGGACCCACCAGTTCGCTGATGTCCTTGCCGTTGACGAGCACCCGTATCCGGCCGGGCCCGCGGACCGCCAGGTTCAAACTGAGGTTCGGGCCGGACGGCTGCGTGAAGGTCAGGGGTTTGTTGGCATCCTGCGTCGTTGTCGGCTCCATGAACTTCAGGGGGCCGAGCAGACTCGGCCAGGCGTACTGGGCGTTGCTCTCGAGGTCGGCCGGTCGCGGTGGGAACGGGTAGTCCTGCCAGGGGACGCTCTCATAGATGGCCACGTGGATCTTCGCGTCCTTGAACAACAGCCCCGGATCCGGCAGGGACTTGTGGTTGATCATGACGTTTGCCAGCACGGTGGTTTTCGCCGAGGTGGCGATGCCCATGATGGCGTAGCCCTGGTCCGGGAAGCTGCCGCAGCTTGTTCGATCGCCTCTGCCGCCCGGCAGGTTGAACTGCGCGTACATCCTTTTGAACCACTCATTGATTCTTTCCACGTTGTCGGCGGGTGTACAGGTCATCCGCACGGCCAGTCGCCGACCGGCAGTGGTGGGGACGCTGATCGAGCCGTTCATCTGCTCGAGCATGGGTGCGTCCAGCACGGTGAGCAGCTTCATGCCCTGGGAGTATTCCGGGAAGCCATCGCCGCCGGCGCTGACGGTGAATGGGCCGAGCGCGGTAGTCGGCGGCACCACCTGATGCGTCGGGCGAGTCGTTGCGATGACGCCGCCGAACACCAGGATCGCTACGGTCACTGCCCCAAGGACCGTGAGCCGGCGTCGCCGCGAGGCAGCAACACGGCGCCGGGCGCCAGCCCTCAGGGCCTCGACGTCCGGGTATGCCGCTGCGTCGGCTTCGTCGTGGAGTGCGCTCCTGAGGTCGTCAAGGGTTCTTGCAGACGGAACATCCTCGACCCGCGCCGGCGCGGCCAGATCGGGAACGGCGACCTCGCGCAGTTCCTCGGTCACTCGCAGGGCCGCCAGCGCGTCGAAGGTCAGTGACTTCACGGTGCGGATTCTGGTGCCCATCGCCTCCGCGATGGCCGCCTCGGGGTAGTCGTGGAAGAAGCGCAGCACGACCACCGCCCGCTGGCGCGGAGGTAGCGCGGCCAGTGCCGCCAGAAGCACCCGACTTATGGACTCGCCATCGTCGCTCTCGCTGTCGCGGTGCCGCTCTGGCAACTCAGCTGTCGGCTGCTGGCCGTGCCACCGCCGTGGCGAGGCGGAGGTGAACTCGTTGATGATGATCCGCCGGACGTACGCCTCGGGATTGCTGTCGATCTGCGACCAGGTCCGCCAGGCTTTGGCCAGTGCAACCTGGACCAGGTTTACCGCGGCTTGGTCATGATGGGTCAGCAGCACGGCCGTGAGGTGCAGCGCCGGCCCCCGTTCGACAACGAAGTCCTCGAACCCCTGAGGCGGTGAGTCCCCCATACCCCTCAGCCCCCTGTCGACCGCAGATGGTTTTTCCGTCTTCCCCATTTTCGGTGAGGCCTCCGCAGTCTGACACGCACCACGACGCATGAGAGTCGCCTCACTCACATTCATGGACCAAAGCTGAGTCGACGCACTCTCATGCCGCATGTGGCGCGTTCGGTCGTGCCGAGATGAGCACGTGGGCTTGGTCGACCCGTTAGAGATTCATGGGCGGTTCGTCAGAGGCAGTTCTCAGCTCTCCCACGACGGCTGTGACGAGGTCACGCGCCTCCGCACCAGCATCCCCAGAGGGCAGGCCGCGGCGTTGCTTATCCAGCGCTAGGGCGATGAGCGCCTGATGCTGCGGCAGCCTCGCCATTCCCGAATCGCCGCCTGCCACCTTGGACACGATGAGGCCATCCCCCAGATAGGCCAACGCTCGACAGGCGTTGAGGACGGCGTACGTCTCCGGCGCTTCGCGCAGGGCCCACTCAAGCTCGGAGGCGAGGTAAGCCAGGACGCTGTGGCGGGCCGGGTCGCCGAACAGGTCAGCAGGGTCAGGCCCTCGGACCGTCACACCCCCTGCCCTGGTCACAACGATGTGCATCAACAGGTCTGCGTCCCCCGCACCGTCATCGAAAACGACCCGCGTCGATGAGCGCGGATCACAGGGCACGGCGACGTGCAGTAGATAGTTCCACGGCGCCCTCGGATCACGGGCGAGCTCGCGGTCGATCACCGAAAGCTCGATGCCGGAAGCAGGGCCAGAACGGGCGAGTCGACTGAGCTCCTCCCCGAAAGGCACCAGCCCGCCGCCAGTTGCCTCGCCGTCAGCGACGACTAAGACGTCGAGATCGCTGACGTGGGCCAGCCATCCGCCGAGCGCAGCAGAGCCGTGCACGTACACGCCGACCAGGGCGGACCCTAGGCACGCCTCGGCGCAAATAGCCACGGCGCGGGCGGACGTCATCCACTCCGGGGCCTGGTACGTGGCATCTTGATCCTGCACACGGCCATCAAACACTCTCACCCCAGGATTCTCCCCCGTGCGCACGTCCTCAAATGCCGCTGGTCGCGCGTGCGATCGTGCCGATGAGCGGTCGGTAGGTTGCTCGCATGGCAAAAGCGCGAAAGGGCCCTGTGAGTGCAGCCGATGTCATGGCCGAGCAGGAGAGGCGTCTGCGTGAGGACCCCGAATATCGAGCCGCCGTCGAGCAAGGTGAAGCGGAGAGGGCCGCGAGGGTGCAAGAGCGACACTTGGCGTCGCTCCCAGTCTTGAATGACCTGACGTCCGTCGGCGTTGAGGTTGAGTCGCTTTGGCATCTCTACGAGCAGCCCGACGCATACGACGCGGCCATTCCGGTACTGCTGGACCACATGCGACGTGAGTACCCCGAGCGAACGCTGCAGGACATCGGCCACGCCTTGCCATTCAAACCTCCGGCGAAGTGGTGGGACGAACTCAAAGCCCTGTACCTAGCCACGGGGAGTGATGCCGTGCGTGACAGGCTCGGCGCGGCCCTGGCTTCCTGCGCGGTCAGGAAGCACTACGAAGACCTGGTTCGCTTCATCCACGACGAAGCGCTGGGCGAGAGCCGCATCTACTTGCTGCGTCCCATCAACCGCATCGGGAACCGCATGGACGCGGGGCGGGGGCGAGCCGTGATCGAGGCCGTCGCTGAGGATCCCGTCCTCAGCAAGGAAGCCACCGCGATCCTCAAGGGCCGGAGCCAAAGTCAGTAACGACCGCTCTATGCCGCATTGGGTGC
>Ga0209683_10000686_pt1 | contig 13092 bp, 7 predicted proteins | sample DOMMetBare2Fresh_FD_187474 | JGI IMG/M metagenome (GOLD analysis project Ga0209683, IMG submission 187474) | Wetland sediment microbial communities from St. Louis River estuary, USA, under dissolved organic matter induced mercury methylation -... | ecosystem: Environmental > Aquatic > Freshwater... | reverse complement strand
ACTCTGAATAGCATAGATTGCGAAACTTCGCAAGTGTTGAAGCCAACGGTGAAGTCAGAGACGGGGACCGCCTTCGCGTGGGTATACTCATTTCGGATGGCTGGAGCGCTTCTTCCTTCGCGGTCTTCCGGACGGCGGCGGACAGTTCGCGTGGGGCGCACATCCGGATGCCGCCCTCTGAAATTCCTGTACCCTTACATACCCGTCGTGCGTCGAAGGGCCAAATGAGACGCCGTTTCTTCTTCTCCCGCATCCTGGCCGTCCTGCTCCTGCCGGCCTCCTGGCTGGTTGCGGCCGACCCGCAAGAGGTCGTCGGGCAGGTCTTCCAATCCAGCTACACGCACTACATGACCAACCTGCTGCACGCTCACAACGGCGACAACCGCGGCCCGTACGGGGCCCAGCACGACCTCGCCCGCGACAACATTCGGCGGGTTTTCTCGAGCTTTGGCCTCACCACCACGCTCCATCCGTTCCAGTGGCGGGGCGCCACCTACTACAACGTCGTTGCGCTGCTGCCGGGAAAGGTCCGCCCCGGCGAATACCACGTGCTCGGCGCCCACTACGACTCCAGGGACAACCCCGGCGCCACCGACGACGCCAGCGGCGTCTCCGCAGTAGTGGAAGCCGCGCGCGTCCTTTCCCGGCGCGATTTCGAGAGTTCCATCTACTTCCTCGCCTTCGACTTAGAGGAACAAGGGCTGATTGGGAGCGCGGCCTGGGTGCGGGACCATCGGAACCTCCGCGTCCTCAGCATGGTGCAACTGGACGAAATCAGCTTCAACGGACATGGCTGGGGTCACGACGGCATCGGCCTGATGGTTGCGGACAACCTCCCGAATCCTGCCCTGTCCGCGGTGACCAGCGCCCTCGCTCTCTACAGCGGCGGGATTTGGCCCGTCTACTGGGGCCTCTCCACCCGGAGCGACCACTACCCATTTGCCGGTTTTGCCCCTGCGGTCCAGATGACAGAGGCCAGTTGGGACGAGGACCATTTCTACCACCAGCCCGCCGATTCCATCGACACGCCGGGACTGGTCGACTTCTGGTACGCCACCGCCATCACCCGCACCGCGGCGGGCTACCTGGCGGCCCAGGCCGGTCTGCTGCCCGAAAGTGAAACGGACCTGCGGTTCAGCGCCGCGGGAATCGCCAACGCCGCCAGCTTTGCGGTGGAAGCCGTCGCGCCCTCCGAGTTGGTCGCGCTTATGGGCGCCGGTTTCGGTTCCGCCGGCGCCACGGTCACCATCCGCGACGCCGCCGGAGACGAGCGCGCCGCCACCCTGATCTACGAGTCGCCCCGCCACATCAATCTGGTGATGCCCCCAAACCTGGCGGCGGGCCCGGCCACGGTTTCCATAACGCGCCCCGACGGCGTCCAGGCCTCGGCCGTTGTGCCGGTCCAAGCCTCGTTTCCCGGCGTCTTCACCGCCAGCGCCAGCGGCTCGGGCGTAGCCGCCGCCCAGGCCGTTCGGGTCGCTCCCGGAGGGACGCTGGCTTGGCAGACCCTGTCCGCCTGCTCCGGAATCTGCACTCCTCTCCCCGTCGATTTCGGCAATGACGACGACCGCCTCGTCCTGGTCCTCTACGCTACCGGCGTTCGCGGCCGGAGCGATCTCTCCACGGTCAGCCTGGAGATCGACGGCCAGCGTCTGCCCGTTCAGTACGCCGGCGCTCAACCGACTTGCCCGGGCCTGGACCAGGTCAACGTCGAGTTGCCCCGCACTCTTCGCGGCCGGGGCGAGCTCACCGCCACCCTCTGGGTGGATGGCGTCGCCGCCAACCCCGTCGCACTCGCCTTTTGAGTTACATGGCAGGCCGCAGGACCGCCGTCCGTTGTTCGCGTGAGTTGCGGAGGTTCGAAAGTCCGCCGGCAGCGAGACGATTCAGTTCCCCTATTTCCGGCGCAACCAGCCGCCCGGGTAGAAACTCATGAGGAACTTCTCCCGGCTCAAGTCGCGCTCGAAATCGCGCCCGGCGGGCGACTTGAGAAACTCGATGGTCGCGGCCATGGGCGCGGGGCCGTCCTCGGGATAGGTCGGCACGCCATCGATGTGTGTGTCCTCGACGACGATGTAACTTCCGCGGCTCACCAGCGGAGAGTACATCTGAAGCTCTTTCAGCACGTGACGCATCGCGTGGTCGGAGTCGAGCATGACGATCGTCTTGTGACCCTCGACCCGTTTGGCGATACCCGAGACGATGGCGGAATCGGTCGAACTGCCGAGGTAGAAATCGACGTAGCGTTTCCATAGCGGATGCGAGGCGGACCTCTGCGTCGAGTCTTGAATGTCCACGGTCAGCACTCGCGAATTCGAGAGCCTCATTCCATCCAGCAGGCTGGCGCAATACAGCGCCGAGCCGCCGCGCCAAGTGCCGGTCTCAACGATGAACTCCGGCTGGACTTCGTAGATGACCTGCTGCATCACCCACAGGTCCAGCGGATTCTGGACGAGCCGCACGTTGTGGAACTGGATATTCTGCCACACAGGAAGCTGGTGGAATAGCTTCATGAACTCCAGTTCCCGCTCCAGCGAAACGTTCAGGCCGCGCTGCCGGCTGATGTTCCGGTACCCTTCCTGGGCCAGCCGGGCATAGCTCTCACGGTAAGCGGTGGTCTCCTCGCGGGTTTTGAGACCGACGTTGTGGGCGATGAGACCGTACGGCCGGCCGGTCCGGCCATCCTTGACGCTCTTGTCGAGTTGAAACACTACCAGTGCGGGCATCGGGCGTAGAGCAGCCCCGGGTAAGTGGAAGGCCAAAATACGGCGGCCGGTTGTGCTGTAACTCCGCTTCCCGACTTCGACGCCGTTAACCAGCGCGGTGAGCGTTACCGTGCCCGACGGGTTCATCAACTCCAGCGGGAGATTGAAGTCCAATTCCAGGAAAACATCCGGAGCCGATGCCGGAGCGTCGAGGGAGACGGCGAACGTACGATCGGTCCACCGCCATCCACCTGTGCTCTCGTAGAACCCGTGAAGGAGCCGCGTTTGCTGGCTCGTGTCGCCTATGGCGATTTCCGAGACCAACTGCGGCGCGGCCGCGGGTTGGCGGCGGCCACACGACATGGCAGTGAGGCCACAGACGAGAATCCAGGTCAGACGCGGCCGCATCGGAGGTCACTTTCGCCGCAGCCAACCGCCGGGATTGAACGTGAGAATCATCATCTCGCGGGCCGCGTCCTGTTCGAAATCCTTGCCGCCTCCGCCCTCGAGGAATCGGCGCACGGCTTCAAACGGGCCGGGGCCAACGCCCGGCCGAACGGGAACTCCGTCGAGGTAAGTGCTCCCGGCAATCAGATACGCACCGCGGCTCACCAACGGTGCGTACGCGCGGAGTTCCTGGAGCACGTGCGGGAGGGTGTGGTCGGCCGAGTCGAGAATCACCATGGTCTTGCCGCCCCGAGTCCGGGCTGCGATACGTGCGACCAGGGAGGGGTCGGTGGAGTCGCCGCGGGAGAATTCGACGTACCTCTTCCAGAGCGGACGCGCGGAGGCATCTCTAGTGAGATCCTGTGCGTCCACGGTAAGAACGCGCGAACGATCCAGGCCCATTCCGTTCAGCGCCCCGGCGTAGAACAGCGCCGAGCCGCCTTCCCGCGCGCCGGTGGCGACGATGAAATCGGGCTGGGTCTCGAAGATAATCTGTTGAGTCATCCAGAGATCCAGGGGGTTCTGCGCCACCTTGACATTCTGGAAGCGAAGGTCCTGCCAGGCAGGCAACTGGTCGAAGAGCCGCATCAGCTCTTGTTCCTTGGCCGGCGGAATCTGCGCACGGCGCTCTCCCATCACCTTCTCAAAACCCTCGTGCGCGACCCACATCTGCGTGTCGCGGTACTCGGCGGTTTGTTCGTATTCCTTGAAACCGATCGAGCGCGCGGTGAGCCCGAGGACCCGCCCCGTTTTGCCATCGGTGAACGACCGGTCGAGTTCGAACTCGACTTCCGCCGGAGAGTGCTTCAGCGCGTGCACAGGGACGTAGCGGGTGAAAGTAAAATGCCCCGATTGGTAGAAGGTCTGCCTGCCCACCTCAACGCCATCGACTTTGGCGATGAGCGTCATTGTGCGGAAGTCCTCTGTCACGTCGGGCGGAATATAGCAGTCGAGTTCCAGGTAAGTCGCTCGCTGGGTCGGAAGGGTGTCGAGCGAAACGGCGAAGACGCGGTTCGTGGCGCGGCCGCCGTCTTTGATCTCATAGAAACCGCGCAGGAGCCGGGACTGCCGGCTCGTGTCGGTCATCGGAATCTCATAGATGGGCCGCGGGCGAAGCGTACGGCAACCGACGCTGAAGGCGGCGAAGCAACACAAGAACGCAACAGACTGGGTGCGCATTGGCAATCATCGGACAGTATAAGCGATGTGACGGACGCTTCGTTCTTCTCGCGGCAGCGTGAAATAGACTCGGTTGTTGGTAGCGCTAACGGGAATCGAACCCGTATTTGAGCCTTGAGAGGGCTCCGTCCTAACCGTTAGACGATAGCGCCACTCGCCAATATAGCACAGGCTCCGCGCAGGATTGGCCGCATTCCCGGGCAGCCGGAGCCAGTCCGAGAACGCGCCAGGAACCGTGACGGGCCAGTTCTCACTCGACACAGCCGCGGTTTCTTGCCAGCCCTTTCGTGCGCCGCGGCAGCGCGTAGGGCAATAATTGGGAGAATGCTTCATTGGGATAGAGATCCTCATCGCCGCTACAACCCGCTGAACCAGGAGTGGGTCCTGATTTCGCCGCATCGCACACAACGTCCCTGGCAGGGACAAGTGGAAGCCGCTGCGCCCGACGGCCAGCCTGCGTACGACCCCGACTGTTACTTGTGTCCGGGGAACTCCCGCGCCGGCGGCGCGCGGAATCCGAAGTACACCTCCACTTTCGTCTTCGACAACGATTATGCGGCGGTGCTGCCGGATACGCCGATCGAGCGCTTCGACGAGGGCGGGCTGCTGATCGCCGAGAACGAGCCCGGCGTCAGCCGCGTCATCTGCTTCTCGCCGCGCCACGACCTGACCACCCCACGCATGGAGGTGGCCGCGTTGCGGCTGGTCGTGGACACCTGGATCGCGCAGTTCGAAGAGCTCGGCGCAATTCCCTGGATCAATCACGTGCAGATCTTCGAGAACCGCGGCGCGATGATGGGCTGCAGCAATCCGCACCCGCATTGCCAGGTCTGGGCCACGCGCACAATCCCGGACCGGCCCATCCGCGAGCACAAAGCGCAGGGCGAGTATCTGCGTACGAAGGGCGGCTGCCTGCTGTGCGACTACCTGGCGCTCGAGCGCGCACGCGGCGAGCGCATCGTCTGCGAGAACGAGGCGTTTGCGGCGCTGGTCCCGTTCTGGGCCGTGTGGCCGTTCGAGACGATGGTTCTCCCCAAGCGCCACATCGCCTCGATGGAACAGATGGAGGACGCCGAGCGGGACGGTCTGGCCGGTATCCTGAAGCGGCTTACGGCGCGATACGACAACTTGTTCTCGACGCCGTTTCCGTACTCGATGGGCTTCCATCAGCGCCCCACCGACGGCCAGCCCCACCCGGAATGGCACCTGCACTCGCACTACCTGCCTCCGCTGCTCCGCTCGGCGACCGTGCGCAAGTTTATGGTCGGATATGAACTGCTGGCCACCCCCCAGCGCGACATCACTCCCGAGACCGCAGCGGCGCGGTTGCGGGAATGCCCGGAGGTCATATGACTCTCAGAGTCCTGACGTCGGTTCTGGCCGGAAGCGCCTTGATGGCCGCCCCGGCCTGGTTCAACGATTCCAGCGCGAAGCTCGAGAAGGAATTGGTCGCCAAGTACGGCGAAGGCCAGCGCCCGCGCGTTCAGCGCGGCCTCCGGCAGGTCGGGCAATTCTGGCGGGACGGCGATGGCGACGCGGCCGTTCTCGAGGAGTTTGTGCGCCGCAATTTCGCCGGGGATCAGGCCGCGATCGATTCGCTTTTTGCGCGGTGGGACACGCTCGGGGAGCAGGTTGCCGGGCACATGGTGGAGATCGCGCGCGCGCTGCGGACGCAAACGGACCTGGACCTGGGGCCGATCCAGCCCTACGATGAGATCTTCGCCGGCTACGACCCCTCCGCGCACCTCACCGACGACCTCTTCCAGAACAAGCTGGCCTTTACGGTGTTGCTGAATTTTCCGCTGACGACGCTCGAGGAGCGGCTGGAGCAAGGCGGCAAGTGGACCCGCCGCCAGTGGGCCGAGGCGCGCCTGGCGCAGCAGTTTTCACGGCGCGTTCCCGCCGAAGTGAATCTGGCCATCGCAGAGGCGAATTCCGCGGCCCAGCAATACATCGCCGAATACAACATCTGGATGGGTCACGTTCTCGACCAGCAGGGCAAGAAGCTCTTTCCGCCCAAGATGCGGTTGCTCTCGCACTGGAATCTGCGCGACCAGATCAAGGCCGACTACGCCGAAGCGGACGGCCTGGCGCGCCAGCGCGTGATCGCACGGGTGATGGAACGCATCGTCGAGCAAACCATTCCCAAGGCGGTGATCAACAGCGCCGACGTCGACTGGAACCCTTACACAAACGAAGTGTTCGAAGCGGGCAGTGGGAAGAAGACCGCAGCCGCCGCCGAGCCCGACACGCGCTACGCCGTTCTGCTGCGAGATTTCCAGGCCGTCAAGCGCCTCGACCCGTACTCGCCGACCGCTCCCACCCACATCGCCCGGAGGTTCGACGAGGACCGGGAACTGCCCGAGGCGCGCGTCCGGAAGATGCTGGAGCAGGTGCTGAGTTCGCCGCTGGTTCCCCAGGCGGCCGCGCTCATCGAGAAACGCCTGGGAAGGAGGCTCGATCCGTTCGATGTCTGGTATTCGGGCTTCAAACCGCGTGGCAAGTACACCGAGCCGCAGCTCGACGAAATCACGCGTAAGAAGTATCCGAATCCGGAGGCGTACCACGCCGGTATGCCGCGCCTGTTCGAGGCGCTGGGTTTCACTCCCGAGCGCGCCCGCTATCTGGCCGCGAACATCGTGGTCGACCCAGCCCGCGGCTCCGGCCACGCCTGGGGATCGCAACTGCGCTCCGCCCCCGCGCGCCTGCGCACGCGCGTCGGCGCCAACGGTATGGACTACAAGGGCTACAACATCGCCGTTCACGAAATGGGTCACAACGTGGAGCAAACGTTCTCGCTCAAGGACGTCGATTACTGGATGCTGAACGGCGTCCCGAACACGGCCTTCACCGAAGCGATCGCGTTCGTCTTCCAGGGCAAGGATCTCGAGTTGCTCGGCCTCTCCCAGCCCGGTCCCCAGGATGAGGCGCTCAAGACCCTCAACGACTTCTGGGCCACTTACGAGATTGCGGGCGTGGCGCTGGTCGACATGGCGGTGTGGAACTGGATGTACGCGCATCCGAACGCGACGCCGGCCGAGTTGAAGGCCGCAACGCTGGCTGCTTCGAAGGAGATATGGAACCAGTTCTACGCGCCGGTGTTCCGCACGCGCGATGTGATCCTGCTCGGCGTCTACTCGCACATGATAGACGAGTTACTCTATCTCCCCGACTACCCGATCGGACACTTGATCGCACATCAGCTCGAAGAGCACATACGCAAGTCGGGCAAGGTGGGCCCGGAGATCGAACGTGTGGCGCGCCAGGGGCGAATCGCACCGGACCTGTGGATGAAGGGCGCGACGGGCGCGCCGGTCGGGCCCGACGGCCTGCTCGCCGCCACTGAACGCGCGCTCGTGCAGCTTGGCCGGTGAGTTGCGCCCGGTATAATGAAATACCCTCATGCTCAGTGAGAAGCTGAAAGAAGCGGGCGTCGTCGGCGCCGGGGGAGCGGGCTTTCCCACTTACGTCAAGGCGGACTCGAAGGTGGAGTTCGTGCTGGCCAACGGCGCCGAGTGCGAGCCGCTCATCCACAAGGACGTCGAGCTGATGAAGCAGTTCCCGGCGCAGATCGTGTCCGGAATGCACCTGATGATGAAGGCGACGGGGGCGCAGCGCGGCTTCTTTGGCGTGAAATCGAAAAACACGGAGGCCGTGGAGGCGATTCAGGCGCAGGTGAAATCCAAGCCCATTGAGCTGACGCTGCTGGGGGACTTCTACCCCTCCGGAGACGAATACGAACTTGTCTACAGCGCCACCGGGCGGCTGATTCCACCGGCCGGCATTCCGCTTCAAGTCGGCTGCGTGGTGAACAATGTCGAGACGCTCTACAATGTCAACGCGGCGAGCAAAGGCGTTCCGGTTACGGAGAAGTTCGTCTCGGTGGTGGGCGCGGTCCGCCAGCCCAAGTCGTTCTGGGTTCCCATCGGGACGAGTTTCCGCGAGCTGATCGAGCTGGCGGGCGGAGCGACTGTGTCCGAGTACGCCGCGTTCGTCGGCGGCGTCATGATGGGATCTCTCTGCGAGGACCTCGATGGCGTGGTCTCGAAAACCACTGCGGGCCTGATCGTGTTGCCGCACGATCACTACCTGCTTGTGCGCCGCCGCCGCACCGAGCCGGAAATGAACCGCATCGGCAAGTCCGCCTGCGACCAGTGCAGCTACTGCACCGAGTTCTGCCCGCGCTATCTGCTGGGCTATGAAGTGATGCCGCACAAGGTGATGCGCAGTCTGGGGTTCACCTTGAGCGGCGCCGAAATGTGGAATCAGTGGTCGCAACTGTGCTGCTCCTGCGGACTGTGCACGCTCTACGCCTGCCCCGAGGATCTGTTTCCACGCGAAGCGTGCGACCAGGGAAAACGCGACCAGCGCGCCGCCGGCCTCCAGTTCGTCCAGCGGAAACCGCCCCAGGTGCATCCGATGAAGGATGCGCGGCGCGTGCCGCTTTCCATGCTGCGGCGGCGGCTCCAGTTGGAGGAGTACGAGAGCGATGCGCCGTTTGAGAGCGTGAATTGCGCGCCGGCGCGCGTGCGGATCAAGCTTCTGCAGCATGCGGGCAAACCGGCGAAGCCCGTCGTGAAGCGCGGCGACAAAGTGGAGAAGGGCGCCTTGATCGGCCGCGTGTTGGCCGCCGATCTGGGCGCGAACATCCACGCGAGCGTCGCCGGGACGGTGGCGTCGGTGTCGGATTCGGCGATCGAGATCGTGAGGTAGCGGCCGTGGCGAATAACTCGATAGGCTTGATTGAACTGAGCAGCATCGCGGCGGGATGGCAGGCGTGCGACGCCATGCTGAAAGCCGCCGCGGTCGAACTGGTGCTCGCGCGCTCGATCTGCTCGGGCAAGTACATGGTGATGATTCGCGGCGATGTGGCCGCCGTGCAGGCCAGCGTCGATGCCGGCGTGCAGGCGGCCGCGTTCTCCGTCATCGACACCTTCGTGATTCCCAACGTACACGAATCGGTCTTTCCCGCAATCAGCGGAACCACCAGGATCGAAGCGCTCGAGGCGCTCGGCGTGATTGAGTCCTTCTCGGTGGCCTCGCTGATTGAAGGCGCGGACGCCGCCGTGAAGGCCGCCAACGTCCGGCTGATCGAAGTGCGGCTGGCGATGGCGCTGGGCGGCAAGGCGTTTGTCTCGCTCACCGGGAACGTGGCCGCGGTCGAGGCGGCGGTCGCCGCCGGTGCGCAGGCCGTCGCGGCCAAGGGCCTGCTCGTCAACCGCGTGGTGATTCCGTCTCCGCGTCCGGAGTTACTGAACGAGATGATTTGAGTCCGGGGCGGCGGGCGCCGGCCCGACTGCCGCGGCGATAGCGTCTTGGATATCCCGAGGCCGTGCGGGTTTCACTACATAACCGTCCATCCCTGCCGCCAGGCATCGTTCGCGGTAACCATTCATCGCGTGTGCGGTCATCGCGATGATGGGAGTGTGGCCGTTGCCGTTCTCGAGCGCCCGGATCGCGCCGACGGCCTCGAGGCCGTCCATGTTCGGCATCTGTATGTCCATGAAGATCAAGTCGAACCGGCGGCCAGCGAGCTTGGAGAGACCCTCGCGCCCATCGCCCGCGAGATCGACTTCGTGTCCTCGATCTTCGAGGATCCTCCTGATCAGCTTTTGATTGACGGCGTTGTCCTCGCAGACCAGGATTCTCAAGCGCCGCCCGGCGTGGTCCGGGGCCGGCTCGATCGCGCATCCCGCCTCGGCGTCAGCCCGCGGTCTTCCCAGAGCGTTCGAAATGGCGCGCAGCAGGTCCTGGCCCTTGACGGGTTTGAGCAGGTGCGCCTCCACCACGATGTTCCGGCGCCGCGCTTCCTCGGCGGAGCTGCCCGCCGAACTCAACATGATGATGCGGGAGTCGAAGCCCTGGATCGCGCGCATGCCTTCGACAGCGTCAAGGCCGCTCATGCCGGGCATTCCGTCATCGAGCAGAGCCACTTGGTACGGCCGCCCGGCCGCCAGCGCCCGCCCGGCCGCCTCAACCGCCGCCGCGCCCGTTTCGACGACGTCCAACGTGCACCCGCACCGTTCGAGCGTTTCGCCCAGGGCCACGCGATTGACCGCGTTGTCGTCGGCGAGCAGGATCGAGACGCCGCGCAAGTCCGCCTGCAGAGACGAGGGCCAGCGTTGCACGCTCGGATCAATCGCGAACGTGGCGGTGAAATGAAATGCGCAACCGGGGCCGGCGTTCGTGGTGGATGCTTCCGGCCATGGGCTTTCGACCCAGAGCTTGCCTCCCATGATCTCGACCAGTTTCCGTGAGATCGTCAAGCCGAGCCCGGCGCCGCCGTATTTGCGCGTGACCGAGTTGTCCGCCTGCTCGAATGGACAAAAGATACGTTGCTGCTTTTCGAGCGGGACGCCGATGCCGGTGTCGCCCACGGTGACGTCCAGCATGACCGCGTCTTCAGTCTGGCGCTCCACCGCAACGCGCACGAGCACGAAACCGCAATCGCAGAACTTGATCGAGTTCCCGGCGAGATTCAGTATGATTTGGCGGAATCGGCCGGAGTCTCCGACGATGATGTCGGGCGTCTCCGGGAGTATATGGCACAGCAATTCCAGGCCTCTCGACCGGGCGGGCGCCGCCAGCATGTGGAGTACGCCCCCGACGCAGTCTCGCAGGCTGAACGCCGCCGGAGCCAGCTCCAGCTTGCCCGCCTCGATTCTGGAGAAATCCAGGATGTCGTTGATCAGTATCAGCAGATGATCCGCGGATTCGCGCACCGTCGTCAGGTAGTCCCGCTGCTCCGCATTCAGGTTCGAGTTCAACGCCAGTTCCGTCATCCCTATGATGCCGTTCATGGGCGTTCGGATCTCATGGCTCATGTTGGCCAGGAACTCGCCTTTGGCGCGGCTGCCCGCCTCCGCCTCCTCCTTCGCTACCCGAAGCTGTGCAATCAGCCGTTCGCGCGAGCGGGAGTGCGAGAGATGCAGGCCGAGCAGGACGCCGATCAGGATCGCCCCCGCCGCTACCAGTGCGATGAAGAGCGGGTGTCTGTACCAGGGCAGCAGCACCGTGAACCGGAAGGCGGCGGGAGCGGGATCGATGTTGCCGTTCCGATCCATCGCGCGAACTTCAAAGCGGTGGGCGCCGGGCGGAAGCTTCTCGAACGTCGCGTTGCCGGCCGTGGTGAAGTTGCTCCAGCGGCCGCCATCGACGCGGTATGAAAACAGCAGCCGGTGGGTTTCCGTGTACCGCCATTTGTCCGTTCCGGAGAACGTTATCTTCACGTCTCCTCCGGGCGCCACCTCGCGGATATTGCCGGTTTGGGAGATAAGCGTTCGCGGAGGGTCCGCGTCTGCATCGGTGTAGTAGCGCGCTACGCCCTGAGTCGTTCCCGCCCAGATCGCGCCCCGGCTGTCCTCGAATACCGTCATCGCGACGTTCGCAGGCAGCCCGTCCTCGGCGGTGTTGGTGAGCCAGACATCGCCCTTGAACCGGTGTATCCCGGTTCCGCTGGCGAGCCACGTCCAGCCGTCGCGCGATCTGACGATGTGGCTGACCTTGCCAAGCCCCGCGGCCAGCGAGCTCCACTGTCTGCCGTCGAACTTCTGGAGGCTGTTTGTGCAGCCCACCAGCAGGCCGCCCCCGCTTGTCTCCAGAATGGAGAATACGCCCTCGCTGCTTTTGCGGCCTTGCTCCGGCCCTATGATTTCGCGTTTGCCGTCCCGGTATACGCCTAATGCCGTCGTACCGCCGACCAGCAAGCCAAGCCGGTCGAAATCGTAGATCACTTTCGGAGAGCCGATCGGCCACTCCTCCCCCTGCCGGCTTGCAATGAGACGATAGTTCTTACCGTCATACAAGCTCAAGTGGCGGCGCTTCGCAGTGTCCAGGCTCTCTATCCAGATTGCACCGCCGCCAGCGGACGACATGGCCCAGATCGCGCCCATTGGGTTGGCGACCAACTCAAACCGCTCGGTCGCCGGATCGAAGATCAGGTGATGTTTCCCGGCATGTGCATGCAGTATGATCCTGCCGTCGCGCATCGGGAACAGCGTTTGTGGCTGGTAGGGGTTGGTCCTCTCTCCCTTGGGTAGCGGAAACGTCTTCCAGCGGCTTCCGTCGAAGCAGACCAAGAGGTCGTTGTAATCGAACCACACGCGGCCGCGCCCGTCCTCCACGATGGTGCGGACCGGTCTGGCCAGATGCGAGATTTCCGGCGGGGTGCGCCAAAGCGGCGGGGCGTAGCGGGCCACTCCTTCCGAGCTCGTCACCCAGAACACGCCGCCAGTCTGGCGCATGACTTCGTGAATCACGCCGGACAGCGCGTCTTGCTTGTCGACGGGCGTCTTTCGGCCATTCACGATGCGGTAGAAATCGTCGTTGTCGCGGACCCAGATGGCGCCGTCAGCGCCGGCCCACGCTTCGAGCCGCCCCTGATCGGTGGTTGCGACCGCCCGCGCGATCCCGCTTTTGACCAGCACGGCGGTGAGCTTGCCGCTCTCGACGGAAACGCCAGTGACGTAGAGTTCGCCAGCCGGTCCTTCGTATGGGTAGGAGAAGTCGCGTAACCCCAAACCCCCTACCGCGTACGGCTTCCAGCGCCGGGCGCACCCCGCGGCCGTGCACAGCTTCCCGAAGCCCCTCGCGCCACAGAGCCAGATCTCTCCTTCGCCGGTCAACAACATCTGGGTGAACTGGCCCAAGCCAGCCTCCCTCGCCGAGAAGACTCCCCGCGTCTGACGCTGGGCGGCGTTGAACTCCAGTAGCTGGTCCTGGCTGAGAACCAGCACTCGGTCGTCGGCTGCGGCGACGCCAG
>Ga0209683_10000685_pt1 | contig 13095 bp, 2 predicted proteins | sample DOMMetBare2Fresh_FD_187474 | JGI IMG/M metagenome (GOLD analysis project Ga0209683, IMG submission 187474) | Wetland sediment microbial communities from St. Louis River estuary, USA, under dissolved organic matter induced mercury methylation -... | ecosystem: Environmental > Aquatic > Freshwater... | reverse complement strand
CATAACGTCCCCCACGTCTTCGAAGTTCACCAAGCAGTGTTAGCACCAGCCTCGTGCCGGTGGCTGCCAGTGGATGGCCCAGGGCAATCGCGCCGCCATTGACGTTAGTTCGTGAACGATCGAGACCCAGTTCCTTTTCAACGGCGAGGTATTGCGCCGCAAAGGCCTCATTGACTTCGATCAAATCAATATCTGAGAGGTCAAGCCCTGCTTTTGCCAATGCCTGGCGCGTTGCCGGTACCGGACCGATTCCCATTATTTCCGGTTCCACGCCGGCATAAGCCCAACTGACAATCCGACCCAGAGGTTTCAAATCGCGACTCTGCACATACTCTTCGCCGGCAATAATCAGAGCCGCGGCGCCATCCACGATCCCGGAAGCATTGCCGGCGGTGACAAAGCCGTCTTTATCAAAGGCGGGGCGCAATTTTGCCAGGCCCTCCATCGTGGTTTCCGGACGCATATGATCGTCATGATCGAACATGACGCTGCCCTTCCGCGATTTGATTTCGACCGGGACGATCTCTTCAGCAAACACCCCGGCGTCCAATGCCCTTTTCGCTTCCTGCTGGGATCGGATTGCATAGGCGTCCTGCTCTGCGCGCGAAATCTCGTGCTTGCGCGCCAGGTTCTCGGCGGTTCCCGCCATCGGCGTATTGCAATAGCTGTCGAGCAGCGCCACCATCAAGCTGTCTTCGAGCTTGCCCTGACCCAGTGCGAACCCCGAGCGGGCTCCGCGAATGACATGGGGCGCCTGAGACATCGATTCCATTCCGCCCACCAGGGCCGTACGTGCCTCGCCCAGCATGATCATTTGAGCGCCGGAAATGATCGATTGAATCCCGCTCCCGCACAGTCGATTTACCGTCAACGCCGGACGATCAAACGGTACCCCGGCCTTCAACGCCACGTGACGAGCACCGTAGATGGCGTCGCCCGACGTCTGCAAGGCGTTTCCGATTACTGTGTGGTCAATATCGGCAGCGGGTACGTTGGTCGCCTCCAGTGCTCCTTTGGCCGCTATCGCTCCCAGATCAATGGCTGAAATATCTTTGAGTGCGCCTACGTATTCGCCCATAGGCGTGCGTTTGCCGCCCAATATGAAAACATCACCAGACATGTTAAAGCTCCATCCTTCTGAATCTGTAAATTGTCCCTCAGGAAAAACAAAAGAGACTAACAAACGCGTGCCGGCGGGTCAAAGAAGAAAGAGCTGACTGAGAAAGAGATGACTGTAAACCCCAAGTTGAGTTGTCACCCAAATGCGCAAAGTAGAGATGTCCCCTTTTACTTGCGCCCGCGCGACCGTCTGATCATTATTCGCTCACGACATCGACACTCCGCAGACCGACAACGAGCCGTCGATCGCAAGCCTTCTTCGATCAAAACACGCTTTTCCTCAGGATTCGTGCCTGACCACTTTTCGTGGGCAATAAGCGGTATTCAAAACCGTCGCTAGTACGAATTAATCGCTCACCATACTCGAAGTCAGAAAAGTCGTATGCCTCAAACGCGTGCCCATTGGTAAGGCAGTGCGCGTCGAACACCGTAAGATTTCTTCCAATGTGATTCATAGCGAAACGTTTCATGGTGGACCTTCCCGGTTACCAGGAACGCCAGTGTTCCAACAACCAACAATCCAACGACAGCCTTTTCACGATGTCCTTCTTTTTCTCAACCCCTAATAATCCGAATTCGAGAGTCTTAACGCCGAGACAATTGACTGAGCGTTTGCCTCAATCTGTTCGGGACTGTCAAACATTCCCCCTTCCACTGCCTCGAAAGATGACAAGCCGGGGCCAGGCCTGCGATTTGCGATTTTCAAGCTTTCCAACTTCCGCCTCCGCCTGTTGACTAAGTGGATGGATAACAAGCTGATTGGCCCCTAATATTCGCTGACCGGCGAAATCCGAGCGATTGTTAATATGAAGGAGCGCGTGGGATTACTAACGAAGTCCGGCTCGATAAACATAGACTGGAAATCGGGGGCAGGGCTGCGATTCCCGGCGATCTTGTCTTACGCCAAGGGGCGATAAGATTTCCCCGGCCAGCGTTTGCATTCATCAACCGCAAAAAACCTATTACACTTCACGACGAGAAGGTCGCAGCATTGCTTATTTGAAAATCGCAAATCGCATTATCAGGCCTGCCTCTGGTTTCTCTTGCACGCTACCAGACGACCCGCAGAAAGTAGACGCCGCGCACGCCGCCGGCGGCGATGTGCTCGCCGTCAGGGTCAAGAGCGCAGCCAATCAGCGGCCCGTCCACGTGTAGAGTGGCGAGACAAGTCCCCGCGCGAGCGTCCCACAACTTAAGGCCGTTATCCCATGAGGCGGAGACGATGATCGAGCCGTCAGCGCTGATCGCGCAGCCACTCACCCCGCTAGAATGCCCGGCGAGGGTGCGCAACTCGGCGCCGGTGCGAGCGTCCCACAACTTAAGGGTTTGATCGTCTGAGGCGGAGACGATGAGCGAGCCGTCAGCGCTGATCGCGCAGCCCCTCACCCAACCGGAATGCCCGGCGAGGGCGCGCACCAGCGCCGGGTCGGGCAAATCCGGAAGCGGGTGCACGGCTTTGATAAACGGTCGCCGAAGCACAGTCTCGCTCCTTTCAGCGAAAGGCGCGAGTTCCTCGACGTCTTGCAGCCGGCTGTGCAGCGTCGCTTCGGCCGCGTCGCGATCATTACAACGGTCCAGGATTGTACCCGATTGCACATAGCTGCGCCGCAGCGCACCCAGCGTGTGATCAGCAGGCGCGATGCTTTCTGCCGACAGAAGGTCGGCTTCCACGGAAAGCGATCTGCGCGCGAGCGTCTTTGCTGCGGGGTAACGAAGGTCCTTCACAGTCGCGATCAACTCTTCGGCGCGGCCAGCCGCGATCAGGTGATGAGCGAGATGGTCCCAGAGGTAAGGCTCGACGATGGGAAGGTCAGCCCACTCGCAGGCGCCGGCGCCTGCTTCTGACCCTCGTTCTCCGCTCGACGGCCGGTGAGCTTCGAGTAGTGCGTTGTGAACGGCAGCGAGGCCCTGGCCTTGCTCTCCGATCAAGTAACCGCGCACGACGTCATGAAGCCGTATGACCCGCGCATTCGGATCGAACCGCTGCAACAGCGAAAGACGGTGGAGCCGCTCGCAAAGCGCTTCGGTGTCGTAGTCGTCGAGTCCGCCGGTCCTTTCCCACAGCTTCGCCACCGTCGCGAGTGGAACGTCTACGTCTTCCAGAAAGACCGCCAGTTCTCCGTATCGCGCCTCTTCGTCCGAATCCAGCAGCTCGAGCGAGACACCAAGACATTTGCTGACCGCCTGCTCGCGAGCCCGCGGGTCATGCGCATCAAAGGCTGTCAGCCCGCGTCTGTCCAGCGACCTGTTGACCCACTCGATCGCTTTTGTTAATGGTTGATGCAGGTCTTCAACCCTATTCCTCAATACTCGGTTGGCGAGCCCGAGCAGCAAGGGCCACTCGCCCAGCCGCTTCGCCAGCTCGCGCAACAACTCGTCGCACCCCGCAGGCAAGCCAGAGCCGACCAACTTAACCGCTTCGTCGCGACGCATCGCGTCTACGTCGACCTGCTTCGAGCCTGGCGGCAGCACGTCGGCAAGCCTGGTAGTGATCAAGCGCGCGCCACGCGTTCCGCCCCGCATGAACGGGGTCAGGTGCGTCCAGTCCCACACGTCGTCAATCACCAGCAATACGTCTCGGTCGGCGAGCAGTTCCCTCAGCCGGGCGGTAGCCGCATTGACATCGGAAAAACCGGGACGCTCGCCGGTGAGCACTTCGATGAGGTCGATGACCCGCCCGGTCAGATCGCCCGGGCTCTCGCCGAGCGTGACCCAGAGGATCCCGTCATCGAAACCGTTCTGGACATCTTCGTCGTGACACAGCGCCTGGGCCAGCGTCGTCTTGCCATAGCCGCCCGCGCCTCGCAACGCCGCGGTGATGGCGACCGGGTCGCCGCTCTGGCGGTCGAGCAAGTGAGCCAGGAGCTGATCGAACTCGCCGGGGCGGGCAACGAAATCCAGCGGGAGTGGTTCGACCATGAAGGGCACGCGCGGCGCCTCGCAGCGAGTGTTGAGGTCGTTGAGGAACTTCTGCCATTGAAGCGGCTGTTGGAAATCATAGAACTGCTTTTCGCTCATCCATCGCGGCATCGTGCTGAAGTCGAGATCAGGAGTGCCCCTGATCGGATAGACGCACACGCCTTGATGACGCGCATAGCGCCACTCCTTCCTAACGATTTCTGACTTCAAAGCGTTGGGCGTGATGACGAGCGCCATGAACTCCACGTGATCGAGCGCATCGGTGATCTGAAGCCACCAATCGCGTCCGCCTTCCATGGCGACGATGTCTTGCCAGAGCTTTATGCCTTTGGCTGCGAGGCGCCGGCGCAGATCGGCGGCAAACTCCTGTCCGTCGCTGCGGGCGTAGGAGATGAACACGCCCTGGCGCGGTTCGGTGCGTTTGGGTTTGCTCCGGTTGGGCATTGCGGTTAAGCGTTTTCCGCTCAGTCGGCGACAGCCAGGCTTCACGATGCACGGTCCGCTGCGGCTGCCCCACGCTAGACAAGCAAGTGTAACGTACCACTCTGAGGCGGAGCGACCAAGAACCAACAGAACTGAGTTGCGGCACGAATGGTTATGTTTTACAAAGGCGAGTGCTTGAAGTTCATCAAGTCGTTCGCTGCCCTTACGCCAGCAAACGGGTTTCAGGCAACAATTTCACGGGGAGATTAGCGCGCGCAAACGCTCTTTGGTGACGGCCTCTTTAGGACTCTTGGCGCAGCCTTGCAACCAGGAGTGGATCTTCTTCAAGGTGACGGTACGTGTAATGTTCGGTGCCAGGCCTGCGATTTGCGATTCTCGAAAGCAGCCGCGAAAGCCTGAGCCGAGGCCAGGCGTCAAGACAATCGAACGTGTCTTGAAAGCGAAATCGCCGAATCATATCTGGATGATGGACCTCACCGAGATACCGAGCGCCTTCAGATTGTTTACTTTCAAGTTTGTCGTGCTGCTCGATGTCTTCTCTTGATTTCCCGTCGCCGCCAAGTTGTTCTTCAAAGAACCAACCGCGGCCGTGCTGTCGGCGATCATCAAGGCTGCCGCGAACAAGCACGGCCGGCCAAGGCACTATCGGATCACGGGTCGCAGTTTACTTCGGATCATTTTCGAGCGTCGCTAAAGCGGCGGGGAATCAGCCAACGGTTCGGAGCCATCGGCAAGTACGGTTCGATAGCGATCCTCGAGCGCCTGTGGCGGACGCTGAAAGAGATGCTGCTGCTCCGCTCTCGCCGGGCGTGGAGTCCGGCCGAGCTGGTGCACCGACTGGATGCCGGATTGTACTACTACGCTTTCCACAAGCCTCATCAAGGGTTGAACAATTTGTCAGACGGTTGCGAATGTCATAACTGTAAGCCGTCGTGCCGCTCGCGTCGTTCATCGTCGATCTTTGACCAGTCAGGGTGTAGGTAAAGCTTACGCTGGGCTGATTCAAAGAAGGATCGGGCGTCTTCGTCAGGAGACGATTCATGATGTCGTAGCCGTAGGTCGTAGTCTTGCCGTTGAGTTAGGGCCCCGTAAAAGGATGAGAAAGACAGAGAGTGTCAATGAACCCGAAGCTGAGATCTACTCATGTTCGAATCCGGGTAATCGCGAGAGAAATTCTTCCGCATGCGACTTAATTAACTCGTCGGGATTACTGCGGGCCTCCTTGATACCTTCAATTGCTTCATTGGTACCAATTCTGTACAACGCGTCAATAAGCGTTCTGTTGAAATGACGACCATCGTCTCCATAAACGTGATACTTCAGCGATCGGATTATGCAGGACACAGATGTCTCATCAACTATTCTAGCGAGAGCATCAGCGATGGCTTCCATGTATGCGTCATATCGATGATTGTCCAGCAAATCACAAAGCAAGGGAGTGAATTTGCGGTCAGGTACCAAACTCACCGCCCATATCAACCTGCTCAAATTTCGCCAGTCTTGTAGATGATAATGTTCATTGAGCGCATGGAGAAGATCGTCACGAAAGTCTCCGATTGATCTTAACCCTTCGAGGAACTTGCTGCTATCGATATCCTCAGAGACAAGTCTCCGGTAGAGACGTTGAAAGTCCTGGTTCATGCTAATGAGCCTCTCAGGGGAAAACGATTCCTCTTTCGCCAGTTTTCCTGAAACTCTTTATTCGATCATTGAACAATCCGACTGTATTGCGGCGCAAGCCGTACGTGATTGCTCCGAATTCATATTTTACGTGCACTTGATTTGGATCGCCTGCTCGTATATGCGGCAGGTATCGTAGGCCTGCCACGTTTTCTACAATAGAGTTATCGATCCCACCTCTCGAAAGCAAGGCTGCCACAGTTCCAACTTGCATTCTCCATTTGATCATGATGCCGTAACCAACCGGATCGTATATCGACTTTGTGGCCACATAATTCAAATCCTGCGTAACGAAGGACTCTCTCCCGGGACCACCGGTTTCCCGCAACGTAAGACGCCCGCCATTGCTCTTTACCTGCATATACTCTGTGTCTGACATCGCCCGATAGAATAGCTCGGAATTATCGTCGTCGTCTTGCGGTATTGGCGGAATTGGCTTCGGTACCGGCTCGGGATCAGGTTCAGGCGAAGGTGCAGGACCTGGCTCAGGCAGCTCGTAAACCGTTACTTCAACCTTAATCTTTGTTATGACTGCGGCCAATATCAGCAGTGCCATTGCTGCCATCACCTGGTTAAGATCAAGAGTAATCAGTGTGTCTGCGATGGTGGCCTCGCCTGACGGATCAGCTTTGTTAATAGGGTCACCGCTCGCGTAGAGATATTTGTGCAAAGATGACGGATCCGTGGAGTGGCCCTCGAAAGAATCCATAGTCCAGAATCTTCCGCTGGACTGATTCATGTATCGCGCGCGCAGGTAATAGAACCCAAGACTTCCATCGAATTGCTCGCCAGCATACAAGTAGTCGTTCGGCGTTGTGCCTGAGCGATAGATCAAGTTACCGAACGCATCGTAGTCGTAGGCGTCGGTAATTGCCCCACCCGCGTTAGTCAACTGCCGCACTGAGCCGTGACCGTCATATTGGTAGAAGCTGAGACTGCTACCAACGATTCGCTGGCTGATCAGATCGTGCCCATATGTGAAGCTCTTAACGACCGCACCGTTCTGAAGTTCATCCACGACTTGCGCATAGCCGGTCGGGTTGTTCGTATCAACAAGATAGTTTGTTGTGACGCCGCCAACCGTCTTGGCAGCTCGATCGCCATCGCCGTCATAGACGTAGGCCACACTGCCGCCGTTCAGACTTGTCAAGTGATTCTCAAAGTCGTAGGCGTACGCATTGCCGCTCGACGAAGTCGTATTGCCGTTATTGTCGTAGGTGTCACTCGTTAGACGATCGTTCGGATCGTAAGTCGAACTCTGCGGTGGAACGGGCGCGATTGATGAAGATCGATTCAAACGGTTCCCGACAGGATCATAGCTATAGCCTGCGCTGCCGTTGACGCCGTGCGGATCGTTCGCGATTGATTCGCTGGTGAGCCGATAGAGATCGTCGTAGGCGTAGTTGACTGTGCGGCCGCCCAACTCAGTTACGGCCGTGCGATTACCTGCCGCACCCAAGGTATATGAGTAACTTGCCAGCGCCATTACGGACGTTCCGACGGTCATCATCGTCAGACGATTGAGCGAGTTATAGGCATAACTGCTGCTGACACCGTTCGGATACTGATAGCTTTGCAGATTGCCTACCGTGTCGTAGGTGTAGTTGGTGACTCCGCCGTTTAGGGCCGCAAGTTGATTGTCCTTTACTGTCGCCAGACGGTTGAGTGCGTCGTAGTTGTAATCGACACTTACGCCGTTCGGGTTCGATGAACGTATGGTCAGCAAGCTACCCGCTTCATTGTAGGTATAGCTCAACGTGCCAAAGGGGGTCTGTTTGCTCGACAGCCGATTGCGCACGTCGTAGCTGTAAAGCGTCGCGCCCGAGACATCGTTCATCGTCGCGCGCTGTCCCGTAGCAGCGTAAGTGAAGCTGATTGTTGGCTGACCCAACGACGCATCCGGCGCCTTCGAAAGCAGCCGCCGCATTGTGTCGTACGCGAACGTCGTGGTCTTACCGTTGAAGTCGGTCTTGCTCTGGAGATTACCCCCGTTATCATACGAATAGGTCTCGAACTGACCGGCGGGCAGTATGCGCCTCACGCGCCGGCCAAGCTGGTCATACTCAAACCGCGTGGTGTGATTATTCGCATCGGTCTGCGAGATTTGCTGCCCGAGTTCGTTGTAGCCGTAAGTTGTCTCTTGATTGAGCGCATCTTTGACCTTCGTCAGGCGACCCAGTGCATCGTAAGTGAATTGAGTCGTCTTGCCCGCTTGATCAGTCTTGGACAGAGTTCTCCCCACAGCATCATAAACATCGCTGGCGAACGTGTTGTCGGCATAGGTAGTCTTGGTGCGGCGGTTTGTCAGGTCGTATTCGTAGCTAGTCGTATGATTGAGAGCGTCAGTCATCGAAAGCTGATTGCCATTGCCGTCATACGTGAAGGCCGTTTCCTGAGTTAACGCATTCCGTATCTTCGTCCGACGGCCCGCGTCATCGTAGAAGAAACGCGTAACGTTGCCCCGAGCATCCGTGGTAGTCAGTACCTGACCGGCAGCATCGTAACTCGTCTGCGTAAACGCGCCATCGGCAAACGTGGTCTTGGTCAATCGACCAAGTTCGTCGTAGGTGTACGACGTCACATGACCGGCGCGATCTTTGCTCGTCAGTCGGCGGCCTTCCGCATCGTAGGTTGTCTCTTCAAAAGTTCCATCTGGATACGTCGTCTTCGTCAGACGGCCCATGTCGTCGTAAGTGAACTCAGTTCGATGGCCCAGTTGATCGATGGTGGCGCTTTGCTGGCCGATTGAGTTGTATTCGACCTGTGTAAACGCACCGTCGGCGAAGGTGGTCTTCGTTAGCCGATTTAATTTGTCGCATTCGAAGGTGGTCGTGATCGTCTCAAGCTGGCCCTGCGCGTTGGTGCGCTTTACCGTTTGGCTCGCGCGATTGCCGTTGTTGTCGTAGGTGAAAATCGTTTCGTGGCCGAATGCGTCAGTCTGTTTGGTCACATAACCGCCGGTATATGTGTAACCAGTGGTTTGATTCAACGCATCAGTCATCGAAATCATCTGACCGTCAAAGGGACTGTAGACGTAAGTCGTGACGTTGTGCAGTGCATCTTCGGTCGTCAGCACGTTCCCTGCCGAGTTGTAAGTATTCGTGGTTACGTGCCTGAGCGGATCGGTCGTCGTCAAAACCTTGCCGAGCACGTTGTAAGTGAACTGAGTCACGTTACCGAGCGAATCGGTGATGCTGATCCGGTGATCGTTAGCGTCGTAGGTGTACGTAGTCGTCTTGCCGAGCGCGTTCGTCTCAGTTAACACGTTATCGTTGGCGTCGTAAGTAAACGAAGTGACGCCGCCGCGCGCGTCTGTCTTGCGCAGAACATTCCCGCGATCGTCGTATTCAAAGACAGTCGGATGACCGAGACGATCGGTGACCGTCTCAGTGCGGTTGGGAATGTCGTGCAGATACGTTATGACTTTGCCGAAGCCGTCGGTGTGACTGATCAGACGGCCGTTGGCGTCATAGTCGTTGCGAATCGGCTGAATGCCGCGCGGATCGTGAATCGTCAACAGCCGATGGTTCGCGTCATAGGTGTAGGTCGAGGTGTTGTTCTCGTTATCGGTGTACGAGACGAGGTCGCCGTTCGGATCGTACTGATAGAACATCGAGTTGCCGTTCGGATCGGTGATGCTCTCAATGCGGCCCGCGATGTCGCGATGGAAGACGATGCTCTTGCCGCTCGAGTGAACAATGCCGCCCGCGCTGATCGTCAGCGTGTTGCCATTCGGATCGGCGAGGCTTTGCAGACCGGTGCGCTGATCGATGATGTAAGCCGTGCCGTCTTCGGCAGTGAACTTGAAGACGAACGAGTTGAAGATGTCCACGCCGCCGCCAAACCCGATCAAGTTCACCGGACCGGGCACACTGCCGTCGATCTGCACGTCGGATGAACCAATGACTTCCAGCCTGCCCACCGTTCCCGGCATCGCCGTGAAGCTGATATTCGCGCTGGTAATCGGCACGTTGCGCTGGCAGTGCGGCGTAACACTGGGCTGGAACTTGAAGACTTTGCCTCCCGGGAACGTAACCGTCACGGCGTGCGAGCCGACAGGTTCGAGGCAGTAGTTCGGGAATACTTCCTGCGAAACGGTCTCGTACCATTTAAGGCCGAGCACGCTGGATTTCTCCACGCGAATGTTCCTGAGGCCCAGCGTCCAGCCAAAGCCGAAATCGCCGACGCGTTTGTCTCGGCTGTCGTAGGTGCGCGTCACTTCCATCGGCACGCCTGCGACGGGAATGCTCAGGTCGGTGAACGAGACGGTGAAGTTGCCAACCTTGAGATTGCGCTCGACGATGACGCTGATACGCGTACGGGAGGTCTGTCCATACTGATCGGTCGCCGACAGACGAATGTCGTACAAGCCGTTCAGCATCATTGTTGGATCGAGCGTGCCTAAGGTCCCGCTGGCGGCGCCGTTGCCGCTGGCAAACTGTGTCCAGACACGATTGTTCTGATCGTCCGTACTGTCCAGACTGTATTCCAACGTCCAATCGCCGCCACTAACTGAGCCGGCAACGATCGTAGGTTCGGTAACGCTGTCGCCGTCTTCCGGCGCAGTGATCTGCACCACGGGCGGCGGCACGTCCTGGTTGACCGTAATCGTGATGTCGTCACTCGCGCTCAACTGACCGTCGCTTGCGGTCAAACGAAGAACATAAGTTCCGGTCGCGCTGAAGCTCGCGCCGGTCACGGTTACGTGGGCGTTCATGAACGTGACGGCGCCCGGACCACTGACCTTGGACCAGGTGGTTGTAAGACTGCTCCCAACCGGCAGACCGTCATCGCTGACGCTGCCGTTCAGTTGCGCGCCCGCCGACAAGATAGTCGTTTGATCAGCGCCGGCATTCACCGCCGGCGCCTGGTTCGCGGCAGTTACGTTGACGTTCACATCATCGCTGGTTGTCAGTTGTCCGTCGCTCGCCGTCAGACGTAGGACATACGTGCCCGCGGTGCTGAACTGCGCTGTCGTGACGGCGCTGTTGGGATTCGCGAACGTTGCCAGCGCAGGACCGCTCACTTGTGTCCATTGGACCACCAGCGTGCTGCCGCTCGGCAGACCATCGTCCGCGGCGGCGCCGTTCAACGTCACTGTGTTTGCCGGCAGACTGACTGTCTTGTCTGGTCCGGCGGTGACCGTTGGCGGCTGATTGGTCGCCGACGGATTGACGCTGACATAGAAGGGCGTGCTGGCCGCGTACTCGGAATCGTCAGCCGTGAGCATCAGAACGTAGAAGCCGGGAGTGCTAAAGCTCGCCGTCGTGCCGGCCGCGTTGGGATTGGTGAAGGTTACTATGCCCGGGCCCTGGTCTTTCTTCCAACGTGCGGACACACTGCTCCCATGAGGCAAGCCATCGTCGTTGACTATGCCGTTAAGAGACGCCGTTGCCGGAAGAGTAATAGTTTGATTCGTGCTGCCGCTGACTACGGGCGGTTGATTCTGCGGATAGACGGTAATCGTGACGTCGTCGTTGGTGCTCGCTTGGCCATCGCTGGCGGTCAATCGCAGCACATAAGTTCCCGGCGTGGTGAACGAAGCCCCCGAGCCGGCTGCGTTTGCATTGGTGAACGTCACGGCTCCTGGCCCGCTTACCTTTGTCCAATTCGCGGACACACTACTGCCGTAAGGCAATCCATCATCGGTAACTGCGCCGTCAAGTTTGACTGCGGTATTGCCGACCGGCCGCAGGCTGATCGAATCAAAGAACGCATCGTTGGTCGGAGGACAGTTGTTCTGCGCGATTAAGCGCACCCGAATCCAGCCGGTGCCTATGGGAACCGTGTTTACTCCCTGCACCAAAGACCAGCTTGGGGAGTAACCTGAATAGGATTGAAGCGAGCCGATGATGCCGTTGTTTTGTGTATTACGGTATTCGAGAACGACTTGCGGGATATCCGGAGTGAAGCACTCGATTACCTGGCGTATGTAAGCCTGTAGCTCGAATTGCTGTGTGCCGGCCGCGATGCTGGCGGCGAAAGGCGAGACATCGATGTCCTGACGCAGTTCGGCATATCCTCCATTCGTACCGACCCAGAAGAAGCTGTTGCCGCGATGCGGGTCGGGTAAACCGGCGATGCTGCTGTTTCCCTGCGTCCAGGTAGTTCCCTGCTCTGCGACCCATCCCGGGATGTGGCCGTTGACCAGAGGCTGATCGTTTCCGGGGTTAACAATCAGGTTGCCCTTGATTGCCGCGGACAGATCGGGTCCGGCGTTGGCCGTCGGCGCGTCATTCGTTGGCGTTGGATTGACAGTGAACTGAACGTCATCGCTGGCGCTCAGACTTGTGTCACTCGCGGTAAGGCGCAGGACATAGACACCCGAAGCAGTGAAGGTCGCCGTGGTGAAAACAGAAGCAGAGTTCGCGAAGGTGACGTTGCCCGGTCCGGTAACTTTGGACCAGCTGACGCTGAGCGCGTAGCCGGGTAAGCCGTCGTCAGTGGCTGAGCCCTGCAAATTCGCCGGCGCCGGCAGTGTGATTGTTTGATCGGCGCCGGCATTAACCACCGGGGCCTGGTTGGGAACATTCGTTTGCCACTGGACAGAGGCAGTACCAGACGCTGAACCCACTGCGGCAGAAATCAGATCGCTGCCAAGGTTCGTTCCCGTGTAACAGAAGGACGCCTGGCCGGCGGCATCAGTTGTCGCCGAAGAGTTGAAAGTGTTGGCTCCGGTTACCGTGAAGCCCACCGTTCTTCCGCCCAGCGGCAACTGATCCTGGTTCGTGACGGTAGCCACAAGACAAGCCTGGCTATTGATCGGACGGGCCAGAGTTTCCGGCCTGACCGCTATGTTCACGCTTTGCACTATCGGTGACATGTTCATGCCGCCGGGAAAGCCGTAGCCTTCGTCCTGGTTAAAGCCGTAAATGAAAACGCCAAAACTCGCCGGCCCATCGAGATTGTGCATGCCGACACCAATCGGAATTT
>Ga0209683_10000683_pt1 | contig 13122 bp, 12 predicted proteins | sample DOMMetBare2Fresh_FD_187474 | JGI IMG/M metagenome (GOLD analysis project Ga0209683, IMG submission 187474) | Wetland sediment microbial communities from St. Louis River estuary, USA, under dissolved organic matter induced mercury methylation -... | ecosystem: Environmental > Aquatic >... | reverse complement strand
CGCTCCGCTGAAGTCCTGCGCGCCCGCTGTGAATGCGTTGGCGCTATCGGTGTAGACCGCCGCAGCCGGCGCCTGCACCTTCGCAATCCGCCCGCCCGCGTCCAGCCCGGCGTACCCGCTCGCCACGTTCTTGTTCGCCGTCCGCTCCAGCGACCCGCTGTCGGTCAGCTCCGTCGAAGCGACCTCAGCCACCGTGACCGCACCGCCCGCCGTCGTCTGCTTCAGCACTTTCCCCGCGCCGCCCGTCGCGCTCAGGTCGGAGCCCGTCCCGCCGCGCGCCAACCCCAACGTCCCGGAATTCACGTCCGCGGCGCCGTGCGTGTGCGACGGCAGGTCCGGCCCGGTCGCGATCGACAGCACACCCGTCCCCGTGGTGTTCTTCACCAAACCAGTTGACAGCCCGCTCAGCGCCTGCGCGTTCGCCAGACTCCCGTCCGCCTCTTGCAGAATGTATTTGGCCGTCGTTGGCGCTCCGCCCCCGCCCCCGCTCCCGCCCACGATCTGCGTCCACACATTCGGCGCGGCACACAGGTACAGGTTCTGCCCGGCCGCGGCCGCCGTGTGAAAGAACTGTTCTCCCACGCTGCACGTTGCGGGCAGCGTCGCACCAGCCTTCGCAGGCTTGGTGGCCGACGCCGCCGACGCGTCCCAGGTTCCGAGGATCCCTCTCCCCCCGTTGATGTTCGTTTGGCCCACCGCCAGGAATTGGCTGGCCACTGCAAGCAACACTGTCCACCGGATCACTTTTCGCATTGGACCCATCCGCAATCGATCGTCGCATGCGGAGATTCCTCCGCCAGACCCGCGCCGCCGCTACTTGCTTGAATCACCGCGAGAAAAATACCGCGAAGACGCGTCACCGCGCCTCGCCGGTCGCCCGCTCTGCTACAATGTCCTTCTACCTCGCACTTCGCTGAAGGAGCGTCTCCGTTACATGATTTCTGCGACTCAAATGCGCCCGGGAATGGTTATCAAGTTCAACAACGAACTGTTCTCGATCTTCAGCGTCGTTCATCGCACTCCGGGCAACCTCCGCGGATTCGTCCAGGCCAAGATGCGCAATCTCCGCAGCGGAAACATGACCGAGCACCGGTTCTCTTCGGAAGATCGCGTCGAGCGCGCCGCCCTGGAAGAGCACACCATGGAGTATCTGTACGACGACGGCGAGTTTTACTATTTCATGAACACCGAGTCCTTCGAGCAGATGCACCTCACCAAGGACATCCTCGGCGACGCCGTGCAGTACCTCATCCCACAGCTCCCGGTCACCGTGGAATTCTACGAAGGCAAGCCGATCAGCGTCGAACTGCCGCCCACGGTGGATCTGACGGTTGTTGAAACCGAGCCCGGTCTGAAGGGCGCTTCGGTCTCCAACGTCACCAAGCCCGCCACGCTGGAGACCGGTCTTGTCGTTCAGGTCCCGCCGTTCATCAACCCCGGGGAAAAGATCCGCGTGAGCACCGCGGAGGGTGCCTACCAGGAACGGGCCTAGCCCCTAGAAACTCAGCGTATCGCCCAGTCTGAGCCCGTACTTCGCGGCCATGCCGCCGGCCAGTTCTAGAACGTAGAGCGAGTCGAAGTTGCCGCCATACAGCGGGCACTGGCTCGCCGCCGTCGCCTGGCAAGGCGGCGTGTTCGCGGCGATCTCCACGATCTGCCGGTTGCGGTCCAGCCAGACGATATCGAGCGGGATGCGAACTTGATACATGAAGTACCTGTACTTGCCCGCCTGCGGATGGAAGAACAGCATGCCGCGGTCCGCCGCCAGCAAGTCGCGGAACATCATGCCCCGCATCAGATCCTGGCTCTGCATCATCGTTTCGGCGCGCACCCGCTGTCCGTTCGGAAACCCTACCACCCGAGTCCGAAACTCGTCCTCTGTGGTAGCCTTCTGGCTGCACGACGTCAGGAAGAGCGCGAGCGCGAAGCCCGCGGCGTGCAATCTGCGGTCCATGAAATAGAATAGTAATCATAGCAGCGATGACCTCCGCCCTGAAACGGTTACGGCTCACACTCGAGATGATCAAGTTCGAGCACTCGGTGTTCGCCTTGCCGTTCGCTGCCACAGGCGCGCTCCTGGCTGTCCGCGAGTCGGGCTACACCTCACGCGAAATCGCTTGGAAGCTCGGCTGGATCGTGGTGGCGATGGTTGCGGCGCGGTCGGCCGCAATGGCCTTCAACCGCCTGCTCGACGCCGAGATCGACGCGCGGAATCCGCGCACGCACTCCCGCCATTTGCCCGCGGGTCTGCTCTCGACCGGCTTCACCTGGGTGTTTGTGGCCGTATCGTCGCTCGTGTTCCTCCTGGCCGCCCGCACGCTCAATTCGCTCTGCTTTAAGCTGGCGCCCATCGCGCTCGCCATTGTTTTCTTCTATTCCTTCACAAAGCGGTTCACCTCGCTGTCGCATCTCGTCCTCGGCCTCTCGCTCGGCATCGCGCCCGCCGCCGCATGGATCGCGGTGCGCGGTTCGCTCGACCCGCGCATCCTCTGGCTCACCGCGGCAGTCGCTCTTTGGACGGCGGGCTTCGACATCATCTACTCGTGCCAGGACTATCAGTTCGATGTCGACGAGGGTCTGTTCAGCTATCCCAGCCGCTTCGGCGTCGCCGGCGCGCTCTGGATCTCGCGCGCGTTTCACCTGGCGATGCTGGGCTGCCTGCTCGCGCTCTTGCACGCCTTCCGCCTCGGGCGCATCAGCCTGGCCGGCGTTGCCGCGGTAGCGCTGCTGCTCGTCTGGGAGCACCGGCTGGTCAAAGCGGATGACCTCTCGCGCGTCGACGCCGCCTTCTTCGTCGTCAATGGCTATGTAAGCGTGCTCTTCTTTCTGTTTTGGGCCGCTGACATTTTGCTGGTTCGCTCCGGAACATGACATGAACCTCTCGATCGAAGACGCGCGTCTGGAACCGATTCTTCAAAAGGTGCGCGCTGGGGCGCGGCTCGGCTACGACGACGGCCTCGCTCTCTATCGCACGCCGGATCTCCTATCGGTCGGCTACATGGCGAATTTGGTGCGCGAACGGTTGCACGGCAACGTCGCATACTTCAACGTCAACCGCCACATCAATCCCACCGACGTTTGCGTCGCGAGCTGCCGCCTCTGCGCTTTTGGCAAGCGCGCCAAGGACCCGCGCGCCTACACCATGTCCCTTGAACAGGTTTGGGAAACTGCCGGCCGTGGCTGGTCGGAAGCCGTCACTGAGTTTCACATCGTGGGCGGCCTGCACCCCGAACTCACCCTCGACTGGTACTGCCAAATGCTGCGCGGCCTCAAGGAGCGTTTCCCCCGCGTGCACCGGAAGGCCTTCACCATGGTCGAGATCGCCTATCTGGCGCGTCGCTCCCGGCTGTCGTACGCCGAAACCATCCAGCGCCTGATCGACGCCGGCGTGGAGTCCCTGCCCGGCGGCGGCGCCGAGGTCTTCTCCGAGCGCGTTCGCCGCATCGTCTGCGACCACAAAATCGACGGCGCCGAGTGGCTCGAGGTCGCGCGCACCGCACACCGCATGGGCCTCCACTCCAACTGCACCATGCTCTACGGCCACATCGAGACCGAAGAGGACCGCATCGACCACCTGTTGAAACTCCGCGCACTCCAGGACGAAACGAAAGGTTTTGTCGCCTTTATCCCGCTCGCGTTTCACCCCGACAACACCCCGCTCCAGCACATTCCGTCCACCACCGGGTTCGCCGACCTCAAGAGCATCGCCGTCGCCCGGCTGATGCTCGACAACATTCCCCACATAAAGGCCTATTGGGTGATGCTCACGCCTAGGGTTGCCCAAATCGCCCAGCGCTTCGGCGCGGACGACCTCGACGGCACTGTGGTCGAAGAGAAGATCTATCACGATGCCGGAGCCACTACGAGCCAATCGCTTCGCCGCGGTGAGTTGCTGCACCTGATCCGCGAGGCTGGCCGCGATCCCGTGGAGCGCGACACGCTGTACCGCCCCCTGACCCGCTCCGAGACCGCCTTTACCGTCGTCGTCTAGCGCTCATCTTGCATTGAGTGGTGCGGGGCCGCTGCGAACCATCCTGGCCCTGTTCGTAGTTTGTCAATCTGTCCGGTTTGATTCACACACGATCTGTCCGCTTCACTCTCTTGCCGTTTCGTTTCAGGGTTAGATCCGCAGGCCCTCTTCGGCTTGCCGAAGGGGGCTTGCGGCTCCTTGTCCGTGTGTTGGTTCGATTGGTTTGGGAAGGGGAAGCAATCGTCGGAGCAGTGGGAAAGTGGAAATCCCGCCGGGGTTGCGGGATTTCCAAGGGGCGGTGGGAACAGGGGGAAACCGGTTTGTGGTTTTCCGCGGTTCCCACGGACCCGTCTTTTCCACGGCTCTCCGGAGACTGGGTCTTTCCGGCGTGAATCATCTCGCCCGGCGCCGGGAACCGGCCCACCACGTGCGGACCGTAGCGAATCGACACCCTTCCGTTCAAGTGCTCGTGGATCGTCACCGTGCAACCCGCCAGCGAGCCGCGGAACCTGCTCTTCTCCAGTTGCCAGCTCTGCTCCCCGACGGCCACCGTATTGTCCTTGGCCACCACCCGCTCGGTTTGCAGCGTGAAGATCCAGTCCAGATCCGACCGCGAGGTGCGCCGAAAAGCCGTTCCTTTCTCCTTCGCCTCCACCGTGAATTTGTCGTTGAAGACTTCCATATAACGCTCACGCAGGAACACGTTGGCTCCGTCTTGCGTCGTGATTCCGGCTAGTCGCAGTTCCTGCGGCAACCGCCCTTGCCAGGTGCCGAAGTTGCGCTCGCTGCGGCCGCGCGCTTGCGGCGAGTAGGCCGGAATCATCTGCACGCCCAGTTCCTTCATCGCCGGCCCACTTGGGTCAAACGGTTCTTGTCCACCTTCTCGCCCGCTTTCGGGGTCACAAAAAAGTGGCTCCCCCGGTCGCTGTACAGGGCGCAGAACAGTCCCTTGTTTTCGATCACCTCCCGCAGCCCCGCCATCACTGTCCGGGTGGATTCCTCTTCCACCAGTTGCGCGTAGTAGATCTGGCTGGTGGCGTCGTCCAGGATCACGATCAGGTCGTACCAGCGATCGTCGCCGAACCATTGGTGCTTGCTGCCGTCAATGTGCAGCAGCATGCCGGGCATCGGCCGCCGCTCTGTTCTCCGCCGGTGCTTGCGCCGCCTTCGTCCTCGCGCCACCAGGCCCGCTCCCTGCAGCGCCTTCTGCACCCACGTGTAGCTCAGATGGATGCTGTGCTCTTCCTGGAGCTTCTCGTGAAAGTGCCGGATGTTTAGGTCGAAGTAGACCTCCTGATAGAGTCGCAAGACCTCCTCGACGGTCCCCAGCGGAATCCGCCGGTCGCTCGGTCTGCCCTTGCGCCGATCCACCAGGCCGGAGTACCCGTCCCTCTCCAGCCGTTCCCGCCAGCGCCGCATGGTTCGATCTGTCACCCCGATGATCTCGGCTGCCGCCCACCAGGTGATCTTCTTCGCCATCGCCTTCAACAACACGTCGTGTAGTTTCATCATCCGCTCCGTTTCCGCCGCGGAGTACTGCTGTATGGTGTCCAACCACCAGCTTCCCCCGCCGCTTCCTCAAAGCGGACATTTCACGTGTGAATCTCACCGGACAGATCACATACTAGCGACACGAACCATCCTGGCCCTTGCCCGGATCCAGACGCTGTGGTAGAACAACATCAGTCCGGGGCGGCGTCCGGTGGCCGGCTTTGGAACGACCGCCGTTGGCTGGTTTCGGCTCGAAATCCACAACAGGAGTTACACCGCTGAAATGAAGGGCCGGGTCATCGATTGAGCGGACAATTGAACCTGAGGGCCACGGGTCCGATTCTGCTAGCCGCTCTTAGCGTCAGGCTATTAGTCTTGTGGATATCGCCGTTTCCTACCGGGGCTTACACGGACATGTGGCTTGCAGCGCAGCGGGTCTCGGCGGGCCAATGGCTTGCCGATCCCTACCGCTGCTCGGACGGTCCCTCAGCGGTTCTTGCACCCGGATACCCGCTTCTGTTTGGGGCGGTTCATGCGGTCTCTGGCCAGCGCGAGACGACGTTTCGCATCATGGCGCTGATCGCCTGTGTGGTGTCGAGTCTTGCTTATGCCCTGCTCCCCTGGTTGGCTGTGCGGCTGGGGCTGTCCCAGTCGGCGGGCATCGTGTCAGGCTGGATCGGGGCTCTGCTGCCCATGCTACCCGGACTCGAAGCGCACGGACCGTGGGAAGCGCCGTTGGTCGCTCTGCTTTGCGTGGTCGCCGTCGGGATCACGGCGCGCGGGCCTGCCGTTGCTGCCGGCCTCACGTGGGGGATTGCCTTCCTGGTTGGGCCGTCCTTACTGCCCGTCCTCCTCTGCATCGTGGTTGCCCTACCTTGGCGGCGCGCAGTACTGATCGGCGGCGTGGCCCTACTTACCGTCACGCCATGGCTGGCGCGTAACTACTATCACTTCGGCAGCCTCTTCTGGATCCGTAGCGGGCTTGGCCTGGAGCTGGCCCTGAGCCACAACGACAATGCGAAACCGACTTTCTCGGAGAACTGGACGGCTACTACTTACGCTCTACACCCGGCCAATCCCAGCGTCTGTCCAGAGGTGCGGAGGACGGGAGAGGTCGCGTACTTCAATATGCTCGCTCGCCGCGCTTTGGCGTGGATCCTGGACCACCCAAAGCGAGCTGCCCTGCTCACGGCCCAGAGAATCTGGTATTGGTGGCGCCCACCGTTGCATCCGTGGTTTCGCGGAGATCTGTCCCTGGCCCTCGGCCTGCTGGCGTTTTTCGGCCTCACGAAGCTGCGAGGCTTGGCGCGCGCCGTCTCGGTCGGCGCGCTTGTGGCCTACCCGCTGTTGTACTATTCCGTCCAGAGCGACACCCGGTATCGCGTGCCGGTGGAACCGCTCCTTCTGTTGACGGCTGGAGTCGGCGGGATCGAAGCCGCTTCACGACGATTCACATCCGATCGGCGCAATGGCCGCCAACTCCCGTAACTGGGCGTTGTGGCACCGGATGCTTTGCGTGTCCGAGGCGGCCACGCACATGTTGCAGTTGTCGCACAGAGCAGCCTGACTGCGGCCTTCGCGGAACTTGTTGGGCAGGTCGGGCTCCAGAATGAGCGGGCGCGCCATGGAACAGAAATCCGTTTTCCCCTCGCGAATCGCTGCCTCCATGAAGCTCCGCGTCCGCATCCCGCCCACCGTGATGACGGGCAGCCGAACCGTTTGCTTCACCGTCGCCGCCGTTGGCAGGTTGTACCCTTCCTGGAACCGCGGCTGAACCAGTCTGGCGATCGGGACGGCGAAACGTCGCGTCGCGGAGCGCAGCAGACGCGGCATGTGGCAGTAGGGCCGCAGATAGCGAAACACAGCGTCGGCCGGGAGGCCGCCCCTCGCCATCACCATACCGCCCTCGGTCGTACCGCAGCTCAGCTCGATGGCGTCACAGCAGCCGGTCGCCTCCACCATCCTCGCAACCCGCATGCACTCCTCCGGAGTGACGCCCCGGCGCATCCGCTCCTCCGCATTCAGTTTGATCAGTACGGGATAGTCCACGCCTGCAGTCGCTCTTACCGCACGCAGGATCTCACCGACGATGCGAAACCGGTTCTCCAGGCTTCCGCCCCAGGCGTCCGTTCGCCTGTTCGAGCGCCGGGCAAGAAAGCTCGACAGCAGATAGCCGTGTGCGGCATGGATCTGCACGCCGTCATAACCCGCTCGTACAGCCCGCCCGGCGGCCCGCGCAAAACTGAGAACCGCTTCCCGGATGTCCGCTTCGCTCATCGCGCGCGGCGTCTCCCCATAAAATCCGCACGCGATCGCCGATGGCGCTTCGAGCGGCTCGCGCGTTTCCGTCGACCATGTCTGCCGCCCGCAATGCGCGATCTGCAGGACGATCTTGCCCCCGATCTCGTGGATCCGGGAGACCATCTCCGCGTGCGCCGGCGTCAGATCGTCCGAATCGATCATGGTCATGCGGTAGAGCGGGCTCTTGCCGGATTGCACAATCCCCGCGTACCCAGTAATCACAAGTGCGCTACCGCCTTCCACGAATCGCCGGTACAACTGGAATTGCGCCTCCGTGGGGCGGCCCCGTTCGTCCGCGAGCCCCTCGTGCGACGCGGTCCGAATCATCCGGCTGGCGAGTTCCAGCCGCCCGATGCGCCCGCTCGAAAACAGGAATGACATGTCTCCGTCAGCCGATCGCGATCGGGACTCTCAGCTTCTTGCCTGCCTTTCGGATCAGCCAATAGCAGATCGCGAGCGATCCCCAGAAATAGACGGTAACGATCGCCCAGCCCGTGAAAAACGGGTGCGACCAGAACGAGTAGAACTGGCCCGCCTCATATTTCGCTTGAGTGCTCGCGATGTTGAAGGTGATCTCGCGGGTCAGAAAGACGATCAGTCCCACAAGCAGCGCGAGCGCCACACACAAGATTCTTACCCAACCGGCGCGATTCTTGCGGATCAGCATCGCCGCAATCTTCAAGCCAAGATAGGCAGGCCCCGCCGTCAGAATGAACACGCCGAAGGCGACGCCCGCCGCCTTCACCGGGTTGTCGAGCAGAGAGTCCGGCCAGTGCCATAGAAAATTCGTCTCCCACGCCGGCCAGCCCATGAAGAAGTAGAACGGAATCGGAGTGAGAAAAATGAACGTGTAGAGCAGAACCGTGTTGCGCATGGCGCTGCAACCCTCGCGGCCGCCCTCCCGCAGCAAATCGCGCCCGGCGTCCGCCAGCGCCATCCCCGCCAGGACTGAGATCGGAACGTCGATTGCCAGCATCTTAGACCTCCTTCTTGATGACGAAGTCTCGTCGCGTCTTGACGATCAGGACCACGAAAGACACGAAGAAGTACACCATGATCAGAAGCCATCCGATGGAAAACTCGTGAGCGTTGCTCCAAACGTATCCCATCGCGGCGCGATTGGAGTGGTACTCCTCGTAACTCCCGACAAGCAGGAAGGCGGGATAGTTCGCGATCACCACCGCCGACACAACCGCCAGCAACCCTAGGTACGCCGGCCTTAGTATCTTCTCTTTGCCTGTCGTCAGCCAGCGATACCCCAACACGTGTCCCAGGTACGCGGCGAGTACGATGGCCATGACGAACAACGCCGGATACAGCGCGTTCTGCCAGTCGTACAGTGTGTGCTCCGGAGCGTTGTGCCAGTAAATCTGCTCCCAGCCCGGCCATCCGGAGAGCAGATAGATCCCCGCCGGAGCGATCACCGCGCCGGCGAAGAAAACCGTGCGAGCCAGAAGCTGATAGTACACCGGCGGACGGCCTGCTCGCACAACGGCGGCCTCCTTCTGTACTCTGTTCCGCCCGATGTCCAGCAACACCTGGCTCACGATAAAGGCCGCAGGAATGTCGATTTGAACCATGGCTCTCCTATGTGAGACCTGGATTCCAGCATGTCCTATGAGCGTCGCTATGCTATCCCCGCCGGAGACTGGAAGTCAAGCCGCCACGTGACAGCCGCCACGTGACAGCGGGTAGTCCCGAGCGGGTATTCATCCCGAGCTTGGCGCGCCGTCCCAGGAAGTCTTCCGTCACATGCGGCGCGCGGGCGCCGTCTCCCAAAGGAGGTCGGCCTATATGGGCTCTCGGGCGGTGGAGCCATTCGCAGGCTGCCGCTCCTCCGAACCGGGCTGATCATTACTACCGCGATCTTCATTCTCCGCGGTTGGGAGATTGTTGGCATCGTTCGATGGCTAATCAAGCACGGCGCCCCGAGCTGGAAGCATCTGTTATTGGCGCCGTCGATACCCTTGTACGCACTCTGCATCGGCCTGCTGTACCTGGTCGGAGCTCTCGGCCTGTGGAAGGATCTCGGTCGTAAGGCGAACGCCGCTCACATGGCGTGATACGCGCCGCGTCTGTAGCGCCAGACCACTGAGAGCACGTCCAAACCATACTGGATCGGGTTCAGGTGCGACTTCTCTCCGGCGTAAATAGTCGGTATCGGAATCTCCGTTATGCGCAACCCCTTTGCCCGGGCGAGGACGATCATCTCCAGATCGAAATCGAACGAAGCCGACAGCTTCTCGAACGGGATCGTCTCGAGCGCTTTGCGAGAGTACAGCATGTAGCCGCTGTGATACTCCGCCAGTTTCATCCCGAACGCCCAGTTCTCGATCGCGGTCAGCGCCTTGTTGGACACGAACTTGTAGAACGGCATCCCGCCGCGCAACGCGCCGCCTCCCAGCATGCGCGACCCCTGCACTAGATCGGCCGCGCTGCGGTCGAACGGCTCCAGCAGTTCCAGCATCTTCTCCGGCGAATACTGCCCGTCCGAGTGAAGGAGCACGCCGACATCCACACCCTCCCGAAGCGCAGCGCGCAGCAGCGTCTTCTCCGCCTCCCCGTAGCCGCGGTTGGTTTCATGCCGCAGCGCCGTGAGCGCCGGAAACTCGCGCTGCAGGCGCGCTACCGCCGCTGCGGTGTCGTCCTTGCTGCCATCGTCCACCACGAAGTACCGCCGAATGCGCCGTCGCGCCTCTTCGGGGATGCGGGCAAAGACCTTCTCTATGGTGGCGCCGGCGTCGTAGGCCGGCATCAGAACGAAAACGTTCTCAACCATCGGACCGCGCCGCCAGCCCCGTTTTCCGAAACTCGGCAACGTAGTAGCGCATGGTGGCCTCAAGAGTATCGCGGACGCTCCAGCGCGGCTCCCAGCCGAGCAAGGTGCGGGCCTTTATAATGTCCGGGATGCGGCGGTCCGAATCGTCGTAGCCCTCGCCGTAGAATTCCTCGCCCGAGACGCTGACGATTTCCGGCAGCCGCGTCGCAGGATCGGCGAATTCCTTGGCGTAAATCTCGCGCATCGTCTCGGCCATCTGGCGTATCGAGATCTCGTTGTCTGGCGAGCCGATGTTGAAGATCTGGCGGTCGCACACGCCGCCAGGGTTCTTCACAATGCGCGTGATGCACTCCACCGCGTCCTCGATGTGCGTGTAACAGCGCCGGTTCACCCCGCCGTTCACCAGCTTCATCTGCGTCCCGTTCAGCAACGCGTCCATGAAGAACGAGAACACCCGCGGAATACCCTCCCGCTCGTGCAGCAGGAAATCGATCCTCGGTCCGATGAAGTTGAACGGCCGGATGATCGTGTAGTTGAAGCCCTTCTCCAACCCGTACGCGTGGAGTACGCGCTCGAGCAACTGCTTCGCGCAAGAGTAGATCCAGCGATGCTTCGACACCGGACCGAGGATGTACTCGCTCGTGTCCTCGTTGAACGTCGCATGGATCGGGTCCTCCGGATCCGCGACTTTGGCGTTCTTCAAGCTCGCGGCCGTCCGCCCATAAACCTCGCACGTCGAAAACTGAATCAAACGCTTGCCGTGCTGGACGCAGGACTCCGCGATTTTGAGGTTCTCGATGAAGTTGAGCCGGAAGACTTCGAGCGGAATGCGCAGGTACAGGCCCGGGTTGGCGTACGCAATCAGATCGATAACAAGGTCCGCGTCCCGAACGAGCGGGTCGAGCTTCCACTCGGGACTGCGTATGTCCTGCTGGATGAATGTCAGGTTCGGATGTCCCAGGAAATCGGTGACTTTTTCCGTGTCGATGTCGACCGCCACCACGTTGTGGCCTTCTTCAAGCAGCCGATAAGTCAGGTGCGATCCGATGAAGCCGGCGGCCCCCAGGCTGAGGATCTTCATTTTTGATCAACCACCGTTCTGCTAAGCTCTGAAACTGAGTCTCCGATCTTAGCATATGATCCCCGGATTCCTGGTCGCCGGGGCGCCGGCAGCGGATATGCCGAGCCCCGAGCTCGCGCTGGCCGTCGCGATCCTGATCCTCGCCCTGGCGGCTGCGCGCTTCCGGCCTCGCTGGCCGGGATGGTGGGAACGCCCGCTAGCGCGCCTGGCGCGTCAAAAGCGCCTTGCGATTCTAGCCGCCGGTCTGTCCCCGCTGGTTCTACGCGCGCTCCTGCTGCCCTGGTACGCTATTCCGCAACCGCGAGTTCACGACGAGTTCAGTTACCTCCTGGCGGCGGACACGTTCGCACACGGCCGCCTCGTCAACCCGCAACACCCGTTCTGGATGCATTTCGAAAGCATGCACATCCTCGCGCGGCCTGTGTACGCGAGCGTGTTCCCCATGGGACAAGCCGCGGCGCTCGCTCTGGGCCAGCTCGTCTTCGGCCAACCTTGGGTCGGCGTCTGGCTCAGCGTCGGCTTGATGTGCGCCGCAATCTGCTGGATGCTGCAGGGTTGGCTCCCGCCGCGCTGGGCATTGTTCGGCGCGCTCCTGGTGATCCTGCGCCTGTCCGTTGCCAGCTATTGGATGAACTCGTACTGGGGAGGCGCCGTAGCGGCGGCGAGCGGCGCACTCGCGCTAGGCGCCTTGGCCCGCATCCTGCGTACACCCGATTGGCGGTACGCAGCGGCGATGGGAATCGGTCTGGCGGGCCTGGCCAACAGCCGCCCCTTCGAGGGCGCGATTCTCGGCTTGGCCATCGCCGCCGCCCTCTTCGCGAACATACTGGGCAAGCCGCTGGCGGCCCGCCTGCGCTGCACCATCGTTCCCCTCGCGCTAGCGCTTGCGCTAACAGCCGCCGGAATGGGCTATTACTTCGCGCGCTTCACCGGCCGCCCCTGGGTAGCGCCCTACCTTCTCTACCGCAACACGATGGCGATGGCGCCTCACTTCCTGTGGCAAGCGCCCCGTCCCGAACCGCTTTACAACAACCGCGTGTTCCACCATTTCTACGCAGGTCTCGAGATGGAATCCTACCGGACCGCGCGCGCGGACCTGCTCGCCGATCTCAGGAAGAAAGCGGGCGCCTACTGGCGCTTCTACTTCGGGCCGCTACTGATGATTCCGCTCTTCACCCTGCCCTGGGTCTGGCGCGACCCCAAAGCCAGGCGCGCGCTCCTGCTCGCCGCGGCGTTCCTGCTCGCGCTGATCGGTCAGGTCTGGAGAAACGTCCACTACGCCGCACCGGCCACCGCGCTCGTTATTCTGATCGTTGTGATGGGCGCGCGCAGGCTGCGGCTCTGGCGCCCTGTGGGACTTCCGCTCGTGCGCCTCCTGCCGATCGCCTGCCTCGCTATGCTCGTGATTCAAGTCGCCGCTGGACGCCGCGACGCCCGCCCCGACGAAGTAGCCAGCGGGAGCTGGCGCTGGCCCGCGGCCGGCGGAACGGCGCGCGCCCG
>Ga0209683_10000681_pt1 | contig 13144 bp, 14 predicted proteins | sample DOMMetBare2Fresh_FD_187474 | JGI IMG/M metagenome (GOLD analysis project Ga0209683, IMG submission 187474) | Wetland sediment microbial communities from St. Louis River estuary, USA, under dissolved organic matter induced mercury methylation -... | ecosystem: Environmental > Aquatic >... | reverse complement strand
TGTCATCGACAAGCAAGGTGTGATTCGTTATAAACAGATCGGACCGTTGTATCCTGACACGGTCGAGAAGAAGATTCTTCCACTTGTGAAGCAGCTTGAATCACAATGAAATGGGTGATGCTCATCATATTGTGTGTGTCCGGGCCGGCTTGGGCCGGGGAAGCCAGGCCATTGGCCGATGATCCTGTTGTCGAGGCACGACTCAAACACCTCGCTGTCGAGCTGCGATGTCTGGTCTGTCAAAATCAAACCCTAGCCGACTCCAACGCTCCGCTAGCTGAAGACCTTCGTCGCGAAGTGCGCGCAATGATCGTCAAGAATATGAGTGATAAAGAAATCATCGATTTTCTTGTGGAGCGCTATAGCGATTTTGTCCTGTATCGGCCGCCGGTCAGGGCAACGACTGTCCTGCTCTGGGTGGGGCCGTTCGTGCTCTTGATCGTCGGACTTGCGGCACTTATCATTACGGTACGGCGTCGGTCGCAGAAATTAGTTGATGTGGTGGTGACGGATGAGGAGCATCGAAAAGTTGAACAACTCTTGTCAGAAGGAGGCAAGCGCTCATGACCGCTACATTTTGGGTAATCGTTTCGGCCATGACTCTCTGTGTCCTCGGTCTTCTGCTGAGACCTCTGTTGAAGCGCCCCGCGCAGATAACGAGTGAACAGGAAAAAACGTTGCCGGTATATCGACAGCAATTCTCAGAGTTGGAACAGGATCTCACCAACGGGTTGTTGACGGATGAACAGTACCAAACAGCTCGACATGAGCTGGAGCGCCGGGTGTTGGAGGAGACTGGTTCCATTGAAACATCATCAATGACTTCCGGAGGGCTTGTGAATCTTCGGTTTGTGGCACTCTCGTTAGCCATGATCATCCCAGCAGCCAGCGGGGTGCTCTACTGGACATTGGGCAATCCAGCCGCGATGACGCACCCGACCGCGTCGTCGATGTCGGCTCAGAGCGGTGCCGACAATGAGCGCCAAATGACCGAGGGGCTCAATGCGATGATCGACAAGCTCAAAAAGAAGCTGGAGCAGAATCCCAATGATGCGACAGGCTGGGCCATGCTGGCGCGCTCCTACATGGCCATGGAACGGTATGCCGATGCCGTCCCGGCTTTCGATAAAGCGTTCAAACTGAATCCTAACGATGCGGACATGCTGGCCGATTATGCCGATGCGCTGGGAATTCACCAGGGACGCAAGCTCGAAGGCAAGCCGGAGACCATGATCGAAAAAGCTCTGAAGGTGGATCCCAATCACGTGAAGGCCCTGATGCTGGCGGGCACCATGGCGTACAATCGTAAGGACTTTGCACTTGCGGTCAAAGATTGGGAACGGGCGCGCACAAACTTGCCTCAGGATTCTGATCCGGAATTTTCGGAGCAAATCACGGCCGCGATCGGCGATGCAAAACAGCGGATGGGTGGCGCGCCGTTGATGGCGGCGACGAATGCTCCTCGCCCGTCATCGGCGATGCCGGCTGATCATCCTCCGGTGAAAAAGGCCGGTGCGTCGCGCGCGATCACGGGAAAAGTGGTATTGGGCCCGAGCATGGCCGGCAAAGGGTCACTCCCTGATACGCTCTTCGTATTTGCAAAGGATGTCGCCGGTCCACCGATGCCGGTGTCGATCGTGCGGGCATCAAAGAACGATTTGCCCTTCACCTTCCGGCTTGATGACTCGACAAGCCCGATGCCGTCTCGAAAACTGTCGGACATCGAGACAGTGGTCATTGTGGCTCGATTGTCGAAATCTGGACAAGCGATGCCTGGAAGCGGCGATCTGGAAGGTATGAGCCAGCCGATTAAGCCAGGGACGGAAAACATTACTGTCGTTATCGACCGAGAGCGTCCGTAGGTGTGAAGTTTCCGTTTATGTGTTATACAAAATATATAGTTGAGTGCGATCTTTAGGGCATTATGAAGGGAAAAGATCTTGACAGTGTGGTGGGCCTCAGCTATATTCCCACCGCATTCTTTAAGAAAATTTTAGTAACCTGTAATAGAAAATCCTGATCACATCATCATGATGCATTTTCTCAAAGACTATTTTAAAGACTATTTTAGTAAGGACAGTACACGCTGCCCATCAAACGGAAGGAGTATGACTGTGAACGTAAAGCATGTGGCGAAGTATGCCATGGTTGTCTGCGGCCTGCTGCTGGCTGCACCAGTACATGCGCAGTACCCGAGTGTCCCAAAGGAAACCTTCGAGGCGCTGAAGATTGAGCGGTCCGCGAGCCCCAAGGAGTTTCATGAGGCGCTGACCACTCGCTATAAGGATCCAGGTAGAGGAGCGGGGAAGGGGCAGTACGGCCAGTATTGGGAGCCGATTGCCATGACCAAGTACTTCGATCCCGCGACCTTCTACAAGCCCCCGCAATCAGTGAAGGAAGTGGCGACGCGCGAGCAGTGCGTGAAATGTCACACCGATGAGTCGCCGGGTTGGGTGGCAATGTGGAAAAGGAGTACCCACTCCAATCTTGACAAGATTCGCAAGCTGACTCCAAAGGACGATACGTTCTATAAGAAGGCGAAGCTGGAGGAAGTCGAGGCAAACCTGCGCTCGCTGGGAAAGCTCGGTGCAAAAGAGAACTTGAAGGAAGTGGGTTGCATCGATTGCCATGTTGACATCAACACGAAGAAGGCGGCGGATCACCGGGTGGATCTCAAGATGCCCACAGCCGATGTCTGCGGCAACTGCCATCTCATGGAATATGCCGAGCGCGAGTCCGAGCGCGACACAATCCTCTGGCCAAAGAACCAGTGGCCAAGAGGTCGTCCCTCGCACGTGCTGGATTGGAGAGCCAACGTCGAGACCGATATCTGGGCGGGTATGGCGCAGCGCGAGATTGCCGAAGGCTGCTCCATGTGCCATACGAATCAAAATAAGTGCGATAACTGCCATACCAGGCACGAATTCTCAGTAGCCGACTCCCGCAAGCCGGAAGCCTGCGGCACCTGCCATAGCGGCGCCGATCACATCAACTGGGAGGCCTACAACGGGTCGCAACATGGGCTGGGGTACCAGGCCTCGAAGAATCGCTGGAATTGGGATTTACAGCTGAAGGATATGGTGGTGAAGGGCGGGCAGAAGTTCCCGACCTGCCAGAGCTGCCATTTTGAGTATCAAGGAAAATTCAGCCACAACACCGTGCGGAAAGTGCGCTGGGCCAACTATCCGTTCGTGCCGGGCATTCGCGAGGTCGTATTTGACAAATGGGGTATGGACCGGTACGAGGCGTGGGTCAAGACCTGTACCACGTGCCATTCCGAGACCTTTGCCCGCTCCTACTTGGAGTTTATCGACAACGGCACGAGCCATGGCCTCGATAAGTATGATGAGGCGCACAACGTCGTCCATAAACAGTTCGAGGCGCGGGTCTTGACCGGGCAGCGGACGAACCGGCCGGCCCCGCCCGCGCCGGCGAAGGCCCTCTTTGACCAGTTCTGGCAGATCTACTGGTCCAAGAACAACAGCCCGACCGCGATCGAGCTGAAACTCTTCGAGATGGCGGAAGACCACCTGGTGCAATTGCACGTGGCTCTGGCGCACCAGTATCCGGGGTTCACCTATACGGTGGGCTGGGCCGCCATGAACCGGGCGTATGTCGAAATCATGGATGAGGACACCAAACTGAAAGATCGGATGCTCCTCATGGAGCGGGTGTCCAAGCTCGAAGAGAAGAGCAAGACCAGCAGCTTGCTCGATTTTGATAGTACGGACGGCAAGCTGACCATCGGCAGTTTCGGCGGGGGCATGCTGCTCACCGGAACTCTGGCACTGGCCGGATGGAGCCGACGTAAGAAGAACCAGAAGTGAAATAGGGTGCCGCGCAGACAATGGAAGCAACGCTGACGCGGCCCAGTAGTAAAATCCTCCCGTCACTAGGAATCATTCTGGTGGCGGGAGGTTTTTTATTGCTTGGTTGGTTTGCATTTTTATGGTTCGATCCGGGTGCAGCCCCGTATCAATATCACTTAGTTGAAGAGGGCGGGGTAGAAAAATTTCCCAAGCTTGAATTCGGTGCTTGGCCTGACCTCAAAATCAGTAAACAAGAGATACACGTAGAGGGCGTGGAGGAATCGATAGCCACTGGGTATATTGCTCGCCGGGAAAATATGAAGCCAGTGATGGTCGGATGGGAAAATCACGTCGGCGAACCAATAATGTTTCTCGATACGAAGCTCTCCGAGCTGTCCATATTGGCACCGGCCATCTCCAAGCATATGCCCAAGGATGCGGCTATTCTGGCCTGGTGGGACACCTCGCGTCAGATCCAGCTTCTCACTGGATTAGCCCCGGTCTTCACCACTCAACTGAATCAACCTCTCATTATGCCGACCGTCTGGAAGCCAAGATTGGAATCTATTGCGAAGTATGAACGAGACTTCTGGGCGGCTCCACCGTCAGAGGAAGAGCAGCGTAAATTCCAACGATTTGCTGACGCATTAGCCTCTGAGCCTAAAGAAGGTGTCGAGATCCTGCGTGAGCTGGTCGGCGGACGCGAAGGGTATGTCGTGGTTCATATTGCCGACATCTATAAGCTTGGGCTGATGCGTCCGGATCGTATCGGTGTTGCCTATAAGGACTTTCCCGTGAAATCGAGCACGGATGTTCATGGGGTCAATATCCAGATAAAGCGTTGGGAAGGGGACAACAAGTATACGGCACACACCACGCATGGCTTTTCAGAAACTATGTTCCGCGTATACTTCCTCACGGATGAAAAAAGCACAAAAACCCTGCTTGCGCAGATGTTGCCCATGACGACCTCGACTATTCTAGAATTTCAACCAGTGCAGATGGTCTATAAAGAGGGTGGCTATCTAGTGTATAAGATTCCCTCGAAAGAGGCCTCGAACAATTGATGCCCTGGGTGTCAAAAATGAAAAAGGCGTTATTGTAAATCGTGCATGGTCACGATAAAATGGCGCACAGATGATTTGTCAGCCTGCTAACAAATCGTTTTTCTAGGAGAAAGGAGCAACCGTGAATCATCGTTTGACAATTGCACTCGCCGCTACGGCGTTGTTTGCTGTCTTTGTCGGAACTGCTGCTGCCGAAGGCACATTTGAAGGCAGGAAGAAGTGTTACAACTGCCACAAGGGCGAAGGTGAATCGTGGGATAAGACCCTTCATGCCAAGGCTATGGAATCGCTCAAACCGACCAGAGGTAAGAAAAAAGACGAAGCCATGGTCAAGGCAAAGCTTGACCCCAAGAAGGATTACACCAAAGACAAAGATTGCGTGGGTTGTCACGTCACCGGCTGGGGTAAAGAGGGTGGGTACACGGTCGAAGAGCCGGAGAAGTTCGTGACCGGAGTAAGCTGTGAATCCTGCCACGGAGCAGGGAGCGATTATCGTAAGATTCACCGCAAAGCCGGTGAAGCCTTTGAAAAGTCCCAAAAGGAAACCCCTCGTGAGTCCCTGGCTGAAGCCGGACAGGACTTTGAATTCGTCGAAAAATGCAGCGCCTGTCACCTGAACTATGAAGGGTCGCCCTGGAAGGGTGCGAAGAAGCCCTATACACCCTTTACCCCAAAAATCGATAAGAAGTACTCGTTTGATTTTGAGAAGTATGTGCGAGATGACAAGGCGATGCACGCCCATTTCAAGCTCTCGGGAACATTCACTGGACCTCCAATGCCGAAATTCCACGAGGAGTTCCAGAAGAATGCTAAGCCAGCAGTGAAGGCTGACAAGGCTGAGGAGGAGTAATGTCAGGGAAGGCCGGTACGTTCATTGTCGGGGGAGTGGTCGGCATCCTGTTGATCGCCGTGGTCTTCGGGGGTGAAGCCGCTGTCTCAAGAACAGAGTTCTGCATCAGCTGCCACTCAGAAATTTATCCGTATGAGGAGTTGAAGAAGTCCTCTCACTATGGGGCGCTTGGCGCGGATCCAGGCTGTAAGGATTGCCACGTGCCTCAAGGCTTCTCCAACTTCCATAAAGCCATCTATACGCACGTGGTAGACGGAGTGCCCTTTCTCATTAAGGAATTCACCACCGACTACTCGACGGTGGAAAAATTCAATGAGCATCGTCCAGAAGCGGCCTATCGGGCCAGGATGAAATTAAAAGAGTGGGACAGTCTCACGTGCAGGGCTTGCCACAAGAATGTGAAGGCGCCAGGCGCATCAGCCAAGGCCGCACATGCGAAAATGCAGACGGAAGGCGCCACGTGCATCGATTGCCACCAGAACCTGGTGCACAAGAAAGTTCCAGAGCACGATCTCAATGCCAGCTTGGCGCAGGGCCAGCCGGTATTGAAGGTTGAAAAGAAGAAGAAAGACGATGATGAGGAGTAAGGAGATGGAATAGTCTCAACCTCGTGTTCATGCCTCGGTAAAGTGAGAACCGCCTTGCATCTGGATATCCAGACGCAAGGCGGTTCTTCTTTCAGGCTCTGCTACAGATTTGGACCATACAGCACGCGCCGTGCTAGCCCTACCATTTTTTTTAACCAGCCTGGACAATGTTTCTGCCCTCCGACCGCGAGCTGCTCAGAATCTTGGAGTGTGTCAGGTCCTCGAATATCATCTGTTGACTGATGCATCACGTCGTTTGCTGAGGCCACGATCCATTCTGGGCATGGAAACTGGCCGCCATAGACCATGAGCATGGCCTATCTCAAGCCAATTTTCCAAACAGGGTGGTCACCGAATCGACGATGCCATGCCAGAACCTGACGGATGGGGCAGTCCTCGTCCTGATTAGCCTAAGGTATGCCACATGCCTAGGGATCAGGCCAATTCTCAACCACAGGACGGCATCGTGATGATGCCCAAGAGTCCTGGGCGAGTACCTCAATGATGATCTGCAGGAGAAGCCCGAGTATTGCAGGATTTTCAGTAGTAACGATGTGCGTGATTCAGGGAGGGACGAACAGGGGGTGGCTTGCGCCACCCCCACATCAGCCAATGACCAAAAACTCTATTCTGATACGACTATTCTTTATCGTGCACACACCAGACAAAGTTCCTGTTGACCTTAAAATCGTTACCGATGATACCATAGTCGAAGTTTACGTCCCACGCGCTGAACGGATACTCTTCATGCTCCGTCGCCGTCCAATAGCCATGAAGCTCGATGTTGGAAAAGGGATGGCCGCTTATGAGGGCCGGGGGAGGATAGATCGTATGATCCGCCAATGTCTCCAACTCTTTGAGTGTGGGCAAACGCCAGTTACCTTTGCCACCGACGGTCTTTTTTGCACAGATACCGGCGGCATTTTTCCACACCGTCATCACTCGCGCCGGTATCATTTCCCACACCAATCCGGTCTCATTGTCAAGCGCCGCCTCTTTATTAAATGAATCCAAAATGGTAAACCTCTTCGACAACTCCACCGCCTTGCCGCCTTGGAATTCCGCCAAGGGACCGGCTTGGGCGTCGGAAGAGGTGGTTCCTACAGCAAAACCCGCCAGCGCCAGGAAGCCGACAGCCAGCCCCATAGTGCCGATGCCGCCGACCCATTTACTTCTTCTGCTTTTCATGTTGACCCTCCTGTAAGTGATGGTGTTGCACCGCCAGACTGCTGCGTGACCCGTGAGATACAATCACACAGCGAGGGATGCGGTTTAAGTTCGGAGAAATGTTTAATCGCAAGTCGGGAGCCGCTGAGATAGAAATGGCTGTCCCTCTACCTAGTTGCCTACGAATAAAATCCAAGAATCCGCATAGGGTATCTTCTCAGATTCAAAACGAGATAAGCGCATGCTTAATATCAGGAGACCCTTTGCTTTGTCAATACCTTCTGTAAAGCCAATCTGTTCTACGAGGGGGACAGGGACCCGTCGCAGTGTAGATGAGCACCTGCCGATGTAGGACAACGTATGCACGAGATGCGATCAGCTCTTTCTCTATCATAAAAAAGGGAGGAAGAGGCTTTGCCTCTCCCTCCCCGTTTTACGTTACCGTATTACGTGACTCTGGTACGACTCGTTCCCGGTAGACTACTACAGCCCTTTGAAGAGGGCAGGATCGGTTGGACCATCGATCTTGAGCAGGCCAAGGGCGCCCTTTTCGGTGCGGAAGAGCGAGTGGTCAACCGACACAAACGTACCGGGCATTTCGCCTTTGAATTCTCCGATGGTCGCTTCACCCGTCCCCACCAGGGTGCTTTGGATAGATTCAAGCGGCGCTTTTGACATGTCACCCGCGGGCCACACCCGGTCTAACATTTCGCCGATGACGTGCCACGAAGATTCAAAGTTGACTCCTGCGTTGCCGTAGAACCATCGAGTGGTCTCTCCCACTTTCGATCGGAGTGGAACCTTGACCAACGCGGTCATGTGGCCGTTATGCACGATATACGAAGCATCCGCAACCTTGACCTTGTCGATCGAGAAAGGCAGGGTGTCGTTCTTCTTACCGTCCTTCATGTAAAATTCGCTCTGCATGACGTAGTATTCTTGCTGGACAGGCTTCAGCCCACCGACCGGCTCAACTAAGATCAAGCCGTACATCCCGCTCAACAGGTGTTGAATATTGTACGGCGCTGCAGTGGAGGACTGATAGATGAAGAGGCCTTGTTTGGTCGCTTTAAACGATATCTTGGCTTCCTTCCCTGGCTCCGCGCTGACCAGGGCGGCTCCGTCGGTAGCCTTATGGAAGTCAAGATTGTGACTCTGCTTGCTGTCGCTCTTGTTCTTAAAATTGACTTCAACCGTATCGCCCACCATGACGCGGATCATGGGCGCTGGCACCATGCCATTGATCCCCCAGAACTCATACCGATTATCATCGCTGATCAGACCGACCCACTCGGACGCTTCCAGGTTGACCACGACGGTGGCGGGCTGGGTTCGCGTGATGGGAGGGGGGGCCTTGGGTGCCTTTAGCAGTTGGGCCTGGATAGTCTCCGCCGACGCCAGGCCTGCATTGATGGCGAGACACGGAGCCATGACCAATGCGCTGATTACTCCGGCATGACGCATATTCTGTAAGAAACTCTTAGGCATGACGCCTCCTTTAATTTTTGATGACGCTCGTAGATGGCCTCGTTGGCTGAATCCTTTAATCTACCTTCAGCAGACCGAAGGCGCCGAGGTCCTTTCGATTGCCCACTGGGTCAACTAAGGTATAGGTGCCGGCCGTCTTGACTTTAAACTCGACCATCACCGCGCCACCAGTAGGAACCTTGGTCACCTTGACATTTTCCGCCGGTGGTGTGTTCAACGAACCCTCGGTGTAGACCCTGTCGAACGGCTGCTCGAGGAGTTGAAAAGAGTCGACAAAGTTTGGTCCTACGTTGGTGAAGAAAATCCGAACGGTTTCCCCCGCCTTGGCTTTGAGGGGATTCTTGACCATCGAAGTCTTATGGCCGTTATAGACCACATGGGAAGGAGTCTCATCTAACCCAGCTTCGTACGAAAATTCCATCGTCTCGCCCTTCTGAGCACCCTCTTTCGTGTAAAACTCGCTTTGCGTGATCTGATACTCCTTGTCGACAGGCTTCAACCCACCAGCCGGCTCCACGACGATCGTGCCGTACATGCCATTCGCAACGTGCTCGGGAATGGACGGCGATGCGGTGGCGCAGTGATACATAAAGATGCCGGGAATGATCATCTTAAACCTTCCACCGCTCTCCTGCCCTGGCTCGCTATTGAGCAGGCTCGCCCCGCCGCCTGGCCCCGTGATCGCATGGAAGTCGATATTGTGGGATTCCTTGCTGTCCTTGTTGTTCTTCATGCGAATTTCAACCGTATCGCCCACCATGACGCGAATCATGGGCCCTGGCACGTGCTTATTAAAACCCCAGAACTCATAGTTGTTATCGTCGCTCAGCGGACCGGTCCACTCGTCTGATGTCAGGTTGACGATGACGGTGGCAGGCTCGGTTCGCTTGATGGGAGGGGGAACATTGGGTGCGAATGCCAGTTCGGCTTTGATGGTCGCTGCCGACACCACACCTGCATGGATGCCCAGATATGGGGTCATGATAAATGCGCCGACCAATCCGGCCGTGCGCACACAATGAGAAAAACTAATAGACATGACGCCTCCTTTTATTTTGGACTGCCCTGATCGTGTCTTCTCTCATATCGATGTGGGAAGAACCGAATGGTTTCAGCTCCGGTTCAGGGCATTATCAGCTTATTAAGGTTTGTAACATGAGTGGTCGTGTGGCTTCCCTCCGTTCGAGAACATGTTCTCAAACGCCATCACGTGCCAGATCTGCTCTTCTGTCAGGCTGTTCTTAAAGCCTTTCATTTTTGTCTTCGCGATACCTTCCGATATCCGCCAGAACCAGAACGCGTCAGACCAGCGGCAGATATTTTTAGGATCGCGCATGTCCCGAGCACCCTTCTTGACCGGTGTGCCGTCCTTGCCATGGCAGCTGCCACAGTTGACGTTCGGATTAATGTCGCCCTTGTAAATCTGCTCTCCCTCTTCGATAGCCTTAGGATCTGTCCACCCTCCGGCCGGCATCTTTTTGTCTGCATACTCAGGTGGAACCGGGGGCAAAGGGGGATCTTCATCAGCGAAAGCCATGCCTCCTGATAGAATCAGAGCGCTGCCCATCATCATGATCGATATACCGAAATTCCTTCCCGTCATTCACGCCTCCTTATTTTTCTAAACAGTGAGCCTAGCCTACCGACGAGGTCCATTTTTCATGAACCACATCAGTTGTGTTCCCTCTTAATGGACTACTATATCGGAAATAAGTTCGTCTTGCTATGCCGAATGGTAGCAGAGAACATCCAGGCGCAACCACACCTCAGGGAAAATTGTTTGCCCTGGCTCAGTTCTCTTAGAATAAGCAAGGCGATGTAACATAACAAATTACCTAGTGTCAAGAGGTTGTACTCTTCTTCTGTGTCACCCCAAATTTAGAAATGTCCTCTGATACTCTACGGTTGACTCCGATTGCAGAGGTCTATCCGATAGTCCCGTTTGCGTACCGAATGCATTGACAACCTCGGCTACCTCCGTGCAAGATGACGCCCGCGAGAATGTGCCGAATCAGCTGTGCACCACCCTCTGTTATCCGAGGGGGTGGGTTGCCCTGATGAGTTTGTCGGTTTCACACACGGGGGTAGGTAGCACGAGGGGTGCATCAGATGGCGAACGGTACACCGATCCTGTTTCGAGTCGGTTGGCTTTCAAAGATGGTTGTTGCAGGCGTCCTCTTAGCCAGTTGCGACAGCACGGTGCGGCAAATCAGCAGGTCGACGGAGTCGTCGCCTGTGGTCCAGGCGGAGAGCCGAGAGAAGCATGCTGATCACACCTATGGCTTTACCGTCAAATATTATCCAAGAGATTACGTGCTTCTCACGGATGATCCCCATCAGGCAACCACGCAGCCACCGGCGGTCCAGCGCGTGTACTTTCAACGGAAAGACCTCGTGGCCGGCCAGGTTGCAGACCATGAACCTCCGGGATTGACTATCAGCGTGTTTGAGCGATCGCCGAGTTCCTCGTTGCGCGAGTGGCTCGACTCATCTGGATTGTTGCCTCCCGGCAGCGAGGTTTCTTCAGTTCGACTGACTGGCGTGAAGGAGGGGTTGAGAGTTACCCTCCGACAGCAACCTGCGCCCAATGAGTTTGTCTATTTGGCGAACGACCAGTATGTGTACGGTCTCATACCGTATGGCGCCAAGGGCGGGAAAATGCTGCGGTCATTCCGCCTGCTTCCGGATTCCTCAAGGGCTCATATGCGCCATTGATCTGAGCGTGTAGCAGCAGGTTCCTGAGCACGATTTGAACGCCATGTGGATCGCCTGAGCATAGCCAGGCTCTCTGGACCGAGCCTCGCGCATATTCTTCTATTGAGTATTCGCCAGTTGCCAGGTGAGCGCGAGGACATACCGTGCTATATTCCGCAAACGTTCCGGATTGATCGTGTCGGCGGTGTCGGTAGGCTGATGCATGTGCGGGTGGGCCCCGCCGCTTGCGATGCTGATGGTTGAAACTCCTGCCTCTTTGAACGGTTCGTCGTCGCCGCCGGGCAAGAATCCGTAATAGTCAAGCTTGTTGACCAAACCCACTGTGTACCCTGCTTCCTTTAACATGGATTTCTTCAACTCTGAGACACGCAGGATTAACACTCCGTCTCCCACTCCGACATGGTCAATGTTGATCATGGCCTTCGTTGAGCCGAGGGGGATGACAGGTCTCGATGTATAGAGGCGTGATCCGAGCGAATCTCTCTCATGTCCACTGGATGATAGAAAGAGGATCGATCGTTGAGGACGGAGGCCGATTTTCCCAAGGGCCCGTGCGACCTCCAGGACTATGGCCGTTCCTGATGCATTGTCGTCAGCGCCAGGAAACCAGAGGCCCGCGGGGCGGCCAAAATGATCTCGATGGGCGCCGATGATGATGGCTTCAGGTCCTGTGCCAGGGATCATTCCCACCACATTGGTCAGCAAGCCGTCCGCGATCGTGGTTTTCCAATGGAGAGATGCATATCGATTGGTGAGGCGCGATCGTGCTGATGGGACGTTATTGAGTTCTTCTTGGAGAGTGCGAAGCCGGTCTGGATTGGACTCCTCGCCGCTTCCGGCGAGGAGAGTCTTGGCCAGTTCCGTGCTGATCCATGCGCCAGGGAGGGCTTGGTCAGGCGAGAGCTGCCCATACAATGCGCTGGGCCTTCCCGTGGCGCCGCGTCGAATTTCATAGGGGCTGATAATCGGCCCTGCTGCGGTCAAATAGGCCAAGGCTCCTCGATCTCGCGCGAAGCGGACCTTGTCCGCGTGGCTGATGGAGCCTTGGTAGTGATCCGGTTTGCCACGCAGGAAGAGCACGATGCAGTTCTTCACATCGATGCCGGCGTAATCGTCGATTCCTTGAGCGGGATCGACGATGCCGTAACCGACGAAGGCGACCTGACCCTGGAGATCGGCCGAGGGGGAGTCAAAGACCGGGAGGTAGTCTCTACCCAACTGTGCGGTGACCAACTGGTCCGCTGCACCGATGCGAACGACTGGGTCGGGTTCGATGAGCGGCGTGGAGACCATCGAGCCCATGATGCCAACGGGCTCTTCCTTCCTGGCCCCGGGAGAGGAAAAGGCGAGTCCCTTGTTGTCAATGAGCGGGAGTTGTATCCCTGCCGACGTCAATTCCTGTGCAACCCATTGTGCGGATCGCAGGTCATCGGCGGATCCGGCTTGCCGTCCGTTGAACGC
>Ga0209683_10000678_pt1 | contig 13170 bp, 9 predicted proteins | sample DOMMetBare2Fresh_FD_187474 | JGI IMG/M metagenome (GOLD analysis project Ga0209683, IMG submission 187474) | Wetland sediment microbial communities from St. Louis River estuary, USA, under dissolved organic matter induced mercury methylation -... | ecosystem: Environmental > Aquatic > Freshwater... | reverse complement strand
GGCGGCGCAGGATATGGCGTTTGGCACCGATGTCGGCAAAGGCACGCGCATCTGTTGGTACACGGACATCGGCTGGATGATGGGGCCTTGGCTGATCTACGGGGCGTTGATAAATGGTGCGACGATCTGCATTTACGACGGCGCTCCGGATTACCCGACGCCCGACCGCATGTGGGAATTTTGCGCAAAGCACAAGGTTGAGGTTCTTGGCATCTCGCCAACTTTAGTCAGATCACTTGCCGCAGCTGAGGACACCACAAGCTCCCCTCCTTACGAAGGAGGGGTGGCATCTGCTTCGTCTTTGGATGCAGATGACGGGGTGGTTCTCTCGGCCGAGGAGAATTCAACCATTGTGGACCCGAGAACAGAGAACCACCCCGTCGGCGAAACGCCGCCACCCCTCCTTCGTAAGGAGGGGAGCTATCGTGCTCCGTTCGAGCGCCACGATCTCAGCACCTTGCGCATCTTCGCCTCGACCGGCGAGCCGTGGAATCCGGCTCCGTGGTGGTGGCTTTTCGAAAAGGTTGGCGACAGCAAACTCCCGATCATTAATTACAGCGGCGGCACTGAGATCTCCGGCGGCATCCTGATGGGCAATCCGCTGCTTCCGATCAAGCCTTGTTCGTTCCCCGCTCCTTGCCCCGGAATGGACGTCGATATCCTCGACGAGGAAGGCAATCCGGTCGGACCCGGCAAGGTCGGCGAGCTTGTCATCAAACAGCCCTGGATCGGCATGGCACGCGGCTTTTGGCAGGAAAAGGAACGCTATCTCGAAACTTACTGGAGCCGCTTCAAAAACATCTGGGTACACGGCGACTGGGCGATGCGCGATAAGGACGGCCACTGGTTCATCCTCGGCCGCTCAGATGACACGCTAAAAGTCGCCGGCAAACGCGTCGGCCCGGCCGAAGTCGAAAGCCTGCTCGTCGCCCACCCGCTCGTCACCGAAGCCGCCGTCATCGGCGTCCCGGATGAGGTTAAGGGTACGGCGATGGTAGCTTTTGTAGTGACGAGTGACAAAGGACAAGGAACAAGGGAAGAGAAATCTTCTGACTCGTCGCCCGTCACTCTTCACTCGTCACTCGAAACAGAGCTGAAAGCTCTAGTTTCGAAGGACATGGGAAAGCCGCTCGCTCCGTCACGTATCCACTTCGTCTCCGCTCTGCCAAAAACCCGCAACGGGAAAGTTATGCGCCGCGTGATCCGCTCCGCTTATCTAGGCGAAGACCCCGGCGATCTTTCCGCACTCGAGAACCCAACCGCAGTTGAAGAAATTAGGAAGCAAAGTAACAAGTGAAATTTGAGACCGTCAGCAACAGAAACATTGGCCGAATGTGCGACGAATTGGCGCAGATCGATCCGCACCTCGCCACCGTGCATGCGAAATACGGCGCTCCGCCGCTGTGGGACCGCCAGCCGGGCTTTGCGACGTTGCTTTACATTATTTTGGAGCAGCAGGTTTCGCTGTCTTCGGCGAAAGCGTGTTTTAATAAGCTGGCCGCACGCGTCGGCGATGTAGCGCCGATAAATGTATTGAATTCAACAGATGCGGAGCTAAAACGAGATGGTTTTAGCCGTCAAAAAACGTCGTATGCACGGCACCTGGCAGAGGCCGTCTTAGAAAAACGCATCGACCTTGGCGGTCTGCACTTGCTCGAGGACGAAGAGGTAAAATCCGAACTGACCGAACTCAAAGGCGTCGGCACCTGGACGGCGGAATGTTACCTGCTGATGGTTTTGCTGCGGCCCGACGTGATGCCGCGAGGCGACATCGCATTACATGCGGCTTACCACAAACTAACTAGCTGTGAGCAGAGGCCTAACTCAGATGAGTTTATAGAGATCGCGGAAAAGTGGCGGCCATTCCGATCGGTCGCCGCGAGGCTACTGTGGCACTATTACCTGAGTGAAAGGGCTAAGAAGTGAAATAGCGAAAATGTGAAAGTGTGAAAAAGTTTGGCCCTCGATGATCACTTTGCCCTTACACTTTTGCACTTTTTCACACTTTCACTTACGGTTTTACTGATGAAGATCCTCGATGTCGGCTGCGGAGCAAATAAAACGGAAGGTGCTATCGGCCTCGATTATAATCCGCGAACGGGTGCTGACGTCATTCATGATCTGGCTGACCTGCCGTACCCTTTCGCCGACAATGAATTCGATCTCGTGGTTTCAAATCACGTCGTCGAACACGTTCCCGATGTCATGGCCTTTATCGGCGAACTGCATCGCGTCACACGTCACGGCGGTCGCATCAAACTGCTCACGCCGCATTACACCAACCCCGATTGGGCAAACGACCCGACGCATCGTAACCACATAAATTCATACACCTTCAACACATTTCTCGCAGGCCGTCAGGTGTTCGATTTTTACACCGACATACAGCTAAGACCAATCAAGTGTTATGTTTCGCTCGCCGGCTTGTGGAAAGCCTTGGGCATTGAGTTTCTTGTGAATCTCGACCAAAAGAACTACAAGCTGCGATTCTTACGTAAGTTTTGGGAGCAATATTTGAGCTTTATCTTTCGCGGAAAGGAACTGCAGTTCGAATTCGAGGTCGTTAAGAGTATTAACGACAAAGACACTACGGGCACAAAGGACGAATAAAATTATTTTTGATACTTCGCGTTCTTTGTCCCTTTGTGGTGAATATTTCCTGGTTTTAAAGCAAACTATTCCCGAACTTTTACGCATCTGTTATCGTTAGAGAATCGACTCGATATTTTGTTGAGGTAATTGAATGAAAATCAAATTTTTTGCTTCTGCCGCGATCGCGGTTTTACTGTGTAATGCAATTGGTCTTAGCGCCGGCGATACGCACGGCTCAAGGGCAAAAAAGCGCGCGGCTGCACGGCTGGTTGCATTGCTCCCGGCATCTGACGGCGTTGCCGTTTTCGATTCGAAACGATTTTTAAATGACGCCCTGCCAAAAGTGCTCTCGGCAAATCAGCCGATGCTCGGTGAGATCATGGGTAAGATCAACGAAATGGAAAACCGAACGGGCATTGACCTGCGCAAATTCGATCAGGTCGTGGTCGGAGTAGCCGTTAAGCAGGTTTCGGCAAAAGAGATGGACTTTGAACCTGTAGCCATTGCCAGCGGCGACATCAACGCCGGGGCTCTGGTCGCGGTCGCAAAACTTGCGTCAAATGGTACCTACCGGGAAGAAAAGATCGGCGATAGAACCGTTTATGTTTTCTCAACGAAAAATGTGATAAAAAAGACGTCGGTTAAAGTGACAAATTCGAAGGTCTCGGGCGCTATAGACCGTGCTTTGACGGGTTTAACTAAGGAAATCGCCGTAACTACGCTGGATAAAAATACTCTCGTACTTGGCTCGCTGCAAAGGGTTCGAGAAACGCTGGAAGGAAACTCGCACGTCAGCTCGGACGTCAGCAGTCTGCTTTCTGTAAAGGAGACAGCGGTCATGAGTTTTGCAATGAAAACACTGGGTGGAATGTCTAAGATACTGCCGCTCGACAATGACGAACTCGGAGCGAACATTGACGCGATCCAATATATTGCAGGCTCGGTGGACGTTGCCGCTGCCGGAACATCGCTGCAAATGATGGCCCGAACGAAAAAGCCTGATCAAGCATCGGGATTAAAGGATATGCTCGAAGGCCTGCAGATCGTCGGCGGGGCAATATTCGGCGGCTCAAAGCGTGCCGACCAGAAAATCTATGGTCGGATGATAAAAAGCGCGAAATTCGAAGCCCGTGGAACGGACGTTACGTTTGATATGCTCGTGCCGCAGGCTGATATTGACGCCTTGATCGTCGGCATTAAATAGGAAAATTAGCCGCAGATGGACGCAGATACACGCAGATAGAAAAACCAACACGGCTTTTTCATATCTGTGTTTATTTGCGTTTATTTGCGGTTAATTATTTTCTTCGCCGTCGGTAACCTTCCGAGCGTTGCCGTGCAAATTGGTCGAGATCGCGATTGTATTTGCCGTCGTCGCCCAATAGAGGAAATAATTGCAGATCGCGTGAAAGATAGGCGGCGCGAAGTTCGACAGGACGCGGCCCGGCCTTAATAACGCGAACCTTACTTCCCCGAATATCCCCAATCCACGCTGCGAATTCATCCGCCCGCCCAACCGTCGCTGAGAGCAGCAAGAGCCTTATTCGCGGCGGCGACAAGATGATCGCCTCTTCCCAAACGTGTCCGCGTTCCTCATCAGACAGATAATGGGCCTCGTCCAAAATTACAAAATCCGTTCGCACGTCAAAGCCCTCGCGCAAGGCGTCGAAAAGCTGGTTGCGGTAAATCTCTGTAGTGCCTACTATTAGAGGTGCATCGGTGTTCTCTTTGCGGTCGCCGGTCAGAATGCCGACGTTTTCGGCGCCGAATTCTAGGGAAAACTCGGTGTATTTTGAGTTCGTCAGAGCCTTAAGCGGTGTCGTGTACCAAGCTCGTTTGCCGGCGTCGAGCAATCGGCGAATTTCCTCGCGAGCGATCCACGTCTTGCCGCTGCCTGTCGGAGCGGTCACCAATACATCTTCCGTCTCTATTGCACTTAGGGCCTCTAACTGAAATGCGTCGGGCTTAAATGGCCGCGGTTCCGGTACGCCGATGCCCGAGAGCAGACGCTCAACGGCACGCGTTTGCTGTGGCGTTTGCGGAATAACGACACGAGGAGCGGAACTTTCGCCTGCAAAAAAACGTTTATCTCGTAGTTCACCTTTAGGACGCGACTTTGATGCATTGTCTCGATTCCGGCGGCGATTGCGGTTCTGATTGCGGGGCATAAGCGAGATGTTAAATGTAAACGGCCCGAAAGTCTAATCTTTTCAAAAGCTTGGTGAAAATGATAAAATATTTAATTGCGTCACAACGATTTGTGATGCAAAAGCGTCTAAATCGGAAGCTAGCATTTATGGCTGATTTCAGGACGACTTTTTGGTAAGTGTTATGTTTGAGCAATCTTTATACGAGTCGGAACCGGTCGCGACACCTTTGCAACAGGGCGACTTGTTTCACAATTACGAGATCAGGAACTGGGAATTATCGAAGCGAATTTACCAGATATTAGGTGTGTCCGCGTTGGTAAACGTCTTTGCTCTCTTTATTTTCGCTCAAACCTCACTTTTGACGATGAAGGGCTGTGACAGTCCGCTCGTCGGCCGCGTCTGCCAGGTTTTGGATACCGTTTATGTGGGCACAATGCTATTCGGCACGGAGCGCGAGTATGTAGACGCCGCATACGACAAGACCGATCTTGGCGACTCGGAGATAACGTTTGTCGACGTCTCGGGCGAGACGCCGCCGCTGTCGTATCCAGAAGGTTATTTTCAGCTCGCGAATCCGGAACAGTACCAGGCATCGCTTGATCAGGCTAATAACCTGACGATGACCTCGGGAATCCCCGGAATTCCTGACGGTTTTCCGATCACTACGCCGTTAACAGGCAACAGTATAATCGACACGCCGCAGAAATTGCCGACACCGAATCCGAATGTGGTCGAGGGAAACTTGCCGACTTTCGGCGACCAAGGAGTTGCTGCGAACCCTACCACGCGAAAACGTGGCCGGGGTGGACGCGTAATCCGGGTACCTGATATTGACGACACCGCAACCGCGGATGAAAAGCCGACCCCAAGCCCGGATCCGACACCATTGTCTAGCGAAGCGGTCACAGCTATAGAAATAAACAAAAAACCGCTTGCGGATGTCGCAGATGATGTAGCGGCCAAATGGGACGCAAAAGAGATCGATCTCAACCAAAATTTTACGATCGTGGTGGACGGCGTGCTGACAAAAGATGGCAAGCTCGATCGTGATAAATCTAAGTTCGACGTCAAGAAGCAGACTGGCGACCCTAAGATGATCGATGTCGGAAAGGCTGCAATGGAGGCACTTGGCGACAGCGGTTACCTGAACTATCTAAAGCTGCTTGGGGTCGATAAATTGAGCGCCAAGTTAGTGCAGGACGACAATCAGATCACCGTGGTGATCACCTCGGGCCAAAAAACGCCGGAACGAGCAAGTACGATTGCCAGCGGCATTAGCGGTTACATTTTGATCGGAAAAACGGTTGTAAAAAATCCGAGCGACGAACGCACCTTGCTTGACGGAGCTAAAGTAACGTCCGACGGTAAGAATTTTGTCCTGAATTTTGCAATCCCCAAACCGATTGCTCAGGAAATGATCACCCGTAAATTAAAGGAAGCTCAGGCAAAAAAACTGCAGAAGCCACAGCCGAACGGAAACTCTTCTATCCGGCCCGGTGACAATACTGCGCAACATTAAACCTTGAATAAAAGTAAGAGCCAAAATTCAATTCTCGTCCTGGCGACGCTTGGCGTGTATCTCGGCCTTGTGATCGCAGGAGCGACGCCGCAGGTTTTGGCAAACGCGGCGATGACGCGTCAGTTTGACGTAAAGGACGAGATCGAGGTCAAGGATGATCTTGATAACAAGCCTGACGATGAGCGCACTCCGGTTACGACCTCGGTTCAGATCTATCTCGAGGATGTCGAATATTTTCTCGCCACTCTTGGACGGCTAGGATCCAAGGGAAGGTTTGACCCGAAAAAAGATACATTCAACGTTGCCCAAAACACACTTCTTCCGTGCGTCGATAGTAATATTGCGGGACGCTACACGCCGATCCGATTTGATAGCTCGAATGAGTCACCACGGCGTGCTATGGAGTATTTCAGCCGCGGGATGGTTTACGGCTACTCGCTTGGCGACTGTATAGATAACAACGAATTTAATGGTGTAACGGCTGCGGATTCGCGATTCACATTTGCGCTCAACGACAAAGCGTTTTCGGTAAATGTCGCCGTCAAAAAACAGTCGCCGCAACGTGCATTGGATCTCCTGCGAGAGCTCGAAACGACGCTCAAACTTTATTCGACGCGGGAGAACACCAACCTTCGCCAAAAGATCATAGAGAACACAACTTTCCGGTCGGACAACGACCAGGTTTTTGTGGTTACCCACCTTCCTCGTGCCGGTCTCGACGCCCTGCTTGCAACAGACGCAAAGTAGCGGCGAGCGGATCGATATTTCAACCTTTCCATTTTCACTCGCCATTCCAACAGCTTTGAGTACCGCCTTTAGGCGGCCTCATCGCTATCCAGAAGCCGGCTAAATCCGGGACTCCAAACGAGGAAAACATGGCTGTTAACAGTTTTGCAGATAAATTAGTAAAGAAGATTTTTGGGTCGAGCAGTGACATTTTTTTGAAGAATGTTAAGCCGACCGTCGAACAGATAAACGCCTGGGAACCGAAGCTCGAAAAGCTTTCGGACGCCGAACTTCAGGCACAAACGCCGAAGCTTAAAGAGATCATCGTGAATGCTCTAAACGGTATTGACGATAAAGAAGAACGCCGTAAGGCTGAGCAGGATATCCTGCACGAGATCCTGCCCGAGGCTTTTGCCACTGTCCGCGAGGGCTCGCGGCGCGTCACCGGAATGCGGCACTTTGACGTGCAGATGATTGGCGGCATCGCCCTGCATCAGGGCCGTATCGCCGAGATGCGAACGGGCGAAGGTAAAACGCTTGTTGCGACCTTGCCGTCGTACCTCAACGGCCTTACCGGACGCGGCGTCCACGTCGTCACGGTCAATGACTATCTCGCGGCACGCGATGCCGAGTGGATGGGCAAAATTCACACATTTCTTGGGCTTACGGTCGGCTGTATCCAGAACGATATGGACGACGTCGAGCGTAAGGACGCCTACGCCTGCTCGATCACATACGGCACTAACAACGAATTCGGCTTCGATTACCTTAGGGATAATATGAAGTTCGACGTTGATTCGCTCGTCCAGCCGGATCACTACTTCGCTATCATCGACGAGGTTGACTCGATCCTCATAGACGAAGCCCGTACGCCGCTAATTATCTCGGGTGCCTCTGACGAAGCTACCGACAAATATTTCACCGCAAATGAGATAATACCGATGCTCGAACGCGGCCACAAGGACGAAGAAACGAAGGTCACGACCGGCGATTACCTCCTTGATGAGAAGAATCACTCGTCCGTTTTGACCGAGGCGGGCGTTACAAAGGCCGAGAAACTGCTCGGCGTCTCCAACCTCTATGATCCGGGCAATATGGATCTGCTCCATTGCGTCGAACAGGCTCTCAAGGCTCACACGCTTTACAAAGCCGATCATCATTACGTCGTGCAGGACGGCGAGGTGATTATCGTTGACGACTTTACGGGACGCTTGATGCAGGGGCGACGCTGGTCGGATGGACTCCACCAGGCGGTCGAGGCAAAAGAGGGCGTTAAGATCGAACGCGAAAATCAGACGCTCGCGACGATCACGCTGCAAAATTACTTCCGCATGTACGAAAAACTCTCGGGTATGACCGGTACCGCCGAGACCGAGGCCGAGGAATTTGGCACGGTTTACTCACTCGATGTCGTGATGATCCCGACAAATCAGCCGATGGTCCGAGTCGATTCCTCGGATATGATCTATCGCACGCTGCCGGAGAAATGGGATGCCGTGGTCGATGAGATCAAGGAGCTTCACGCCAAAGGCCAGCCTGTGTTGGTTGGTACCGTTTCGGTCGAAAATTCCGAGCTTGTAGCTGAAAGGCTCAAGTCCATTGGCGTGCCTCATAACGTGCTCAACGCCAAGTATCACGAACGCGAGGCTGAGATCATCGCCCAGGCGGGACGTAAAGGTGCCGTTACCATTGCCACCAACATGGCCGGCCGTGGAACCGACATTCTGCTCGGCGGAAACCCCGATTCTTTGGCTCGGGATTATCTAAAGCGGCAGGAGATCAACCCCGACGAGGCCGCGCCGGAGCAGTTTGAAACGGAATTGAGAAAGGCAAAAGCCGTCGTCGCCGAGGAACACAAAGAGGTCGTCGCCGTCGGCGGTCTGCACATCCTGGGCACCGAGCGTCACGAATCGCGCCGTATCGACAACCAGCTTCGCGGACGTGCCGGTCGTCAGGGCGATCCCGGAAGCTCGCGATTTGTATTGTCGCTCGAAGACGACCTGATGCGTATCTTCGCGGGCGACAAAGTTCGCTCAATGATGGAGTGGCTCGGTATGGAAAAGGGCGTCGCCATAGAGTCCAAAACCGTTTCCCGCCAGATCGAACGCGCACAAAAGGCCGTCGAGGCACGCAACTTTGAGACTCGTAAACACGTCCTCAAATACGATGACGTGATGAACAAACAGCGCGAAACGATCTATGGTTTGCGTCGTCAGCTGATGTTCGAGCCAGAGCATCGTGAATATCTGCTTGGCGCTAATGGCGTTGCAAAAGATCTGCTTCAGGATCTTACGGCAAGCATGCTCAGCCTCGAGGCCGGGCCGGCAACGTGGGATGTCAATACCTACGCAGCGGAGATCGAGAGCATTTACGCCATTGATCCGGCGAGAGATGCCGATGTTAATTTCAAGGTAATGAACCCGGACGAGATAGAAGAAGCGATCTGGAAAAAGGCCATCGCTAACTACGAAGCGAAAGAAAAACAAGCTGGTGCCGAATCGCTGCGTGCCTATGAACGTTACATTATGCTCAACATTATCGACTCGCAGTGGAAGGACCATCTGCTCTCGATCGATCACGTCAAACAGGGCATCGGACTTGTCGGTTACGGCCAAAAAGACCCGCTCGTCGAGTACAAAAAACAGTCGTTCGATATGTTTCAAGATATGCTCGACCGCATCGACACAAATACGACAAAGGCCCTCTTTAACCTCCAGATCGTCGATCGCGACGAGCAAGAGGAGCGCGAACGCCTCGAACGCCTTGAGATGCAGCGAGCCCGCCGACAGGCCGCTGGAATGGCGTTTACCGGAGCAATGGCAGGCGCCGAAGTCGCCGGAGCCGAAGCCGCTCGACACACGCCATTCGTCCGCGACACGCCAAAGGTCAAACCAAACGAGCCGTGCTACTGCGGCTCAGGCAAGAAATTTAAGAAGTGTCATGGAGCAGGAGCTTAGTTAGGCAGCGCTCATCGCGAAGGATGGCACGGCTCTCAGAATTCCCGCCCGTCGAATAACAAAAGGCAAGACCGGAACGAACGTCCGATCTTGCCTTTTTACTTTTGCCTTTGGATTTGGCGTTATTTATTCGCGTTAGCGGTGTGTTCGCCTTCCTTCTTTTCGTCGTCGGCCTTTTTGTCATCGGCCTTCATTGCTCCACTTTTGATGTCGGTGACTTGCGCGTTAACGAACTGCCATCCCTTGTCCTTCATCTTGCCGAGAACCCAAGTGACCATCGAGTTTCTGTCCTCAGACTTGCCATCGACAATGTTTTTGCCGGATACGTGCGCCGTTATTACAGCGCCGTCACCCGCCGGATTGGTCTTGATCTTGAGGTCCTCAAACTTCATGCCTTCCATCTTGATCTTGCCGGATTTGATCGCTTCGAGACGGGCTGCTTTGGTATTCATCCCGCCATTTTGGTCGATCAACACGTAGTCGTCCGAATACATTTTATCGAGCGCCGCAACATCACTTTTGTTCAAGGCCGCTTCAAAATCGCTAATCGTTTTCTTCAATTCTGTTTCAACAGCGGCTTTGTCAGCTGCCGGTGCAGCAGCGGTGTTCGCGGCATTCGCCGGTTTGTTTGCTGTAGTGTTATTGGCGGCAGGTCCCCCACACGCCATGAAAAATGACGCAACCGAGAGCGTCATCAAAGTAAAAAATATTCGTTTCATAATTTTGGTCTCCTTCTCAAAGAAATAGATGCTCGTATACTAGACTTCGGGGCAGCTGCCGCATCAGAAAACATCTGCTCGTTCGATATGTAACTTACTCAAACACTTGGGATTGTGCGATTAGTTATATCCTGATTGAAGGGTCGAGTCAAGTGGGGAAGGCGGCAGTGTGCCGCCCTTATCATTTAGCCTTTTTGCGACGGTTATTTAATCTTCTTCAGACTTCCCTGCCCGCTGATCTGACGATTGCCAGCGACCCGTTCCATCTGTGACATCGCCCGCAGGAGGTTCTCGCCTAAAACCTTTTTGATTTCCGTTTCGGAGTATCCACGGCGGAGCATTTCGTAGGTGACAAGGACGAGGTCCTCGGCGCCGTTCATACCGGCGGGCAGGAATGGGACACCGTCGAAGTCGGAGCCGAGGCCGACGTAATCGATACCCGCGACGTTTCTAATGTGATCGATGTGGTCGACGATACGAGTGTAAGGCGCGACGTAGATCGGGTTGTCCGCAAACAGCCGTCGCTCGGCTTCGTTGTATGCCTGTGTGTCGTCCTTGAATTGCTCTTTTAGTGCATCGAATTGCGGCTTTAGCCTCGCGGCGCGCTCGTTTTCTTCTTTATTGGTTCGTGCATCGAGGAACGATGGATAGAAGTTGATCATGATTACGCCGCCGTTTTTCGCGACCCGTTTCAAAACGTCATCGGGAACATTTCGCGTGTGATCGTTCAATGCCCGGGCACAAGAATGAGACGCGATGATCGGCGCGGTCGAGACATCGAGCACGTCGTTCATCGTTTTAACCGACACGTGCGAGATATCGATAAATATTCCTAGACGGTTCATTTCGCGCACAACCTCTTTGCCAAAATCCGACAGGCCATTATTCTTTGGCTCGGTGCGATGCGAGTCTGCCCAGTCGTGCGTTACGTTGTGCGTCAGCGTCATGTAGCGAATGCCGAGACGATAAAAATTCCGAAGCGCGTAGAGCGAGTTCTCAATCGCATAGCCGCCCTCGATGCCCATTAGCGCGCAAATTTTCTTTTGCTTCTTTGCTTTACGAATCTCAGCCGCAGTCGTGCACATTGTTAACTGACCGCTGTGTTTTTCGGCCTCGCGGTATGTCGCATCGATCAGATCCATAGCCCGTCGCATCGCGCCGCCGCTCGTCAGCGTTGAACCCGACACATAGATCGAAAAGAACTCCCCCGTAATGCCGCTTCGTTTAAGCCGGTCGAGGTCGGTGTGAAACGGATCGCCGTCGCGGTGATATCTACCGACGGAGTTTGTCGCGAGATCGAAATCTTCGTCAACCATCGGACTCGTGATGTCGTTGTGACCGTCAACGACAATCGATTTTCGTTGAATTTTGAGAGCTCGAGCCCAGAGTTTTGGGTCGGCGTCTTTGGGCATTGTCTGACCCAATAATGCGACGTTGAATGAAAGTATTAAAAACGACGAGATAATCTTTTTCATAATTTTAGAAGGTGGCGACTTGATATGAGTGTAGTTTAGCTTTTTTGGTCAAATTGCGGAAAGGTCGCGTTCCAAAATGGTGGAATCAAAGTCCGAAACTAGATGAAAAAAAAGATAGCCGCCAAGTACCTGTAAATGCTAATATTAGATGGGGATAACTGTACGCCCCAAACCCGCGCCCCTACAGCGCCAACAAATCCATACGTCTAATTTTTGGTATTTAGATCGGTATTATTTTGACAGTTTCTATACTGTCCCGAGTATTCCAACGCTTTTCCCCTTTCGCCCGTGACGCCGTTTATGGCAAAAACCAAGTCAAATAACAAAAAAGAGCCGCTCGTAAGAACAGGTTCTGAAAGCTCCGAAATGGCCCAGTCCACAGTCGCAGCCGCCTATAGTGCCGCGACCGAAAATAGTACATTTCGCAGTTTTATCGAAAACTTGCCGGTTATGTTTTACGCGGTTGCACCTTTGCCGCCGCATACGCCTATCTACATTAGCCCGTCATTTGAGCAGTTCGGCTATCCGCTCGATGATTGGTTTATGGACCCCGGGATGTGGGATCGCGTTATACACCCTGAGGATAAAGACAACGTGCTTCTCAACACGCGGGAAGCAATGCGTCGTGGAGAAGCGGTTGACTTCGAATATCGGGTAGTTTGTAAAGACGGCAGCCACCTCTGGATACGCGATCGAAGCTGTCTGATCTCGGACGAGAACGGTGAGCCGTTGTGCTGGCAAGGCGTCATATTTGACGTCACCGAGCGTAGCCAAGCCGAAGAGAACCTCCGCCATTACGCGCTGCACGACACCCTGACCGAGCTGCCGAATCGGGCACAGTTCATGAATGAATTAAGGCAGGCGGTGGAGCGTGCCGAGGGTAATAGCTATGCGCGATTCGGGGTCCTGTTTCTTGATCTCGACCGATTTAAGGTAATCAACGACAGCCTCGGTCACGGGGTCGGTGACAAACTCTTGATAGCGATTGCCGAGAAGTTGAAAGCCTGCGTCCGGCCCGGCGATGTCGTTGCC
>Ga0209683_10000677_pt1 | contig 13184 bp, 11 predicted proteins | sample DOMMetBare2Fresh_FD_187474 | JGI IMG/M metagenome (GOLD analysis project Ga0209683, IMG submission 187474) | Wetland sediment microbial communities from St. Louis River estuary, USA, under dissolved organic matter induced mercury methylation -... | ecosystem: Environmental > Aquatic >... | reverse complement strand
GGGCAGGTGCATCAGCGTGATGCGCTTGTCGCGCGACATGCGCTCGATGGTCGGCGCGAGCAGTGCATCGGACTGCATGCCGTGGATCAGCAGGACCGGGCAGTCGACCGCCTGCCACTGCGACCATTGCTGAAGACTGGTGCGCGCGTTGGCGCGATAGGCCTGCAGGGCGCGAACGTCGTGACGGTACACGCGCCCGCCCTCCTCGTCCGACCAGCGCGTCTGGTGGAACGTGAGATTGAAGCGGATGTCGTCGCTCACCGGTCCGTCGTTCTTCTGCGAGGCGCCGATGCGGCGCAGCATGTCGGCGGGGTCGCGAAAGACGTAGTGCCGCGCCAGGGTCTGGGCGCGGCGGCGGCGCCGGTTGACCGGGATGTGCGGGCCGATGTCGTTCAGGATCAGGCGGTCGATCAACCTCGGGTGCTTCGCGCAAAGCGCGATCGCGGCCGTGCCGCCCATCGACGAACCGAGCACGGTCACCGGCTTGCCGCCCAGATGCATGATCAGTTGGCGCAGCTGTTCGGCGTAGGTGTCGATCGAGTAGTCCCCCTGGTCCGCGAGCCAACCGGAGCGGCCGCGCCCGACCCAGTCCATGCAGAGCAGGCGAAATTCGTCGCACAGGTCGGAGGCAAGGTAGTTGAAGCGCATCGCCACGCTGGCGACGCCGCCCAGGCAGATCACCACCGGCGCATCGCGCGGACCCCAGTCGGCGTAGGCCACGTTCACCTTGTAGGGCCGCTTGAGGCGGCGCACCGTCTCCGGCTGCAGACGCGTCGGGTGCATGTAGTCGAAGTGAGCCAGCCTGAACTGGCCCTGAAAGCGGCCGACCACCTGACTGGCCACGGCCACGTACTGCTTCCAGTTGCTGAGCTCGCGCCGACGCGTCGTGGCCACCGGGGGCTCCCAATGCAGGTCGAACAGTGCGGCAGGCACCGTGTCGCCTGCGGCCTCGTCGCGGGCAATCCAACTCACAGCGGCCAGGGCGCTCATGTTTGTTCTGTTGACTCTCTGGTTGTTCGGAATCCTGCGTCCAGGCGTTGCGGACCCTCCCGATACACGACATCGCCCGGCACGGGCTCGATGGGTTCGAGACCGCGCTACAAAAAGTGTCGACGAGGCACGCAGACGCGCAACGGCACTTTCGCACGTGAAGTCACGGTGATCGGGTGCGGCAGGCGACGTCCGTGCACGAGTGCGCGCTCTGGGCGTCGGCGGGCGCGAGAGCGGCTGCGCTCACCGCATGGCATGTTGTCGGTGGCCGCGCGACGCAAATCCACAAACTGCTGCTTTTTTCTCGTGTGGCGCGTCTGGGCATCTGCAGGGACTGGCGCTGCCTGCTTAGACTGCGCCGCGATGGCTCTCGCCTCAGCGTGCCGTCTTCATCGATCGAAGCTACCCACCGAATGAACAAAGTCCGCTCGCAAATGATCCTGGTCGCCGTCCTGGTGTGCCTGTTTGCCGTCGGCATGGCGGGCCTGCTCAATTTCTTCAAGTACCGCGCGACGTCCGACCGCCTGATCAAGGACCGCCTGGTCGTCACCGGCGCCGGTATCGAGAACAGCATCCGTTCGTCGCTGGCGCTGGGCATGCAGTTCTCCGACCTCGGCACGCTGCCCGAGATGCTGGATCGCGAGCGCTCGACCGACCTCTTGATCCGCACGATCGAAGTGTTCGACACTGAGGGCAATTCGCTTTACAGCACCGACCGCCTGCGCGCGATGCGCGGCGTTCCGGCGGCCTGGGTCGCCGAGGCGAAGGATGCCGGCGACGACCAGTGGATGGTCAAGGCCGGCGCGAATTCGGCGGTCGGTCTGCCGATCAAGAACAGCTTCGGCCTCGTGATCGGGCAGGTCGCGCTGCGTTTCGACGACGCCCAGTTGCGTGAATCGGTGATGGGTGTCGCACGCGAATTGGCTCTCATCAGCCTGGTGCTCTTTGTCGTCTCCGCGACCGTGGCGTCGCTGGCGCTCATGGCCGTGATGAACCGCATGTCGAAGGATCTGCGGGTCGTGGAGGAAAGCCTGGTGCGCGGGCCGGGCGGCGCGCCCGCCTCCATGCCGGCGATCCGCGGCCCGTTCGCTCGTCCATTGCGGCGCTTCTTCGACACAGTGCGCAGCGCCGAGTCGCAGATCGCGGCATTGCGAAGCCGCCTCGGGCAGGGATCCGGCCCATGAGCCGCTGGGCCGTTCCCAAGGCGAATACCGAAGCGCGAAGCGCGGAGGTTGCCTGATGAGCCGCTCGTACCTGCGCGCGATCTACCTGCGCCTGGCCGGCGTGGTGATGCTGGTCATCGTGCTTGCCCTGGCGGTCGGCGCGTACGCCTCGCACAAGGTGTTCGAGCAGAGGCTGGCGCCGGAGATGGCCAGCAAGGTGGCCTCGGGTGGTGCGTCGGCGCGCGCCGTGCTGCTGCGGGCGATGGAACACTCGGTGGCCTTCAAGGAGATCTACGGGATCGAGCAGACCTTCGACGAGCTCAAGACCGCGATCCCCGACGTCGCCTACATCGCTGTCACGGATGCGAGCGGTGCGGTCGCCTACGAGCGCTTCACGCGGCCCACCGGTGTGCTCGAGTACTTCCGGCGGCCCGAAGTCCTGGCGCGGTTCGACAATCCCCCGCCGATGGGCGCGACGATACGCGTCGCAGACCAGTACCTGGTGTCGCTGCCGATCGTGTCGACGCAGCAGCAGCGCATCGGCATGCTGCACATCGGCGTCAGCGTGGACTTCATCAGCCGCATCGTCACTGACATGCTGTTCGACGTGCTGGTGGTGCTGGTGGTGGCACTGTTCGTCACGCTCGAGCTGCTGCACTTCCTGGCCGGGCAGCGCATCGAGACGGCCTTGCAGGTGCTCGGAGACTCGTTCGAGCGCGGCGCCGGCGGCGACTTCCGCGTCGCGCCGCCGCAAGGCAGCGACCGCGCATTCGCCAGTGTCGTGCGGGCCCTCGAGGGCGTCCGTGAGCGCGTCAACAGGAGTTTCGAGGCCCTGGTGCTCCAGCTCGAAGAAGTCGGCCGGCGCCCGGCGCACGAGCGACCGGCAGATCTCGACGCGACCCGCGCAGGCATGCTCGAGGTGGCGCGCCGGTTCCAGTTCGGAAACACGACCCAGGCAGTCGAGCGCGGCGACGAAGGCGGGCTGTCCAAGGTGCGTGCGCCGTTGTTCGCTTTCATCCTGGCCGAGGAACTGACGCGTCCCTTCCTGCCCGGTTACGTGAAAGACCTGCTGGTGCCGATCCCCTGGCTGTCGCCGGAAATCGTGGTCGGCCTGCCGATCGTGCTGTTCATGCTGATCGTGGCGCTGGGCCAGCCGTGGATGGGCGCCTACAGCGAACGCGTGGGGAACCGGCAAGCGATGCTCCTTGGCGCGCTGATCGCGGCGGCCGGGTTCGGCGCCAGTGCGATGGCCGGCAGCGTGCTGGACCTGTTGATCTGGCGCTCGCTGTGCGCCGTCGGCTACGGTCTCGTGTTCGTCGCCGCCCAGGCTCACGTGCTCGAGCACTCCGACGGGCCCGGCCGCGCGCGCAGTTTCGCGGTCTTCATCGGCGCCATCATGGTGGCCACGGTGTGCGGGCCTTCGATTGGCGGGATCCTCGCCGACAACATCGGCGAGCGCATGACGCTGGCCGTGTCCGCGCTGCTGGCGCTGGGCTCGACGGCCGCCATCCGCCTGATGCCGCAAGTGCCCGAGGAGCGCGCGCCGCGCCAGGGGGTCAACATGCCCCGCTTGCGCGACTTCGGCGCGCTGCTGGTCAACGGTCGCTTCATGCTGGTGACCGGGCTGGCGGCGATTCCCGCCAAGATCCTGCTGACCGGGATGTGCTTCTACCTGGTGCCGCTGTTCCTGCTGTCCATCGGCAGCACGCAGTCGGTGGCAGGTCGTGTCCTGATGACGTACGGGGTGGTCATGGTGCTCGTGTCGCCGCTGGCCGCGAGCCTGGCGACCACGCGCGCGCGCATGGAGCGACTGGTGGCCGCGGGCCTGGCCGTCTCGGGCGCCGGCGGCATGATGCTGCTGGCCGGCGACCATGTGTTGTGGGTCTTTGCGGCGGTGTTCCTGGTCGGCCTGGGGCAGGCCATGTCGATGGCCGCGCAAAGCGCCCTGGTGCGCGAACACTGCGAGCGCGAGGTGGCCGTGCTGGGCGAGCCCGTGGTCTACGGCGTCTACCGCCTGCTCGAACGCATGGGCAACGCGCTAGGCCCGATCCTCGCGGCGCTGCTGGTGATGGCCATGGGTTACCGCAGCAGTTTCGTTGTCACGGGCGCTGCGGTACTCGCCTGTGGCGTGTTGTTTGCCCTGTTCACCTATCTGCTTCAACGGCGTGCGGTAAGCGTGCCGCGCGTCTCGGTTCGCGCGGCCTGAATTCAACGAGAGAGATCTGCCATGAACGACTTCATTTCAAGACGCAGCCTGATTGCCGCTGCATTGGCATCGTCCGCCGCGCCGGGCCTGGCATGGGCGCAGGCCAAGCCTTCGACGGCTCCAGCCGCGGCTGCCAAGCGGCCTCCGGCTGGACGCACGCTGCGCATCTACGCGATCACCTTCCGCGGCATGACCGAGGTCGAGAAGGGCTTCGAGGAGCATTTCGCCTCGCGCAAGATCCCGGTGCAGATCATCTACCGCGACATCAACCGCGACGCGAGCCGCATCCCGGCCCTGCTCGACGAGATCCGCACGATGCGTCCCGACCTCATCTACACCTGGGGCACGAGCGTGACGCTGGGCGTGGTGGGCCCCTACGACACGCCGACGCCCGAGAAGTACATCTCCGACATCCCGGTCGTCTTCACGCTGGTGGCCGCCCCCGCGCTGGCCAAGATCGTGGCCGAGGACGGACACGCGCGCCCCAACCTGACCGGCGTCGTGCACGTGGCGCCGATACCTGCGCAGGTCCAGGCGATGGCGGCCTACCGACCGTTCAAGTCGCTGGGGGTGCTGTACACGCCGACCGAACAGAACTCCGTGGTGATCGTCAACGAATTGCGCAAGCTCGGAGTCGAGAAGGGCTTCACGCTGGTGGATCGCGCGTTCAAGCTCGATGCGAACAACAAGCCCATGGCGGAAGGCGCGGCCGACCTGGTGCGCGAATTGAAGGAGCAGAAGGCGCAATGGCTGTACCTGCCGCCGGACAGCTTCCTCGGCACGCTGGCGCAGGACACCATCATCCCGGCTGCGATGGCGTTGGGTCTGCCGACCTTCGCATCGACCGAGCAGTTGATGCAGGCTGGCGCCCTGTCAGGGTTGGTGAGCCGCTATCACAGCGTGGGGCAGTTCACGGCCTTCAAGGCCGAGCAGATCCTGCTCGAGAAACTGTCCCCGTCGCGCATTCCGATCGAGCCGCTCAAGCGCTTCTCGTACCAGGTGCGAATCAGCGCGGCCGAACGCCTGAAGCTCATGCCGCCGCTGCCGATGTTCAACTACGCCGAGATCATCACCGACACACCGGTCTCTCAGTAGGGCGACGCAGCCGCTCAGGCAGCGGCCAACTTGCGGCGACGCGGCCGATCAACCGTCGGCGTACTTGACCGAACAGCCGTAGGGGCGAGTGACGGCCTGGGCCACGGCCCTGCCCGCGGCGATGTCCGCCAGCGCCGCATTGACATGGTTCTTCGCCGTCTTCGTGTCGGCCGGGTTCGCGCTCGGCCTGTCGTCGATGGCGCCGGCGTAGACCAGTGTGCCCCGGGTGTCGACGATGTACAGGTGCGGCGTGGTGCGCGCGCCGTAGGCACGGCCGACCTTGCCGTCACTGTCCATCAACGTGGCGCTCGGCGCGGCGTTCTGCGCCTTCATCCAGGCGTTCATCTCGGCCGGCTTCCTGTAGTCATAGTGGCTGGGGTGCGTCGAATTCACCGAAAGCCACACCACGCCCTGTGCGGTCGCGCCCTTTTGCGTGCCTTGCATGTTGGCGCTGTCGTAATGCTTGCGCACGTAGGGGCAGCCGGGGTTGACCCACTCCAGCACCACGGTCCGGCCCTTGTAGTCGGCCAGCGAGACCGGCTTGCCCGCGGTGTCGGCCACGCTGAAGGATGGGGCGGCCTGGCCGACGATGGCCTGCGCCGCCGCCTGCGCACACGCCAGGACGAGGCCCCAGAGCAGAAGGTTCTTCATGACTTGCTCCTATGGCGACGCCAGCGCGTCGCGAACGGTCTGGACGGTCAGCAACTCGGGCAGCAGGACGGGGGCCGCGCGGCCGGGCTTGTAGATCGCATACACCGGCACGCCGCTGCGACCCAGGCGCGCCAGTTCCTGGCTGATCGCCGCATCGCGCCGGGTCCAGTCGGCGCGCAGCAGCACCACGCGTGCCGAGTCCATCTCGGACAGCAACCCGGCGTCGCCGAGGGTGGTGCGCTTGTTGACCTGGCAGGTCACGCACCAGGCTGCGGTGAAGTCGACGAAGGCGCTGCGGCCCTCGGCGTTGATCTGCGCGACGCGCTCGGTACTCCAGGGCTGCCAGCGCTCGAGTGCACCGGTCGGCACGGCGGCATGGGCCTCGCGCCAGGTCGGCAGGGCCCAGGCCAATGAAGCACCCAGCAGGGCGACGCCGATCGCAGTCCAGGCCACGCGCGCCACGCGCGTGCTGTCCACGCGGCCCCAGGCCCACAGCGCGAAGGCCAGCGTGAGCAGCACGCCGAGCAGCGCCGCCGCGCCGTCCACGCTGGTCTGCTGGCCGAGCACCCACACCAGCCAGACCACGGTGGCCAGCATCGGAAACGCCATCACGGTCTTGAAGGTGGCCATCCACATGCCTGGCTTGGGAATCGCGCGCGCGACGGCCGGCCAGGCGCTCATCACGAGATACGGCAGGGCCATCCCCAGGCCGAGCACCGCGAACAGCAGCAGCGCCTGCGCGGCGGGTAACGTGAAGGCGATGCCCAGCGCGGCGCCCATGAAAGGGGCCGTGCACGGCGACGCCACCGCGACCGCGAGCACGCCGGTGAGGAAACTGTCGGCCAGCGGATGGCGCAGCCGCATCGAAGCCAGGCCGGACGGCAGGATCGAGCCGAATTCGAACAGGCCACCCAGGTTGAGCGCGATCAGGGTGAACAGCACAGCCAGCAGGGCGACGAAACCCGGCGACTGCAACTGGAAGCCCCAGCCGATCTGCTCGCCGCCTGCACGCAGCGCGATCAACACGGCGGCGAGTGCGACGAATGACAGCACCACCCCTGCGCCGTAGGCGATGCCGCCGGCCACCAGCGCACGACGGCTGTGCGCGTGGCCGGCGAAGCCGAGCACCTTCAGCGACAGGATCGGGAACACGCACGGCATCAGGTTGAGCAACGCGCCGCCAGCGAGGGCCAGCACCAAAGCGAGGCCGAAGCCGATCGCTGCCGGCGTCGTCGTCGTCGGGTTCACGGCAGGGTTGGCTGCGGCGACCACTGCCGCGGCCGAGGGGGCGACGATGGCGGGCCAGGCGCCAGCGATCGCAAAGCCCACACGCACGCCGGCCTTCTGCCCGGCAGCGACAAGCACCGCGTCCATGCGCGCCGGACTCTCGAAACGCTGCGGCGAGACCGGCACGTCGGCGTGCCAGGTGGCACCGTCCCAGTGGGTCTTGAACTTCGCCGCGTGATCGATCACACCGGCGGCCTCGGTGAAGAAGTCCAGCGCCTTGCCCTGCAAGGCCGGTGGCAGTCCCGTCACCGCCAAGCGCAACGCGCGGGCACCATCGACCAGTTCGGCGCTCACCCGGGCGTCAGCGATGTCCTTCGGCGTGGCGGCCCAGGCCGCGTCGAACAGCGCCGCATGGCCTGCGGTCGAGGCCTGCAGCGGCAGCTTGAGCGCGAACTCGCCTTGTTGCGGGATGCACACGTCCTTGCACACCAGCCACTGCGCACTGAGCTTGATGTCGAGTGTCTGGCCGCTGAAAGCGGGCGCAATCGTCAGAGGCACCGGCAGCAGCAACTTGCCCTCGTAGCCGTAGTTCATTAGCGGGCCCACGGGCAGGCGCTGCGGCGTCGGCCAGGCGATCTCGCCGGCGCTCGCACCCGCGGGCAACTGCCACGCGAGCGTGGTGGGCAAGCCCGAGTCACCCGGGTTCTTCCAGTAGGTGTGCCAATGCGGCTGGTGTTCGATGACGAGGCCGAGCCACAGCGGCTTGCCGGGCGCCACCCCGTCGGGCGCGTGCGCGACCAGTTCGGTGCGCACCTCGTCGGTCCTGACCACGGTGCCCTGTGCGCCGGCCGCGCCGGGCAGGGCCGCGGCCAGCGCGAGAAGAAACAGGATTCGTGGCGTCACGGTGCTGCGAGCGTAGTGCATCACCGAAGTTCCGGCGCGCGGGGGGCGATCGTAATGCGCAACATGCCCCGTATAATCCCCCGGCTTTGCTGGACGCACCCGTGGGCCTGACGCCGCCAGACCGGAACATCCGCTCCGACCGGTGGGACGACGACCCGGATGAGGACGGCAGGCAGCCATTTCGACGCTGGACGCGCCAGGAGGTGCAGGCGTCGTTTGGCCCTGGAGCCAGGAACCCGTATGCGGTATTGCCGTGGCGGGTGATCGCGGTGCAGATCGTGGTCGGGTTGGGGGTGGCGCTCGTTGCGGGCCTCGTCACCAGCACAGTGGAGGTTTTCTGGTCGGCGCTTTACGGCGCCGGCGTGGTGGTGGTGCCGGGAGCCCTGATGGCGCGCGGCATGACCAGCAGGCTCACCAGCTTGTCGCCCGGCGTCAGCGCTGTCAGCGTCATGTTGTGGAGTCTGGTCAAGATAGGGGTTTCGGTGGTCATGCTGATGCTGGCTCCGAGACTGGTGCAGATGCTGAGTTGGCCGGCCCTGCTGGCGGCGATGGTGACCTGCATGCTGGTGTACTGGCTGGCGCTCTTGAAGCGCGGCCGCTGAGAACGAGATCGGACGGGATAACTACGAAATGGCAGCCGACGCCCACGCGCCCACCGCTGGTGAGTACATCGTTCACCACCTGACCCATCTGGGGACGGGCAAGCCCAAGAACCTGGTCGATTTCTCGGTCGTCAACTACGACTCGGTGTTCTTCTCGATCCTGCTGGGCGTCCTCGGCTGCTTCCTGCTCTGGAAGGCTGCGCGTGCGGCCACCTCGGGCGTGCCCGGGCGCTTCCAGGCCGCGGTGGAGATCCTGGTCGAGATGGTCGAGAGCCAGGCCAAGGGCATCGTCCACAACGCGCACAGCCGCAAACTGGTGGCGCCGCTCGCGCTGACAGTGTTCGTCTGGATCTTCCTGCTCAATGCGATGGACCTGCTGCCGGTCGACCTGCTGCCGACGGTGTGGGGGTGGATCTATGGCGCGGCGGGTCACGACCCCGAGCATGCCTTCCTGCGCGTCGTGCCGACCGCGGACCTGTCGGTCACGATGGGCCTGTCGGTCGGCGTCCTGATCACCTGCCTGGTCTACAACGTGAAGATCAAAGGCTGGGGCGGCTGGATCCACGAGTTGTTCGCCGCGCCATTCGGCGACCACTGGGCGCTGTACCCGTTCAACTTCGCGATGCAGATCGTCGAGTACGTCGCCAAGACGGTCTCGCACGGCATGCGGCTGTTCGGCAACATGTATGCCGGCGAGTTGATCTTCCTGCTCATCGCGCTGCTCGGCGGCGCCTTCACGCTCTCGCTCGGCGGGTTCACGCTGGCCGCGCTGCACATCGTCTCGGGCACGGTGTGGGCCATCTTCCACATCCTGATCATCACGCTGCAGGCGTTCGTGTTCATGATGCTGACGCTGGTTTACGTCGGCCAGGCGCACGATTCGCACTGATCACTTTTCTCATTACCAACCTACAACAGGAGTCATCATGGAACTCATCGGTCTCGTCGCGCTTGCCGCAGGTGTCATCATCGGTCTGGGCGCCATGGGTGCCTGCATCGGCATCGGCGTCATGGGCAGCAAGTACCTCGAGTCGGCCGCGCGTCAGCCCGAACTGATGGGCGAATTGCAGACCAAGATGTTCCTGCTCGTCGGCCTGATCGACGCCTCGTTCATCATCGGCACCGGCATCGCGCTGTGGTTCACGACGGCCAACCCGTTCATCGCCCAGCTCGCCAACCTGCCGAAGTGATTTGGCCCACCCCCGGAGCGGCTGCGCCGCTTCCCTAGGGGGCAACGGCAGCGGCCCGGCGAAGCCGGTTCCGCCGCGTTCGCTGGGTTCAATCATTGCGCGAGGCAATCACATGAGCATCACCGCGACATTCATCATTCAGATGATCGTGTTCCTGATCCTGGTCGGGTTCACGATGAAGTACATCTGGCCGCCGATCACCGCCGCGCTCGACGCGCGTGCCAGGAAGATCGCCGACGGCCTGTCGGCCGCCGACAAGGCCAAGGCCGAACTGGCGCAAGCCAACCAGCGCGTCGAGCAACAGCTCGCTGCCGCCCGCAACGACGCGGCCAAGCGCCTGGCCGACGCCGAGCGCCTGGCGCAGTCGATGGTCGAAGAGGCCAAGGGCCGCGCCAGCGCCGAAGGCGCCAAGATCGTGGCGGCCGCCAAGGCCGAGGCCGAGCAGGAAGCGAACAAGGCGCGCGAGGCGCTGCGTGACCAGGTGGCCGCACTGGCCGTCAAGGGTGCCGAGCAGATCCTGCGCAAGGAAGTCAACCCCGCCGTGCACGCCGACCTGCTGGGCCGCCTCAAAGCGGAACTCTGATGGCAGAGCTCGCCACCATCGCCAGGCCCTACGCCGAAGCCCTGTTCAGGGCCCGCGGCGGTGCCGCAGCAGCGGATCAGTTGAGCGCGCTGGCCGCCCTCGCAGCCGATGCGCAGTTGCGCCAGTACGCCGGCAACCCGAAGGTCGAGGCCGCGCAGGTCTTCGACCTGATGTGCGGCGTGGTGAAGGTGCCGCTGTCCTCGCAAGTAAGCAACTTACTGCGCACGGTGCTCGACAACGGCCGCCTCGATGCGCTGCCCGAAATCGCCGCGCAGTTCCATGCCCTGGTCAACGCGCAGTCCGGGGTGTCCGACGCCACGATCTACAGCGCCTTTCCGATCGACGGCGCGCAACTGCCCGGCGTGGTGGCCACGCTGGAGAAGCGCTTTGCCCGAAAACTCAATGCCAGCGTGGTCGTGCAGCCCGAGCTGATCGGCGGCATTCGCGTGGTGGTCGGCGACGAGGTGCTCGACACCTCGGTCAAGGCCCACCTCGAACAGATGAAGGTCGCGCTCGCCGCCTGAGCCCAGGGCCGCGCAGGCGGCCCCGCCCGAGACACCGGAGAAAACTGAAATGCAACTCAACCCCGCAGAAATTTCCGAACTGATCAAGAGCCGCATCGAGGGCCTCGCGGCCTCGTCGGACATCAAGAACCAGGGCACGGTGGTCTCGGTCACCGACGGCATCTGCCGCGTGCACGGCCTGTCGGACGTGATGGCCGGCGAGATGCTCGAGTTCCCGCCCACGAAGGACGGCCAGCCGACCTTCGGCCTGGCGCTCAACCTCGAGCGCGACTCGGTGGGCTCGGTGATCCTGGGCGAGTACGAGCACATCTCCGAGGGCGACACCGTCAAGTGCACCGGCCGCATCCTGGCCGTGCCCGTGGGCCCCGAGCTGATCGGCCGCGTCGTCAACGCGCTCGGCGCCCCGATCGACGGCAAGGGCCCGATCAACGCCAAGATGACCGACGTGATCGAGAAGGTCGCGCCGGGCGTGATCGCGCGCCAGTCGGTGAGCCAGCCGGTGCAGACCGGCCTGAAGTGCCTGGACTCGATGGTGCCGATCGGCCGCGGCCAGCGCGAACTGATCATCGGTGACCGCCAGACCGGCAAGACCGCGGTGGCGGTCGACACGATCATCAACCAGAAGGGTCAGAACATGACCTGCGTCTACGTCGCGATCGGCCAGAAGGCTTCGTCGATCAAGAACGTGGTGCGCGCACTCGAAGAGGCCGGCGCGATGGAGTACACCATCGTCGTCGCGGCATCGGCCTCGGAATCGGCGGCGATGCAGTACGTGTCGGCCTACTCGGGCTGCACGATGGGCGAGTACTTCCGAGACCGCGGGCAGGATGCGCTGATCATCTACGACGACCTGTCCAAGCAGGCCGTTGCCTACCGCCAGGTCTCGCTGCTGCTGCGCCGCCCGCCCGGCCGCGAGGCCTTCCCCGGCGACGTGTTCTATCTCCACAGCCGCCTGCTCGAGCGCGCCGCGCGCGTGAACGCCGACTATGTCGAGAAGTTCACCCAGGGCGCCGTCAAGGGCAAGACAGGGTCGCTGACCGCGCTGCCGATCATCGAGACGCAAGCCGGCGACGTCTCCGCGTTCGTGCCGACCAATGTGATCTCGATCACCGACGGCCAGATCTTCCTGGAGACCTCGCTGTTCAATGCCGGCATCCGGCCCGCCATCAACGCCGGCATCTCCGTGTCGCGCGTCGGCAGCGCCGCGCAGACCAAGCTGATCAAGGGCCTGTCGGGCGGCATCCGCACCGACCTCGCGCAATACCGCGAACTCGCGGCGTTCGCGCAGTTCGCGTCCGACCTCGACGCGGCGACCAAAAAGCAGCTCGACCGCGGCGCGCGCGTGACCGAGATGCTCAAGCAGGCGCAGTACTCGCCGTTGCCGATCAGCCTGATGGGCGCCACGCTGCTCGCGGTCAACAAGGGCTTCCTCGACGACATCGACGTCAAGAAATGCCTGGCCTTCGAGCACGGCCTGCACCAGCACCTGAAGTCCAGCCACGCCGCGCTGCTGGCCAAGCTCGAAGCCGACAAGGCGATGGACAAGGCGGCCGAGGAAGAGCTCACCGCAGCCGTCGCCTCATTCAAGAAGTCGTTCGCCTGAACATGGCCCACCCCCGAAGCGCCTTCGGCGCCTCCCCCTCAAGGGGGCGACGCCAGCGGCCCGGCAAAGCCGGTTCCGCGGCGTCTGCTTGACTGGAGTGCCTCATGGCCGTCGGTAAAGAAATCCGCAGCAAGATCAAGTCGGTGGAGAACACCAAGAAGATCACCAAGGCCATGGAGATGGTCGCTGCGAGCAAGATGCGCAAGGCGCAGGAGCGCATGCGTGCGGCTCGGCCTTACAGCGACAAGGTGCGCAACATCGCGGCCAACCTGTCGCAGGCCAACCCGGAGTACGTGTCGCCCTACATGCGCGCGACCGGCGATGCCAAGGCCGTCGGCTTCATCGTCGTGACGACCGACAAGGGCCTGTGCGGCGGCCTGAACACCAACGTGCTGCGTGCGGTCACCATCAAGATGCGCGAGACCAAGGACGCCGGCAACGCGATCA